>Ga0123342_1001133_pt1 | contig 44402 bp, 24 predicted proteins | sample Turbeawhitnodule_FD_89960 | JGI IMG/M metagenome (GOLD analysis project Ga0123342, IMG submission 89960) | Root nodule microbial communities of legume samples collected from Mexico - Turtle bean Mexico white nodule | ecosystem: Host-associated > Plants > Roots > Nodule | place: Mexico: Nepantla...
AATATTTTTTTTTTTATTTAATACAAAAAAATAAAAAATATATATATATATATATATATATATATATATATATATATATATATATATATATATATATATATATATATATATATATATACTCACGAAGTTGGTAAGTTTCGACTTGATAATAAAAGGACTTTGACTTGGATCATTTGAGAGTACTAAAGAGTAACTTTCATTGTTCTGTACAATTTCATTAAAACATATGATATTTTTTTCTTTTCTTTGAATATCTATTAGAAGTTTCTTATTTGGTTGTACATAATTCATCAAATGGAAATGAAAAATACAGCATGCCTGGCTTTGAATCTTTCCACATGCTGCAACAAAATGCTTTGGACCAGCAATATACCCGAGCCGCCAACCAGTCATTGCAAATGTCTACAAGAAGACAGTTGTAAAAGCATCAAAATTCAGACCTGAGGCTTTCTGCTTTGTCATAGTCTACGAACATTCCAAGAAATACAGGAAAAAAGAAAAAAATAATATGAACATTCCAAGAAATACAGAATTCGCACTGAATAGAAAACGAAAACGAGGGATGAACAACACAAACAACAACATGCTCAAAAGAAAATCTTTAGTAATTAGAATTTACACTCAATATAAGTAAGAGCACATATCATCACTGAAAAACCTTGGAAAGTCCATTCACAATTAGAGTTCTGTTCTGCATTCCGGGTAAAGATGCAAAACTTGTATGAGTTGCTGGTGCATAAATTATGTGTTCATAATTTTCATCAGAAAGAACCTGAATACAACAGCCATAGAGATCTGTAAGGAGGTATCGTTGAGGAGAAAAAATTCAAGTAATGGAGGTATGTCTGTACCAGAAGCCTAGGGTGCTTTGCTACAATTTGAGCTATCTCTTCAAGTAATTTCTTAGGATAGACAGACCCTGTTGGGTTACAGGGTGAACAAAGAATAAGCAGTCTGGATCTTTCTGTAAGGTTGTCTTCTAGCAGTTTGGGGTCCAAAATAAAATTATTCAATATGTGGGTTGGAAGAATCACAGGTGTTGCATGAGCCAGTCTTGCCATTTCTGGGTAACTCACATAGAATGGAGCTGGAATAATAACCTGAAACATTCATCACAAGAAAAGGTAAATGAAAGCCTACACAGTTTGCAAAAGGATAACATCTATGAAAGATGAAAATATTATAGAAGTATGGAAATGAATGTCCAGCTGCAGAACAATTTGAACAAAAGAAGCCATGTCAAGAAGTTCAGACTTGCAGAATGATATTACTACAATTTGCAAATAAATATGTGCACGATCCAAGAAGGCCTCCAAAGGAGTAGATTTTTGAAGCTGCATATGCTGTTTAACTCTCTTTTTTTCTACCCCGTTGTTAATAGAGATTTCGATGCCTGTTTTGTTCTTAAAAAACAACTCGGTAGGTTAAGAGAAGAAGATGTATTTAAACTATAATCTTTAACCTTGACTCTTTGCAACACATTAGACAGTTTCTTTAACTTTAAAATAATTTAGTAGCATAACTAATTCTAGATGCTCATGGTAAGGTATAAAGCTGTTTCATACCTCGTCTCCTGGGGAACAAACTGCAAGCACTGCTTGAACAATACTTTGCTTGGCTCCATTGCTGACCACAATCTGATCAGGAGAATATATAACTCCATTCTCCTCTACAGAAACAGTCCAGTCACATTTTTAAACTCACGATCCCACATAATATAATCATAAATAAAACACACAAACACGCGAATCATCTGAATTCTGAAGTAACCTTTTAGCTTGTGACATATTGCTTGGCGCAATTCTACTGTTCCAGCATTGGGGGTATATCTGGTGTGACCATCACGAATTGCATTCATCCCAGCCTACCATTAACATACATGTCATGATCATGACTTCATGATACATATAAAGAGGATAAAAAAACAGAGAAGAATAAATACTTATTGTCACTTAACAAAGTGAAATTTACGAAGAACTCGCCTCAGCTATAACAGCAGGTGTGTCAAAATCAGATTCTCCAAAAAATAAGCGAATAACAGGAACTCCGGATTGTAAAAGAGCAGTGGCATGATCACACATGGCTAGAGTTTTGGAAGGCTTCACAGCATCAACTCTGTGACTCAAAGAAATATCAACGCCCGAGTCATCAAAATCGCTGTTATACTTTGCCTTTATCACCACAGCCATTCTCTTAAGCTCAATGTGTTTTCCTTTATGCATGGCTCTAGAAAGGCAATAAAAGCATTAGCAACAAGTGATGCTGAAGAATAACGAGTCAAGGATCTTGAAGTCACCTGAGAGTGGATAAGGATGGGAAACCAGAAGACAATGCACCGTTATGTAGCGAGTTGGCCATGAAAATCAGAAGTGTAGTTGGATTGGTAAAAGAGAAGAATCTCTGCAAAGGTCAAACAGCAAGTAAAGAAGGAAAGTATGAAGTAGGAAGATGGGGTTGGAGATGTAGAGTTACTTAGTGCAATACGAAGTAGAGGTCAGGGGAACATGTCTTTTTCTTCAAGTTGTTGTTCAATAGTTTCTTGTTTGTGTTAGTTAACAATATATATTTCAGCTTTCACCAACATATCGGGAAAACCTCCAAATATAAAATAAACTGTAGTAGGTAGCAGTGTTTTTATTAAGAAAAAAGTCGGTGCAGGCTGTGTTAGATAATATTTTTTTTTAAATTACTTTTTTAGAAGAAACTTAAGAAAAAAAAGGTATCTCAGAATGTGCTTACTTGCACCTGCAGCTATAGTATCCTCCATTATGTAAAAATTGTTGTGAAAAATTCTTTAATTTCTAACTTATATTTCAAGATTTTTGTTATGGTGGAGAGTGTGGTGATTTTTTCTTATATTTTTAAGTAGTGTTCGATTGTTTGTAGTGGTAGGTGATAGTGGTAAATCTTTATTATTTTTTTTCATTTTTTTTTCATATATATTGGATTGTAAAATTCATGATACTTCATGTAATATGAATATGTATTTTGGATTGTATAATGCATCTAAGAATATTTTTTAAATTTTATAATCCATAATGAATTTTTATAAAATATATATATATATATATATATATATTTTAGATTGTAGTATCCGAAAGTAATTTCTCCCAGATTCCACAATCCAAGGAATGAAAATAGAAAAAATAACATTCAGTAAAATCAAAAATCAAGAATATGTTTTTTAAGAATAAAATGGTCTTTCACCTGAATTATAAGAGTGCCGGGAGGAAGACACTGTCAAAAATTGTTCGATTTCTAATGTTCTGTGTCGGGGTTGAGAGGAGAAGAACAAGAAGTATTTGGAAGCGAATGAATGAAGAAATTCATTAACAGTTCGAAATCTCTTGATCAAGAAAAAGAATAAAAGTTAAATTGAATATTTTTAAGAAGATTAATTTTTTAAAACTTATATTTTATGGTACAAATTTATTTGATTTTTTTTTGGAAAGATTAAATTTATTCACATTAATGTTTTATTTTCAAATTTTAATTGAATTGTAGTTTAGAATTACTTTTTATCTGAATTAATATCTTAAATAACTTTATTTACATTTTAAAAATATATATTTGTAGGCATCCTTAAGTATCCGTAGGTATAAAAAAAATTCAAAAAAAAAATCCGAATATGTTTTCAGGGTGGCTGAGCAGATAATAGAGAGATATTTTTAGACAAATCATTCGCATTTGCAGTTACTACTGAAAAGGATGAGAACAATATCAAAAACATAAATAGGAATAGTCCGCTATTTAGAAAATTATAAATTTTCCTAATTTGTCTTGCTTCTATGAAGGGTACAGGCCATCTTTTCCCTTCAATGCCCGATGCCCATTTGTAAGAGATCTTCCATCAATTAAAAATTATGATATATCAACTAAAAATTATAATATTTCATAATATATAAGTAGATACAAACTTCATCTTATAAGTCAAGTCAATTTTATGAGATTGAATTACGCTTAAAGTTTTTAAGTTCATTTCTTAATATGATTCCTCTATCTTGATTTCCTTAAGAAGCATTCAATTGCATTTTCCATTTCACCACTTCATCATTAACACATAATCAAATGGGAACACACTCAATTGCATCAGAATTTGATATTACATTTTTATCTCATTTTCTAGCAATCATATTCAATAAACAGAAGCGAGGTCTGATGAGGAAATAAAAGCCATATGCAAATATCAATCTGCAGACTTGAAGCAGAGTCAACAAGAATAAGCAAAACTAAAATACAGAGAGATCTTCCTTTTGGGGGCAGGATAATGTCATGTACAAACCAGCACTACAACAATATAATGACCTTTATTAATTGAATGAATGTAATGCAAGAGTTTTGTTATAATCATTAGCCTCTCAATCGTATAGAATCTTGACCCTGTCAGTTAGGAAAGCATACAGCTGAACAAGATGTGAACCAGACAGACCTAATTATTTTGGTCCATATTTGTACCTATTCTCCAGGCAACATACTGCATGACCAGCAGGGATGAATTCACTGTCGAATGGTTTAGCAGAAATTACCAGTGATTCTTCCTTCCTCATGCTGTCGAGTGGCATTTCTAGGTATTTTAAACAAACAACACATCACATCTCCACTAATTCTGCATATAAATATATCAACATGATATAAGAATATTTCTTCCAAATGTATTCAAAAATAAATCTTCCAAATGTATAAGAATTATTACAATTATCTTCTACTCAAAGAGTAAGAATGAATGAAGAATCTTGCAGCCTTCAAAAAGGCACTACAAATACCCTCCCCCATCCCCTCTTTTCAACAGAAAATAAAGTCAACCACCACCGCTTTTGTCTTGTAATCAGTAACTCTCCTCAATCAATTATATTCATACTTTCCACCAAACATTTTATTAATTTACATATAAACATTTGTTCTAAGAGGATCTCCATTGCAAGAGTCATAGATTGGGTCATAAGATTAAGGCTTGGGGTCTTACAAGATCTCCCCATTGGAGTATGTTGACATGGCATAGAAAATAAGAGTCTCTTGTCATAAGAATCAAAAACTATTTTTCTGTCTCGGAAATATATATTTCTATCAACAACCAAACAAAACATTAATAAGAGTGTGGGTCTTATAAGACCCTTGCATTGGAGTAAAAATTGCAAAAAGATCTTAAAAGTGATGTGGCATAGTAGAACTCACAAAAATCAAATTAAAACCTCATAGAATGACTCCTACAATGGGGATGCTTTAAAAAAACACCTTAAATAACACATAAAAGATGACAAGAAGGAGCATTTTTCTCTGATTTTACAATTAGACTGATCATTGAACCGAGATTGAACAAATATTGATCAAATTATTATAATGATGAAATTCATATTAAAAAATAATATCATAATTTTATGATATTAAAAAAATAAAAATGTAAAATTTATACATCCTTAACAATTAAAATAATATAAAAGTACAAATAAAATGTTAATATACTTAAATTGAAAAATCAATAATATTTACTAATAATAACAAGTTTACATGTAGAACAAAAACAAAATGACAGAATATTTTCATTTGAATTTTATTTTAAAGAAAAATAAATGCATTATTAAATATTTTTAATTGACTGGCCAGTCCGGTCCATTTTTTTTAAAAAAAGGTATGTTATACTCGCAGCTAAGTTATAATATGCTGATACCACTGCCATTCACAAATACAAGCACCAGTGCTGAAAGTAGCATCAGAAAACTAAAGACTGTTTTGTGTTCCAAGTGCATCTCCTAAGCACCAATCTAAAGATCTGACTTCATCTAACACAATGACTCAAGAGAGACGAGGAAATTTAGCACGGAGCCAACCCATGACCTTAACCAGAAATCACCTATTTGCCGCATGAAAGTTCCACCACCAAAAATAACTACAAATAAAAACTCAAAAGACTCAATGGAATGTTACATTCAAAAGGCCCCCTTCCTAAGTATGACACTGTAGAAGCCTTTGCTGCATACAGAATGACAGACGAATTCGGGACTACAGGAATATCAGAGTTTACTGCACCGACCATGATATTCGGAAATCTTGGTATTTTCAAGCTGAGATGGTTATTTTGCGTCCCTCACGACAAACCAAAAAGAAAAACCAAGTGGAATCCAACTTATACTAGGCTTAGGGAGAAAACAAAGGATGAGAAAGGTGAAGATATTGCATAATTAACCCATGCTTCAATTGCATCGAGATGCAACGAATTATTATTCAAGAAAATCCATCAAAAAGGCACACAAACAGGCCAAAGAAGTTACTGAAAGGTATGCAAAGAAATGTAGCATCTAGCATTGCATCCCATAAATTATACGGCAGAGAAGTTAGAAGTTATTTCGTAGATACTATTGGTACTATTCTCCAATCAGAACTAGAGTTTTGACTCGATAATTGGCATATTAAAAGTTTGCATCAAAGGTCAACAAAAATTACCCAAACACAACTCCAATTATAATGAAGATTGCACCTAGTCAATGAAAGTATATTTAAGTTTTGTCCAATGAAAAGAAAAAACAGATCGGTGATACATTAGAAGAACACAAGTTAAAAGCATAGCGGAAAAAGGAAAGTAACTACCTACTTACCTCATGTACGAGTACAAGATGCATCAAAATCATCCGGTGCAACACGAGCAATCCAATTACTAAGCGTTCTCTTAATATCAGAGTGATTAACATACGCCAATTCATACATACTACACAAATTGACAACAAGCGTCTCATTGAGAGCCACAGTGGGAACTCTCTCAAGCGCACTCTCCAACACCTTTATAGAATCCGACAAGTCCCTAAGATACATCAAACACAGAGCCTTGTTATTCACAGCCACGACATCTGCGCTGTCCCTCTCAATGCACTCCTCGTACTCCCTCACCGCCGACACATAGTCCTTACCAACCAAATACACCAACGCCTTGTTCCTATTCACAAGGTTCTTAAACTCAACCTCGCTCAACGACCCATTATTCTTTCCCTCACTCTCCACCTTCAAAAAAGAAACTTTCGCACCCTCCAAGTCCCCAATCTGCAACTGCATATACCCAAGTTGCGAAACCAACACAGGGTCCGAACCATCATCGCGAGAGAGAAGCTCCTTCATCAAACTCAAACACACGCCGAACTCTTTCTGACTCAAATGGTGCCCTATTATGCAATTCACGACAAAAACCTCTCGTTTTCGCCACAGTTTGAGGGAGACGCCGAGCTTGTTGTCATTCCCCTTTTCCCTAATCTTCCCGCGCACGAAGTCAAGGAGTGTGTAAAAGCGATCCATGCCCTGCTGACGTTGCCCTAATTTGATTGGAATTAGGGCGTGGAGCCACCGTAGGGAGAAAGGGACCATTGATCCGACCCGGTTCGGGTAGATTTTGGGGTAGGTTTCGTACTGGTAGTGGGAACTGTCGAGGTCTTCGAGGGAATCGAGTTCCGCGGAGGCTTCGTTGAAACGACGCAGTTTTGTGAATGCGAGGGCGTTGAAGGCGAGGTAGGTGAGGTGGTCGTGGGGCTTATGGAGGAGAGACAGAGCGCGGGCGCGGGAGACCTTGTCGATGATTGAACGCCACGCGCCGCGGTTCGCGAGGTCTTCAAGGGAATTCATGTCGTGGCACGCGTCCACAATTTGGTTCGAGAGAGGGTGCGGTTGAGAATCGGTGATTTCAGATTCCGATTCCATGACGGAAAGCGACGCAGGAGATGGGAAACGGATCTCGCCGGAGATGGGAAACGGATCTCGCCGGAGATGGGAAACGGATCTCGCCGGAGATGGGAAACGGATCTCGCCGGAGTCAGCGAAAAATAGTTCACAGTGGAGAAGAAATTAGCTGGGTTTGTTGGTTAATGATTTCTTATTGGGCCTAGTCCACGTTTTTAGGCCCATGAACTACTAGCTATAGGCCCATGGCCTCAATCTGTTCTCTGTATACATGTTTTTATTTTTTTCAGCAATGAAATAACTGATTATTTTATTATTGTTTTGTTAAGTTTTAATAAACAAAAACTCACACAAATAGGGGAAAAGTAATATGTATATGAAGGTACAAAGTGAGACAAGGTATTAAGTCTCTTTGAATATCTTCTGAAAAAACATATAAAAAATTTATATATATATATATATATATATGATTTGCTCATCTATTTAAAATATGTTCATTTCATGGTGAGATAAAGTTTTGGATTTAACTTAAACTCAATTTACTTTATGTTTTTTTTTCTTTAAAATTTCCATCTTTTCTAATAAAATAATTTTTTGTTTCGTTAGTGAGGTGTGACTTGGCAAGTTATTTTGTTGTTTTAATTTATTAAAGCATAATTTGACTCTTTGTAATATATTTTTTGTACTTTAGTGTATTTTTGTTTTAGTGAGATGTCACACATTATTATATTAACATTGATAATACACAGAGTTTGTATTTCTTAGAAAGTTGCTGATATATTAACACCTTAAAAACACACCCATAACATTTTAATAAATTAATATTTTATTCATTTTTATTTTACTTTTTAATTTAAAAATATTATTATATTATTATAGATGGTGTTAAATGCATGATTTTTAGTGTTTATGTTTGATGTTCTCAACGAAACTTTTCTCTTCTCAGAAATAAATGCAAATTTGTGATTCCATAGTTCAAGGCAAAGTCTACCTGCAGTTCTGTCACTGCATAAGCTTCAATTTTCATATATAGACCTGCAAAATCCTAAGTTTGTCTCCTTAAACAAGGAACAACCAAACATAACATCAATGAAGACAACACACTGCAAAACTACCACAAAGTACGGTTCAAATAAAGTTAAGAAAAACAACGGATCAATAGAACTTCTCTTCACACCATATGCCATGAAACAAAGCAAACTATATTCAAAACTTGAAAATATACAGTGCAGTAAAGCACCACTTTTTCTAATTTATTTTTCTTATAATAATTTGTCTCCACTCTACATGATAGAACATGCATTTGGGTTTTCATCACTGAACATGGTGGTGTATGGATCTTCATAAGCTGCTGTCACTGTTCCAATGGTGGCAGAGTTATCCACTCTCCTCACGTATCCTGGAGGAGCCTTCTTGTCATAAGCTTGAACAGTATAAGGATTTGCCACCATGTTGTAAGGCACGTAAGGCCATATCTCAGCCTTCTTCCCTGTTGATTTTGCCTTCTTTAGGACCTTGTTTGCTTCCACATAACCAGTTACAGTCACTTTCTGCTGTTTCCTGTTTATCTCCACTGATTCTACTCCTGCACTTACACCACCACAGTTTTTAGCTTCATCACCTTCATAGTTATATTGAATACACATTTTAATATGAGAAATTATAATATAATTTCACACTACTGTAATTTCATCTTTATATGTTACACATTCCAATATTATTGTTATTTTCTTATTAATTGAAATTCTCTATAACATATCCGATAAAAGTTAGTCAAAACCACAGGTGTATATGGTAACCTTCAACAATTTTCAGAATACTTCATAATAACAACTGAAATATGTTAGTATATGGTTTATCATCTAATAATGCAGCAAGAAATATATGGTTGGTATTTATCATATAGAATCTGAGTAAGGATAAAACTTACCATCTAACGAAGAGAGAGTTTTCTTAACCTTTAGCACACAGCCATCACAATCCATCATCACCTTCAGCTCTACGGTCTGTAATTGCTTTCTGTTCTTGGTGTTGTGTTGGTGGTTGCCACTGCCAGTGCCCATTAGATCAGACAAGTAATCACCAACTCCCATTTTTGTGTATTTAGTATCAAAACCAGTAAAAGGGTTTGCTCTTCTGCACTTCAGAAAAAGATTGAAGTTCCTGAGTGGAGAAAATTAATGAGAAGGGTTGAACACTGATGGTGTTGGAGATGAAACTACACTATAGGTGTGTATATATAGAAAAAGCAAGGTAGAAAACCAGAAGAAGTTACAGGGAACTTTCTCGCAAAACAGAAAAAGATTCCTCACTTACCTTCTAATGATCAAAAACCAATGCTGCTCTTTGAACAACTTTTTTACTTACCTTAGATATTTTTACCACAGGCCAAGTAATTATTTATAAGCCTTTCACGAGATTGAATCATAGTTATGAATGGAAAGGTATAGTGGCCCTACCTACAGCAGCAGTGGAACAAGAGGCTTAAAAAGGGTTTTAGCTTCTGAATGGGGAAAATTTAGACGTGGGGTTGAAGAAAGCAGATAAGAAGAAAGACGTTGGTGCATTATGCATATTTGATGCGGAAATAAATAGTAAAAATAATTGCAGTGCTTGTGGTTCAGTTGACACTTGACAAAGTTATGTATTATATGTATAAAAAGAAAGAGACATTTGAAATGACAGCTATGAGAAGCCTGTGATTGTGGCTTGAATTCAAATGGAAGAGCAATAATTTATGAAGGACGAAAGTGAAACTGTGAAAGCAGCCACCGACTAGGAAACCCAAATGAACAACATAATGTGTAACATAGGATTATGATGGAGATTGAATTTGAAGTGTGGCAAGTACATGCATTTCCCACTTATCAGAGATCAAAAGCCTTTTACCCTCCATTCAAATTTCACTCAGATTAAACCCAACAATGCAAACCTCTTTTGAATTTGAGTGATGGTATATTGAGAATCATGTTTGAGAAAGAGAAACAAGTTTGTACCAAAATGCAACAATTTAAAAAAAAAAAATTGTATTAATCAAATTAGTGTATTTTGATTTAAAGTTGTCAAAAGTAACATTTTTCTTTTGAATGTTATCTTTGATATACAACTTTAAAATGAATAAATCATACACTAAAGAATTTTTTTTCTTTTTCCTTAGAATCTTAGTGCAAGACTTCATTTATAAAATAACATAAAAGGGAGCTTACTAGTTTGATTTTATATAAAAAAAATACAAAAATATAATGGGTTGAAATTTGCTTCGCATTACAACTTTAGGAAGAAAAAAAATTAATAATATACTTTCGTGATGATTTTATCTTTAAAAAATGTTTTGATATTAAGAAAAAAAAAGGTATATTTAAGTTGTTATTGACTTTAAGCTATATATATTAACCGGAATAATAATTTTTTCATTTTGAAATCCAAACTCATTTTATAGTTCCAGTTTTCTATAACTATAAGGAGTTTCCCATTTGTCTTAATTTTAACTAAAATTAGTGATATGACACTATTTTTTTAATCTCGTACCTTTTAAACTCATTGTGGCAATATAAATAACACTTTCTCAGACTCATTTTACATTAAATTCTTTAAACAATTTTCTAAAAGTATACTTGTTAATGTTATTATCTAAAACAGATATTTGATTCTCAATGTGAAGCCAACATTTCTATCAAGGGAACCAAAAGAAGCAATTTGAATCATTTAAGTAACTCGTTGTATTTTGTAATTAGCAAAAAACTGAAAGCTCAGTCTCGCTTTTGGAAAACAAAACTGATAAGAAAATGAAACTAAAAGTGTGTGAAGAAAAAATGTTAAATTCCATAAACATATTAACAAGCAATAATTTGTAGAATAAATAAAATGAATTATTTTTGTCCTAAGTTAAAATTAATTTTTGGCTTAAATAAACTAGAAGGAATTATAATGACTATATATCCATTAACTTAAAACATGTATTAGATTTATCTAAAAGGTTAAAGACTAATATGTATTAAATTATTTCTAATATTTATAACAACACTATATTTACACAGAAAAACAAGAAGATAAACCATATGTGAAACGTGAAATAGAACCATGATTAGTAATATAATATTGTTCCTTCTTGCTTTTAGAAACTTGATGTGAACACATGAAAAATGAATTTTCCATTTTTATTAAACTCATCCATATATATCTCCTGTTTAAACACTTTAATTTGGACAAAGAAGCATGTGATTGATATATTTATGTACTTTCTTCTTCCTTTTTGATTGTATATAATTCTCAGTTTATCATACATGAACAGCTTTAATTAGGAAATGGAGAGCTATAGAAGTCGTTGCATGTTATTATCACACACAAAAAATCACACTTCTTCTTTTTAGTGTGTATGTAATTTTCTTGTATCTTAATGAACTCTAATTCAACCTAATAATATGTTATTACGAATTGTCATTTGATAAATATTAAAAATTAGCAGCTATATAATAGCTGTCTGTATAATTTAATTTAATTTAATTTCTCTCTTTGGTCACGATCATGCATTTTTAGCAACTCCCCAATGCCAGCCAACATATTAATTATTAATAAATAAAGGCATGTTTAATAATATGCTGAGAAGTTGGCAAAACCAACGTATTGTGTTGTTTGATCCAAAGGACAAATCTCCATTAGGATCCGATACTCTTATTAATGATTAACATGACGTCTTATATCCATCATTCGTTCCAATTAAAAACTCATCAACAGTTCAAAATGAAAATACTCTCTTTTTTCTTTTTCCTTTTTTTCATCTATGAGATTATCTCTTTAACTATTAAGAAATTTATTTATTTAAAATAAATTGTTGAAATTTACTGAATCAATATATCACGTTAAAGTGCACCATGAGATAATCCGTAGGCCCTCAATTTCTTTAAATAATAAAATAGTTTTTAGTTTTTCAAATTTTAAAAATTCGCGTTTGTGTACACATTTTTTTTTCATTATATATCGACTTATGAAGAAGTACTTTTATACGATTTTTATGTTTTTAATATAAATTTTAGTAATGTTTTTTATTTCAATAATTATCATAATATATAATTTTTTTAATTATCATAAAATGTAGATCATAACAAAACATATATAAACTATTTAAAAAATCATTATAAAGACTAAAAGTATAATAATAAATAATAAATACATTATTCAAATTCTAAAGAAAAAATATTTTTTTTCAGAATTAAAATAGGTTAGCAATGAATAGAAGTCAAATTTTAGTTGGCATACAGTCACGCACAGTGAGATTTTTTAAGGGAGCTGCGTCAAGAAAAAGAAAAAAAAATAACAATTATAACAACTTCAGAACTAGATACCATGCATATATGATATCGTTTCTATCTTAGAAATAATTTATCTATAAAAGATTTCAAAACATTAAAAATAAGAAATTTTATACATAAAAGTGAAATATTTTACGATTTGTTTTATCTGGCCATGCTTAGGATGTTAATGTTTTTTACTTCAATATTTATTATTACTATTTTAAGTTTTTATATATCACCAACTAATTAAAATTATTTTTATATCATTTTTAAGATAATAATTATCAAAATTAACAAAACTTAATTTACGTAATAATGTGTAATTAAGTGTATTTGGACACATCTAATACACATAATCATATCAAATTTTCAAATATGTTGTTGCTTTTAGACAATGCAAGTAAAAGTGAGTAACTTAGAAACAAACACTCAACAAATGATATCATAAAATTATATTACCTGTACATACATTTCAATGTTTAGAAAATTTTACTCATTAAGCCAATCGGTCTATTACTTTGATGTTTCACTAATCATAACTAAGATAAACATTATATCTAAAAATTAGCAGCTTGTAATATTACACTTTGTGGCTCATTATGTAAAAAATGGAAAACACCAGTGCACCACGACTACTAAAATAAACTAAATATGCTCTTATTAAAATTTGCATTGTAACTAGCTCTCTTAGCAAAAACCATTAGCTTTGATTATCAATCTGATTTTCATACACCGAACGACAAAATGATTCCGTGATTTTTGGATAAACAAGTCCAGGTTTCATATTTATTCAGAGCATTTGAATTAACATAATCAACAGAGTGACATAAACTAGTTGATTGAAAAATGAATTAAATTAAAAGGCAGTCTTCAGGATAACACCAAGCAAATTAATTTACATAAGCTCACCCGTCAGAAAACGGGGTTACCATAGTCCAGTACGCGTTTAAGGAATCTAACATGCTGGTAAGGTTGAAAATAACAGCATTGGATGGTGTGAGATCTAAAATACTTACAAAAGCTAGGGGGATAAAATGGATACAGACTTGGGTATACATGTAACGCTATCTAGACATATATCAGAATGCGATGCTTTCAGTAAGAGGTAGACACAAGTTGAAATAGAAGAAACAAATAGCAGTGCCAATATACCCGGCACGATGAAATCATCCGCGATAAAGCTGCTGAAGATTTGTGGGGAGCTCTTCCAGCAACAGCTGGAGCAACTGCATGCCCGTTCGTTCTTTGTTGCTCATCTGAAGGCAATGGGTTTGGTGAAGTCTCATTTGGAGAAAGGGGCATCCTCTTACCTATACTCAGATCCTGACCTACACATCCATTGAGACAATGTATAAGCAAAATGAATAGAGAGTTAGGGTTTTGATTTGAAAAAATCCATTAAATCAGTTAAATGGCTAAGAAACCAAGTCAGGTTCACTGCCTAACAAGAATTATTAGAACTATAAAATATATTAAGCTCATAAACTCAAAAGTAATATGACTCACAATTTGAGCGTGACCAAGCTAGCTTCTTGTTTTCCCTATCAAATACCAAACGGTATCCAGTCATGAAGTTCTCTGCAAAAATATGTTATTGGTTTTAAGATTAAAGTATCTTTTAATAACTATACTATATACTATATACTATATTTCAGAGTAAGGGTAATGAGTAGACATTGACTAGGAAAATAACTTACGTCCAATTGTTCCCATATCCCCTTCTGTTGGCTGTATGGCTAAACAAAATCCAATGACTCCCTGCACAAAGAGAACCGGTCTACCTAATTTAAATACACCAGTTACAGGAGAAATAGCCACTTTTTGGTTTTATTTTTTCTTCTATAAGTATTATTCTAAAAACTGAGTTTTCCTTTTGCAGAGAACATTTTCTATTAACATATTAAATGGATGCTGCACATTCCAGGAAAAAATAATGTTTACAAGAACACGTTTTCACTTGCTAAATCGATGCAACAATCCCTATGAAAATAATATTAATCCCAAAAAAACATAATAGAAAACATTTTAACAAGGCAACAAATGAACTGTTGGCTTATGCATTCGTATAAAGTTAGTTCACCGCCTAGGAAAATAATATAACCAAAAATTGTTACAATTCAATTTTCCAAAAAATTCATGCACTGCGTCCTTAGAACAATTGGAGATAGAGGTGATTCAAAGCAGTTCACAGCTGTCTGGCCTCAGTAATGAGCATGAAAGTTAGATAAAAAAAAAGGCCAAACTTGGGAATTGGGACAGAATGGTGGTGAAAAACATTCTGTATAAGTAAAACTATATTTTGATACAAAATCCATTCTGTTCTGGCAAAGTGGATAGAATATATTCATTAGGTGTCCACATACAAAATATAAGTTCAAACAGACAGTAGGTACTTTTTCTCTCATGAGCTACACAAAAGGGAAGTACTTCTCAGCAAAAATTCGCTGCAAATAATTAGTTGATACAATAAAAAATAATGGCATGTCCTCTTGTATTATTAATCCTTCTGATAATTTATAAAGAAAGCAATAAGTTAAAAAAAATAAATGCATTTAATTTCTTAAAAACATTTAATACCTTCTTTGTTAAATAGGTAGGAGGATTAACAAGAAAATGTCGGAGGAAGAATTAGAAATATTCTAACACTAATCATGATTCATAGTTAATTATAAATTTAAAAACCTTAGTCCAGGATCACTTCACCTCATTGCCATAGAATACAAACACGGGATTATAGACCACAAAACTGTTATTCTGCTGGAACATGAGAGTTAAGCTGGGAACCTTTGGCAATTCTTGTGAACTGTCCGAAAAAAAATCATAAATAAATAAAGCTGTCAAAGAGACTAGAATTTCCAGCAATTACGAAATCATGGACCAAAGAGACACAGGCAGAGGTAAGAGAGAGAGACAGATAGAAATCTATCAAGAAAACTCACCTGGGTATATAGCAATACTCCCAAGGAGATCCTTCAAAGCTAGATCTTGAACCATTTACTTGTTGATCAAACTATTACAAATAAAATCATATGAAAACACTGAGGAAAAAATTATAATTACGGATCTCAGAAATCTAAAGTACCTGCTCGGCTATTGCTCCATAGGCATGGCCAGGAAGAAATGTAAAAGACGTTCCGCTATCAACCTGTGCTTTAAAACCTGTCATTTTAAGACAAGTGTTCCCAATACAAGATGACTCCACTCCAACAATGTACGTTGAACTGGCCAGGAGATTTATCATCATTAGCATGATACCATTTTCTACGTTTTTTAGTTCAGTGAAACATGGTAAACTAATTTAAAGCACATACTATAATCCATCCAAAGGCAAGAACGGAGTAGACTGTTGGATGGTTGATCCCTGGTCCCCAAAAAACATTCTACCAGAATCATCTTCATTAAAGCACAAGGAAAACGAATTGTGGATTAATCCGGACTTAGCAAGAAGACTCGGAACTGAACTCTCCCCAGGTCCCAAACCTAATAGACCATCGGGGGCAACCCCATCCAAGTAACCGCCACTTTGCTTCATACCACACCTACATTCAACAAAAAACAGACATCAGAGACAACCAGGAAGAAACTAGCTTTTCAGAACAAGGAGGGAAAAAGACATCATCAGGCAAAGTGATTTTGAAGTGAAAAGGACAGGGCAGTCAGCCACACCCAAAAACAACTGGAGCCTGAACAGACGAGTTTGATAAACCGCCACCAGACTGAAGATGCAGTATGTCCTCAACTAACAATCCAGAACTCGATGTATTATCTGACAAGTAACTGACCATGTACGGACACTGCTGCTGGGAACTTTTACAATTCGAACTATTATCACACAAGTGATGGCTGCAAGATAGATGCTTGCTGGATAACGATCGAGACGGACTATATTCATTCAGATCTCTATCCTGCATAATAGATGCCCCATATGTGAAGGAGCACCTGCCATCAATTATTGGAAATAAGTGCTAAACCTGTTATAGACTCTAAACCTCACTGAACAATTGCACCCATAAAGGTGCCAGAGTATCATATTCCACTCCAATTGACACCTTATCCTTATCCAATCAAGGATTTGCAACTTGCATCGATGAATATTTTCTAAACAATCACTAAAACAAACTAATACAATCAAATACTGTATCAATAAACCTTATCCGATCAAGGATTCACAATCATCATTAACTAATTTTTAAACAATCAATAAAACAAGCTAATACAATCAAGTATTGTATTATTACATTAAGTTATTAAGACTACATGATACATAGTAGCGTAAATCAACATATTAGTTCCTGAAAGTGTATAGCCAAGTAACATTAGTCCTCGAACAAAATACATGAAAGTTCAAACACCAATCACGTCAGTGCAAAGTTCAAAAAACTGCGAGTTACATTACAATATTAACATATGTTTAAGACTAAAATGTCGAGATCAACCAACAAGAAATTTCATAGACTCATTTCAAACTTCCTTAGTTTCAAGAACTAAGGTAACATTATGCTTAATCACAGTTACTCAACATAGTAAGAGAAATCAGAGAAGAGATAGATTAGGCACCATATTCATACCAGATTGGAATAGTAACTCGATGACAATGGAGCACACTGTACGCAATCACACGGAATCCAAAGAAGATCACTGCCTGCGTCCAACGCCACGAGAAACGAAGTACTCGGTGTTCCAATATCAATCCACGTGTAATGTAACCTAATCAACAGAGATACATACATTATCAGATTCAAAACCACGTCGTTTCGCGCGACTAGAAAAAAAAAAAAAGAGAGAGACGAGTTAGGGATTAGTATTATCACCAGCCGAAGTCGTTGCCTAGAGACAACGTTTTGCTACCGTGAGTAGGAAACAGAAGCTGGTAGCGAGCGCCTCCGAGTTTGATCTTGCGTCTGAGAATGTCGTCGGCGAGAAGCATCTGGTAGTAGCGCAAGCTCCGCCGCTCTGGCCAGTCGCCGGTCGGGATTCGAACCGGTTTGATTTCGTCGGCGAAGCGGTGAACGAGGCGCGCGGAAAACGTGATGGAAAGCGGCATTGCGCGTGCCGTTAGCTCCAACAACAACAACAGTAGCAGCAACCGCCAACGCATCGAGATCGAGATCTGGCACAGACACTTGTTCTGATGCCTCGTTGAAACAGATTAAGTATGACGATTGGTGTTAACTAGTGAAGCGAGAGTGCGCAGTGTGCATCATCATCATCTATAGTTTCGTTTCGTCCCTGTGTGGCTGTGTGTGAGAGCGAGAACGAGAGTGTTAGTGGATAAAGCACAGAAAGTGGCGCATTCGCGTTGGGGATTGAAACTTAACTGTTAAGCGCTTAATTAACGGAGAAAGTGGTATGAAGTGATATGATTAGTGTTTGTTATAGTGAGGGTTGAAAATGATGATTAGGATAGGAGGAGTAAGCGTACAACGGTAACAGGACGAAGCGAAACGTCACGCGCGGTGGCCCCACCGTGTCTTTACGTGTTCGAGAATAAAACGGGCTTTTATTGCCAGTGTTGATTTGTCTTTGCCACTGTGGCCCCGCATTTACTTTCATTCCTTTCCTTTTACAAAATAAAAAGAATAAATTATATAATTTAATAATAAAGATTTATATATATAAATATATTTTAATTTTTTAAAACAGAAAATTATTTGTTATTGTTGATTAAAAAACTTTTTCTTTATTTTTTAATTATAATAAAAATTTATATAATTAATTTAAAATTTTAGAAAATTAATATATTTCTTATAATAGAAGGCAAAAGTTTCTTAGCCAGACATAAAGAGCCTCATAGCATACAAGCCAAAAGTTTCTTAGCTAATCTCATTACATCAAGAATAAACTTAAATAATTGCTCTACATGGTAAGAAATCACAAATGTCTGGTGTGGACAGGGGATAAAATCTCTCTCACACCAAAGAAAAAATCTTCAAAGCTAAACAGAAATAATTATGAATCCCACTCTTCGTTAAGTAATGATAATTATTGGAAGTAGAAAATTTATACTAGATGTGATTGATGTAACTGAAAATAATTTTTTTTTATTTTAATAATATTATATTTATTATAATAAATAAAAAGGTAAATATTAATTAATTTCTTCTATTTTATAATATTTTATTTTAATTATTTATTTATTTTAACATAATATATATATATATATATATTAACAAAATATTAAGCTTTTTTATTTTATTAATTATTTAATATTTATATTTTAACTATTCATTTTATTATAGTATAATAAAGTATATTTATAAATATTTAATTCTTATTTATGTTTACATATTCGATTGCATTAAATTGTATAATCAACTATTTCAATTTCTTCACAAATATTTACAAAGTAGGGAAGAAAGTTTACGAACATATTTTTTTTTTCTAGACTTCTGTTTTTTTTAATTTCTAATGCATTTATTTATGTAGTTTCTCTGTGTTTTTTGTTATCCTCTTCTGCTCAAGTGCTCCAATCATAAAAACAGCCCCACAAGAGCGGTGGTGGAATGGTCCAAGATGTGAAGGCAAGTTGGCTCTCACCTTTTTTTCACACTCTTAAATGCTAAGTTCACTCCACCTTTTTAAAATTTAGTATTGTCTCCCAATATATGGAAATTAATTTGTTTTATGTACATTTAATGGTGTGTACATCGTCTAAGTGTCAAGTGATTTGTATTATAATTGCTTCTTATTTTATGTTTAGTTTGTTCTAAGGATGATCTCATCTTTATACTTTGTGTTTATGTGAATTACACAGTTATACGATAACGTTGAGTTAATTATTAGTAGCTATATGTGTGTGAATTTTTCAAATCTTGATTATTCAAATATAATCTTATAATCTAGATTTATTGTGTACAAAACTAAATTGTGTGATTAAAAAGTTTCAAATACCTAAAAAAAGTCAATTTTATCTTAATTTTATCTTGGAGAATGTAACTTGGTGAGGATTGCGTGTTCTACGGTAAACGAGATTGTATTGAGAAAACAAAGGACCTCTCCTGCTGAGAGGAAGAGTATAAAATAGAGAGTTTAATGTATTTTCTTACTGAGAGAGTCATCACCCATTTATACGTCGGGTCAATCACCACATCTAAAATATTGTCTACTTTGAAGATCAATACTCTGTCACGGTTTTGTCCTTAAAAGACGTCTCGATGGATTGAAGAAGGAAGGACTGTCATTGACCTCGACTCCTGAGTAATATAAGACTATATTGATAGTACTGGAACATTAATAATTATTACAAAGTTGAGTCCCATAATTCTATTGCAGCAGAATCTCGATCAGAAGGGCTCGAAATATATTATTTCATGAAGTTAGATATTCTTCTTATGTTGTGCATTGATTAAATCTCATATGGTCCTTTTGACTGAACTGTGGATAGATTTGGTGAAGTTCCCACCTAAATTTTGGAAGTCCTTATAACATGCTCGATAAGAAGGTAGCTGGTGGGAGTGCGGCTATTAAGTTCCACATAGTAAAAGCTTTTCATACTTTTTCTTCTAAATGTCTTGCCTACTTTCTGTTCCATGATACATTTTGCAATTGGATAAAAGGCTATACTTCATTCTGTAAAGTTATCTATAGTTTGAAAAAGAATACATGTGCAGATAGTTTTGCTTAGTCTTTGACATTTGCAATAGGTTATCTTTTTTGCTGTTTTACCACCTAGTTTTATTAGAGAGTTTTTTAGAAACAAATATAGTTGATGAGTACCAATTTTGCTATCTCACCTTGATTTAGTTCTCTCACGTAACAGAAGAAAAAAAAACATTAAGTCATTATGTAATTCAAGTTGTTCAAATAATGAAATTCATAAATATTATTCAGAGACTTCAAAAGGATTTCCCATTTTTTTTTTAAATTCTCATTAATCTTAATTATCATCTAATAATTAATAGGACTTGTTGTTTTATACTTTTAGTTCCTAATCTAAGCTTTAACCCGTCAAAAAGCACCTTTATATATAACCCACCTTAATTGACAACGCGCAAAATTCATACAAGATTGGAAGCAGACCTAGCACTTAACCAAGGAAATGAAGGATCAAGTTACAAAAGAATGTTCTTTTAAAAGAATTTATGTGCACTAGCAAGACAAATCAAACTGTACAAAAATTTCTTTTCAACCGTGTATCCTGTGTTCCAATTTAAAAGCTTGACGCTAAAGACGGAAACAGGTATATATATCACTTGTTAGACCACTGGAATTCTATTTCTAAATTCCTCGAGGGGCCACTCTTACTTTCTGGCAACAAAGTGTACTCTCCAGATACTGCTCCTAGCATTACTACCCGATCGATCTGGATTGTCACTTTCCCAAATGAACTCTGCCATCAGATAAAAATAATAGAGGGGTCAAGCGGAAGTGTAAAACTAAAATAATTGAAGATGAATAGACTGCATTTAGTATAATAGTCCAATTTTCCCACATTCATCACCTTTCCCATTTTGCTCTTGTTTTTGCAAGATATGTGAAGCTTCTGGCCTTTTGGAGGACTCTCAAAGGACCATGAAAAGCTCTCTTCCCACTCCGGATTAGGGCCAGTTGAGACCACCTAACCAGCACATTCTCATGATAATTAGCACATTCACTTGTCGAGGAGGAAATCAAATCAAAGGAGAAATTGTATTATATTAAGAAGAAGACATGATGTTCCTCAAACTGTATAATAAAATGACAACCACATATTTAGGCTGCAAATCCTCGTCCCTTACGTTTTAAACTGGAAATAGCAAAGAAATTGAAGTGGGGCATGGCCCTCCACAAGATGACAAGTGACAACCAAATTCTTTCATAAGTCAAAAACTACTTCAAAATGAAAGAAAAAAAATCAATATGGGTAATTCTGGATTCTAAAATCTGGCAATACAACTGCAGCAGAATATGTAAATGAGGTCAAGTGATTTTTTTTTCTAGGAACTAGGAAGCAACTATAAAGGTCCATATCCTAACTGGGAATTTTCTAATATTGGCATAATTTCCAAAAGGACATAACAGATAACATTAGTATTTTGGCATTTATGCAAGATTGACATGGAGATACATGTCATATATTAGTCTCACATAAACAAGCACTCGCCCATTTCAACTAATCCTAGTACATTATAGAGGAGAAGATCACAAAACAAGATAATGGATATGAATTATTATTATTATTATTAAAAAATACCTTGGTTTGCCTTGGAGGAGTGTTTCCAAGCGTAAGCTTGCAAAAAACACTTGGGTTTCCAACAGATTGCTTCATATTGTTACCACGCTTGATGATCACCACCAAGGTTCCAGGCAAACACTGCAATAAAAACTCTGCCTTCTCCTGAAAGCGAGGAGGGGCAGACTGGATTAAGTACTGCAGCAAAGGAATAGCATCTGCAGCTGCTATTGATTGAGCTCTTGAAACTTCTGCTGAACATGCTGACCAAGCTTGCCTAAGCAGGAAAAGTGCATCCAAGGCAGCTTCCTGAGTAGCCTCAGAGCCTGTCTTTAAGGATGTAACCAGATGGGGAATGCTAAGTGTTGCTGGCTCAGTTGCTCTCAGTCTAGGGAAGTTGCTAAAAAGAGAATTTAAGGCTTTAAGATACTCTTCGTTCACAGTTCCAGTAGCCCATAAGTCCTTTTCAATAGCAGCTAAAAAAGATCACAAATTAAAATAGGTCATATTTACGTACAGGAGTGAGGTTTGAATTGTGAAGCAACTTATAGTGAAACGCACAGAATCAACATTGCTCCCCAATGAATTCATGTTAGAAACAACACCTTTATTTAGAAGACAACTTTCAATTTCAACCTATCCATCTTCTGATACATCAATGAATATTTACAGAAGACTACGTGCCTATTTTAGCTAGAAAAGGCTATGTAGCACAAATAAGAGTCTAGCTGTTCAGCTCATCAAGAAATTAAGTGTACAAGCCACAAAGTTTACAATTCATCTGTTCCTTCCCCAAATTTTTGGTTTCAAGACCAATAATCAACAAAAAAACCAGCTCTGCCATTTCGTTTAAAGGTGCATTAATCCATGTGTAACAGTTTTGAGATTCTTTATAGAAAAAATATTTTGAAAATCAAGCTATGCTTCTGCTTATAAAAGCAGAGAAAAATGCTTTACAAGGAGAATCAAATAATTAGTTTAAGAACAAGAAAACCCGTGTAAGAAATTGCCATGTGAAAAGCAACAAACACACCATTTTGTATGAGAAAATATGAAGATAAGATATACCGTAGTGGGTCCAGCATAAAAATAACAAGTATTTAAACACTGCCCAATGGGAAAATAGCTCACCAGTTATTGCTCTGACTGTTTCACTAGAAGCATACTCTTGAATGGTATGATTTGAAAATAGAAGTTTAATAAACATTGCAGCCTGAACAGATGTTTCAGGATCACTTGAACCTATCAGATCCAGAATAACCTGAACCCCACCAGCCTCTGCAACTGCTCTTTTATTTGATCGACTGTTCATCACAAGGTTTTGTAGAGCACATATGGCTACAACTTTCATTTCTTCAGTTGGTTGGTCTTCAAGCACATTCACTAAAGCACGACAAGCTGAAACTGCATCACTTGACCGGGCAAGACCCTCGTTCTGAAATAGATCGCCAAGAGCCAATGTTGCTAATAACCTTGCTTGTTGTGCTTGGGTTTGTGGGTCCAATAGATAATGGGATAATGGTAAGATGGCTGATTTAGTAACTTTTGTTTCTCTGATCTTTACATTGTTCAGCAATGCTTCTAAGAGTCTTGCAGCAGTTTCCTCGCACTGATGAGATCTTAGGAGCTCTAAGAGAGCCTCTATGGCACCACTTTCAGCCATTGCTTCGGCACTAGTTCCATCGTCACTTTCCAACACAAGGAGAGCATTTAATGCACCAACAACTGTGCTTTCTAAGCCAGATCTAAGCAGCCTAACCAAAACAGCAACTGGAACTTCCAGGTAGTATTCAGAACTAAATTGCAGAATACTAGCCAAAACAGATGCCGCTGATTCCCATAAAGCATGAGGAATGGAAGGATCTGCTTGCAATATAACTTTTGAAATTTCAATAACACCACCCTCTTTTGCAATTTCATTTGGCCATAGCAGTGCAATACTGACCAGGGCCTTCACAGCTCTCTGTTGCAATATATGTATACCAGAACCAAGAACTCGTATAAGAGGGCCAATTACATGCTGTGTTACTGGATCTTTCTGAAGGTGTTCTTCTAAAAGAAGATGTGAGAGAAGCTCAGCTGCCAACTGTTGCACTGCTGATATTGGAGAATCAAGCAAAGGGATAAGAGGTTCAATAGCTTGGTGAGAAGACAGTGTGTAATCAGCACGACACTGTGGGTGTTCTAAGATATTAACCAAAACCTGCAATGCACTGTGTTGTCCATCTGGTCCAAAGTCTTGTCTTATTAGCAACATAAACAGCGGTTCAACGACTTTAGCAGCCGGTGGTCCTTTAGCTATGCTAGCATTATTGGTCAATATACGCAACAATTCAGCAAAAGCTGCACATAGATAATCAGGTGCTTCATGAAGGATGTCAAGTATGCTTTCAATAATTCCAGCTTTCACCATTTCCATTTTGCAAGCTGGCCTGTCTTTTCCCAACTTGACCAGAGCTCTGGAAATGGCCTCATGAAGTACATAATTCCTTCCGTAAAGTAGGCCAACAAGAGGAATAACTGCACCATGTGCAGCAACTAATTCAGCTAGTTGCTCATCATCAACAAGTCTATCCAATGCCCGCACAACTGAATGGTGAGAAGGACCAAACTCACTTACAAGGAGAGAGACAAGGGGTTCAACACAACGTGCAGCAGCCATTGTGGACCGAATCCTTGTATTTCCAAAAAGAACAGAACATAATTCAGCAGCATCCCCTTTGAGATCCATTGAACAATCTGATGAAAGAATCCTACAAAGAACATCCACTGCATTCATCTCTACATCTGCAACAGCGAGTGCTTTTGAAGGGTTTTCACTCAATAACCTAACTAATGCAGCAATTGCAGCATGCTGCTCTCTCTCTAAACCAGTATTAAGAATCTCCACCAAGGGTTGGACAGCTTGTCGAGCAGTCTCTGCATTTCTAATGTGGTCAGAGGAGAATAAACTTTCCAAAGCTTTTGCAGCCCTATACCTTGCAGCTCTTCCTCCTAAACGCAGTACAGCTACAAGTTGAGTAACAGCTCCAAATGCTGATTCATGTCTCCGTATTTCTGCACTGCTAAACAGAATCCCTAACAGATCAGTAGCAGCTTCTTCCGTTGCATCTTGTGGACCTAGTGAAAGATACTTAGAAAGTGCCTCTAGGGCACCTGCCTCAACCATTACAATCTTATTTGATGGACAATCTATAGCAAGCTGAGTCAAAAGCCCAAGTGCTAAAAATGGTGCACCAGGACGTTCTGGAATTGGTTTGAGCAGATCAACTAGAGCAGGTATTGCCTTCCGAGAAGTGGCACCAACTCTTATGTCATCAACTCTAAACAACCTCTCAAGAGCAACTTGATCAGGATAATGCACCAAAGAAAATTCATCTGACAATTCTAGAAGATCCTGTATGTCAGTATCAGCACAGCCAAGCAAGGAGATAAGTCCACCTGCGGCCCCAGAATTTGCCACAGACAGGAGTGTTCCCCTGCTACCATTACAGACTAGGCTAGCTATTGATTGTGCAGCAAAATATCTGTTTGCTGATTCCTCTGACTTCAATAAATTGGCAAGTGCTGGTATAGATTTCATGGTTGCATGTGCTCGTATAATATCCCTGTCCTGAAATAATATTGCCAACAACAAAGCACAAATCCACATGCTGCTATCTTCTTTGTAGTCAATCTGCATATCACCAAAAACAAGCAAAAATTTGACATAAAATAATAATTGTATACTAATCTATTGTCTAACTACTATACAAACGAGGAGAGGTGTATTTGTGAACAGCTTTGACAAAAAAGAATCCATTTACGAAGATGAGTAAATAAGTATGGAAAGAATCAGATGCCACTGTATACTTCAACTTGACTGAAAACATAGCACTAAAATACCTGACTGTACAATGAGAAACAATTTGCAATCCTGTCACTCAGAAACTCAATTGCACCCGTCTCCATTATTGCAGTTTTACATTTTTCATCATGGCAAGCAAGAACAGTTAGTAACCATATAGCTAAGTTGGCACCGGAAATAATAGTGGTGCCAGTGCTTGATTTACCCTCATTGGCTTCTTTTGTATGCCTGCAGATTCTGATAACGTCCCTGCTGTCGTCACGCTGACCCAAAGTAGCCTGTGAAGAAATAAGTATGTCGACAAGAGACTGAACTAGATTACCACACAAGTTTGATAGATTGAGATCCTCCACCAGCCTCTGGTGATTTACTTTAGCAGCACAAATAAGAACAGCAACTCCTCCAATTTTGACCTTTATATTTTGAGAAGTGGAATTGATTATCCTCTTAGCTATAGAAGATATACATCCAGAGGCAGAAACAACAATGTCTCCCAGAACAAAAGGTTGATCCATACATAATCGAGATAAAATTTCAATAGCTTTATCCTGCAACACTGGCGTTGAATCAGTAATGGACAGAACTATTGGGCTGATGCTTTTAGGAAATTCAGCCAAAACTGCCCAAGCAGGCTTACTGTGTGCACCATTCACTTCTAACCTGGACAGCATGGCAAGTGCTTCTAGAGCTTCTGATGTGGAACTAAGTCCACTGATAGCAAAGTCTAAGAAAGAAACTAATGCAAGAACAGTGCCAGCTCGATTCACACAATCAGTTACAGCATAATCAACTTGCCTCTTAGAATGTAAAAGGCGAGCAATTGCTGCAGCAGCATGTGATTTTCCAGAAATTGTGCCTTCACGTAATACTCTGGTAGCAGCCAATATGACTTCTTCTGCAACAGCTTTCTCAGCAATTTCACTGTCCAAAATAAGATTTGCCACAGCACATGTTGCCAGCTCCGCCACTTCCAAAACTGAAGAGTTAGCTAGTGAAACTAGGGAGGGTAAAGCATCTCTAGCAATAGCAACCACATCCCTGTTCTCTTTGATGGAAAGAAATATTGCAGCCAAGCAGCGTGAGGACTCCATTAAGATACTTTCTGATTCAACATTAAGCAACTTCATTGCCGACCAAAGAGTTTTAACAGCAATGCTGCTTTCACGCACATCTTTCCTCATTTCAAAAATTCCCGCCAGAGCAGACACAGACTTTGCCTGAGTTTCTTCCTCGGTTGAGCTCAGTAATTTTATCATTGTATCAACTGCATCACTGGCAGCACTACCTTCACGTAGAAGATCAGTAAGAGAAACAACTGAAAGCATACTTTTCAAAGCATCTAAAACATAAGCCTTAGATTCAGGTAAATCACTGGTCAATAATGCTGTAAGCTGACTGATAGTTGCTGTATCAGACTTATGAATTAAGTGATTCAAAGTCTTTGCTGCAATCTCCTTCCCATTTGAGCTTCCATTCTTCAACAGCCAAAGCAATGCAGGAACAGCATCAGCACTTTCAACACAAGCACGTATATCCTCACTGTGATCACATAGGTTCCTAAGGATTGACGCTGAGTCTTCCTTTGCTTTTGCAGATCCTGACTCCAAAATTTGAACAAGAGGAGGTATACCACCAGCAGCAGTAATAGCCCATTTACTTTCATCATTTTCATTAGATAAAAGGCAAAGGAGGGCAACAGCACATTCTTGCTGCTGTTCCGATGAAAGCCCCAGAAGAGATATTAACAGCTGAACTCCTTCACGGCCTTGAAGTGCACGCCACAGTCTGCATTCAGTATTGCACAATGTCAAGAGAGATTTTAGAAGTTCATCTTGCACTTCATTGGCAGCCATTGTTATTAAACCAACAAGCAAACGCTTTGGATCAGAATTTGCAAGTTTGATTGACAGTATAGGATTGCTATACAAACTAGCTAGGGCTTCAATGGTCCGTTCCTGTACAAGGAATGACAAGCCAGGTTTAAATTGTTCAAGTAATGTCTGCTCAACTACCAAAGGATCTGTGGCCCTGGTAGATTCTGCATTGTCATCATAAATCATAAGAGCTGAAGCTAAAGCCCCCAACGTGTCAGCAGCTTGGGCAGGCGAGGAGCATGATTCAAGGCTTTGACCAAGACTGGAGATGACATATGACAAACCACCAGAGATGTTTGCTAAAGCACACATTGCATTCTCCTGTAATGCTTGAGCATACTCACCCTGCATGAACTCTTTGGAAGGAGCTATGGTAGCATTAATCAAAGCAGGAATGCCATTGGAATTGGCTATCTCTTTTCTTGCATCTTTGCACTGAGCAGAAAGAGATTTAAGAGCACCGGCTGCTTCAGCCCTGACAGGGGCATCATTACCAGGGCTTAAAAGTTTGAGGAGTTGTTTAGTTTCCTCAGAAGTCAACAATTTTGAACAAACAGATGCATCCTCCATCATCATACAGCCAAGTAAAAAACACACATTTGCTAAAGTGTTAGACTGCCCTGTTTTCAGTAACTTAATTAATATGTCCACCCCTCCAGCTTGTATTGTGGCATTCCAGAATCTATCAGTGCTGCTGGAGAGATTTTTCAATGCCCCAGTTAATAAACTATCAACTACATTTGTCTTCAGGCCTTTCTGCAACTGCTCCCATAGAACTGGAACCACTCCTTCAGTTGAAAAAATTTTTGATCCAACATGATCTTTGGCACCACCTTGAGAAACAGCAAAAATTGTCTTTGCAGCAGCCACTTGACCTTCAGCAGAACTGGACTTGAGTAGACCAAGCAAAGGTGGAATGCATCCTCCAAGCAAGACTTTCACCCTCAACTCATTTTCTTTACAAAGTGAACCCAATACAGTTGCTGCCTGTATCTTCACATTCGAAGACCCTGACCGGAGAAGGGAAACAAGTACTGGAACTGCCTGAGAATGAGATCCAACAGCACTGAAAGCGTTTTCTCTAATATCAATAAGCTCCAATAACTGCTTCAAAGAATACTCTTTCTCCTGCATAGAAGATGAGCTCTGACGCAGCTGCTCAATGCATTGGGCAACACTTGCTAATGTCCCATCAGGATCCTCCATGCTGCTGCTGTTGCTACGTTCTCTGCAAACAATTATGCATGTAAGATACAAAAGTTATGCTCAAATTCAAATTTCCATAAACCATATATATAACCATCAAGTTAGGTAGTTCTCGTTATCTTGATTTCTATGAGACTCTGAGAGGGTGAGAGAGGACCATGTTATTTCTGTCTTGGAACTTTTGACACAGTGTGACACAACAGGTAGGATTCATAAGTCATAGCTTATTTAACTACAAGCAAAAGTACCAATGTAACTGCAAGAATTTACCAGAGCATTACAAGCAAAAAATTTGATGATTTAAAGGCCATAAAATATTCTTTTTTAACATAATTTACAGGCATATATCCTATGTTGTAACCAACCTCAATCCCATCTTTAAAACAGAATGGGGAGGTAGAGTCTCTGAATCTTGAACCCTCCCATCACCATTTCTTTCCTGCAATCAGACGAACGACAATGAGAATAAACAGAATGTTTGTATATCTCCAAATGATGGAAGTAACAAAAATTAAAATGAATATATTAGACTTAGTACAATATGGATAAGGATAAATCTTGAAGTTCTATGTGAGAAGAAATGGAAAATCAATTTGAGAAGGAACATGGCAAAACCATTTATCACTATCACAACTTGATTTTTTTTGTGTCAAGAAATTTAAGATTTTCAAAGCATTAAATGTACATGATTGCCGCTTCTGTTACAGTTGACTACTTATTATTATGCATAGCATCTTATTGCACAAAACAGACAGGAGATATAAAATGGAGAAAATAATATACGGCATTATATTCTTCAGCAGAAAGCCTCGGTATAATAAACTCCAGTTAAGGATAAACACTACAAGTAACCCATTAAAACAGATAAGAAAATGTAATAATGCCACCGTTTTTTCATTTTCTAGCATTTACCCTGCACCCACATGTAACCAAGGATATGTAGAAGGATATAGCAAAATGATGGTAGAGTGCGTAACTAAAATAACGCTTCCTGTCTATAATAGAATAGTTCTCATCATCTTCATATTTTTATAAAACCATGGACTTCTCAATCGAAGAACAGTAACAGATATGTTCCAATGGGAGAGAAGAAACAAATAGTAGAATGAAATAACAGACTTCCATGGTTCACAATTATGCTTTCTAGAATAGTTTGGCACACAAGAAAAACACAAATCAAGTCTAGTTTTAGACAGCTGTTCAGAACCACAATTGTGGCTACCATATTGCAGTTTAAGAAGTCTCCTCCACAACCACAACTGCCATTGCATCATCCTTCCATCGTCCAAAATTTCTATAACCACGACTAAAATTTTAAAACATATAGGACCGCCAAGCAACACGAAGAAATGGTATCCAATATGTGCAGGAGAACTTAAAGGTTTCGTAAAATTACAAGTATATCCTAATACTCAAACACTTTTCCACTACCAGTAATGATGATTGTATAGCATAAAATGAAAAAGAAAAACAATGAAAAACACGAAGTACCATATCATTAGCAGCAAGTGTGCTGCCATTATGGGCAGCAAACCTCCAAGTCCGTGTGGTCGCCAGCTTCGCTTCCCTTAGACACTACCAAACTGATAAATCCAGGACACTGCTCCTATACAGTCTACACTGGAGAGTCCAACAGAACATCAAATCCACCCTGTCGAAACCGAAATTCAGATTTAAATCAATCACCAGTCTCAAACAACACTAATTGCACCAAAACCGCAAATGCAAATTCCACAAGTTCAAAACAACAACAAACAATAATAATAGGTACACGGTGACCTAACCAAAAGGCAGTGAAAAATCAAGCAAACAATGGAATCCATTAAAATTGAATCGCGGAGACGGTTAGAGAGGTAGCAGATCAAGAGCTACCGGCGAGAAATGGAAGTGCAGAAAGCGTGAAGCGTGTGAGTCAACGAAAAAGTCAAAGCAATTACGACGAATGAATGCGAGAGTATTGAAGAATGGATAAACGGTGCTTGTTGAAAGAATGCGAAGAGGTGAGAGGGAATGAAAAAACACCTTGAGAGAGTGAAAAGCGAAGCCGGCGTGTGAGTGTGACGGTGACTGGTGGATTGGTTTTCTTGGGTTGGTGGTGGTGCGAGATAGATTTGATTTGAATAAAAGTGAGGATGGTTCGTTAAGAAAACAGTGCGGAATGTGTGTTTTGGGTTTTAAATGGGCGTCTTCAATGGCTGATTTTGACGGAGGGGGAAGTGTGTGACAGTGAAAGACAGTGAAAGGAAATAGGCTTTGGGTGTTTTCAGTTTTCACTGTCATACACCATTAGGAGCACCGACAACAGCTTCACCCTCTAAGCTTTGTGGCTTAATGGCTTCACTTCACATTCGCTTGAGCCAACGGTTTAGAATGGAATCACGTGTGCAAATAATGTACCTCTATGCATTCTCATTTATCGTATATAGAAATAAATAAATAAATAAAATTGGAATGTTTAATCACTTACAGAACATGTAACAAAACATACTCTATCCAACAACATAGGTGACAGAGATAACTGTAAGTTATTACCCCTAAATGTCAATATTCGCATGGATTAAATTTGCATTCGCATAAAATAAATAACGTTTGCTAAGAAGTTCTTTCTTAAATACTCCTGAACCAAACCACTTCAATCAAGCTTTTAATGTTCCAGCTATTGTAGTATATGTTATGAGTACGGATTTTGTAAATAAAATGGTTTTTTCTTGGTCAGAAATAAATTGCGTTGTTAGAAGAGAAAAATAAAATGATTACATTATGGACTGTCTTAAAATATGCATGGAGAAAGGTTGGGATTGGAAAAGAAAAAAAAGTCAAAAACAGATATGAATATTATTGGAAATATTACACACATAAGTGTCGATTAATAAGAAATTAAAATGATCTGACAATAATAAGTATAAATAGATAAAATATTTTAGTTCAGTATTTTAATTTTTCTATAAAATAATTAATATAAATATTGACTTAATTTTCAAAATGTTGATGTGGGTACATCTCCTACATCCAGAGATCAAAAAAAGTTTCAAAACCAAAAAAATAATAAAGAAAAGATATAAAAAAAAAAAGTAGGAACCACAGGGAGGATATGAAAACAAATTTTAGAAGTATAAATAGATAAAATGTTTAGTTTAATATTTTAATTTTTTATAAAATAATTAATATAAATACTGATTTAATTTTCAGAAGGTTTTTCCAAGTACATCTTCTATGTCGAGAGATCAAAAGTAGTTTGAAAAATCAAAAGAAAATATATGAAAAAAAATGAAGAACCAAAAGTAGGATATGAATACAAATTCTAGAAGTGCTCTCTCCCACATAATTAGTATACACATTATTTAGATTCCATGTGTTAAGAAGAAAGATGGTCCAATTATTTGTTAGAAATGGGCACATGGTTTTTATTTTAATTGAAAGGGGGTCTTGGTTGTGACCTAGCCAGAGGCTGAGCAAGTTATAAGCCATCTGAATTATATACCTTTGTGCTTAGTTGGCAAAAGTATATTTTCTCTGGCACTCTAGCGGTTTGATGACAATGGAATCGTTTCAATTTTCAAAGGCAATAATAAAGGTGCTGAAGTTTAAGACAAGCCACATTAATGTTCAAACTTTAACATGTTCTTTGTGCCAGCTGGAACGGCAAGTGGCAAGTCATGAGTTAGATTATGATGCAATAAAATGAGAGGTGGCTCTTGTAGTTGGCACTTGCCCACACCGTAAGCATTTGCTGTTATCATCCCATTTCTTCTTCTTTTATTCCCTTCTTAAACTAAACTAACACTATTCATTTGGGTCGTTAAGTGTAATTTAACCTTGGTACATTTTAACTTTAATTCAATTTTACGAAACTTGTTTCACACAATAATTTAAAACAATATTAAAGCAAACAAAAGAATTATCAAAAGGTTAAGAAAATAATCAGAAAAAAAAATTCTTACTATTAACATCTTGTTGGTATGAAGCCGGATCAATTGGTTGGACTGAGTAGACATCATGTTTTAGTAGGTGGACTTAATCATTGTATCCCTTTATTATCTCTATTTATCTTTGTTTAAAGAGATTATTGTACTGGTAATTGGTGTGCAACAAGATATAATGAAAACCTAATAGTTGCCCGTATGGATATAGGTTGCAGTTGGTGACCGAACCACGTTAAATCATGTATTGTTTATTTTATATAGTTGATTTATGATTGTGTGTTTCGTGTGTTTTTCCGTCCATTGCATCTAAATAACAAAGAAGTACACAAAAAAAAAAACTAAAAAATAAACCACTTTCGACCAAACTTAAACAGAAAAATTATCAAAGAATAAAAAACGCCCATTAGCACATCAATAAACAGATTTGGCCATTCTATGACTACTCTAAAACGACCCTCACATGCCACTGAACAACAATTTTATTTTAGTTAATTATAATATTATATATAATACATAATTAAAAAAAAAACATCTATGATAACTTAATCTCATATCTTGTATCTTAGACAAATACCTACTTTTTAAATACATTTAAATTTGTATAAAATTGACCAGTTGACTTAACAAGTATAATCATGACTCATACATTAACTGAAAATGAATTGAACATGCTTTTTTAATTAAAAGATAATATTGTCGTAAAAAGCTAAAGTATATGTTGGGAAATATTAAGTATTTAGTAGTTATTATATTCATAAAAATTAAAAAATAAACAAAATTAGCTTATATCTGATCATAATAAATGTTTGTTTTTGTGTATGTTATTTTTTTAAAGTAATTTAACAATTTCTTACTTTGAGTTATTTTTATTTATTGGGAAAGTTATTATGGGTTAAATTGGAAAATTTTAATTTACTTTCCTCTTTAGTAAAACAAAATCATATATAATATGAATATTAAATAATTAACCAACAGATTCCAAAATCACATTAATTTGGATTCTTATCTATTATAGAATAGAACATATGAACAAAATAGAACAAAGATGAATAAAATAGCAAAAAAATAAAAAATAATTTTGTTTTGAATCATAACAAATAGTCTAAATATATACCAGCAGTACACTTATTTTATGTATAGTCAAATAAAAAAATAATTAATCAATGAATATTATAATCATAACAGACAAAAATAAAATAAATGTTATTCATCTTTATAAAGAAAAAACAACTAATAATTAAAAAATAGACAATTAATAATAGATTTTTTTATAACTCGATATCCATATCCTTAATATATCTGTTAACAATGAACACTAATGTTAAAATTCATAGTTAATTCTATACAAATGTTAAAATAATTTTCTCCTATTAAAACAATATTCGTTTAGAGAAACAGAATTCCTTAAGAAAACCTAGGAGTACAAATTAATTTTTAATTTTACTGAATTTGTCAAATTTTCTAATAAAAACCTTTTAGTTTTGAAAAGTTATAGTTAATTTCACAAAATTATTTTTATACTATTTAAACTCTCCGATAATTCCTAGTTAATTATAGTCTCATTGAACAATACTCGTTTTATAAGGGTGATTACAATTAAATTAAAAGTTACCCCTCAATTACATCACTATTAAGTCTTCCCAAAATAACTTTTAGAAAATAAATTTTTGTTTTAGTATGATTTTAGTTTATACCTAATTATAATATCTTAAATATTTATATAAAATTAACCATAGTATTTAACTCACGCAAATATCTATAATTTAAATTGTTTAGTTTTCAAATATTTTGTTTTAACAGTATAATTTGAATTTAATAAAAAAAAAATTCCAAATTTTATAATCCGAAATGTATTTTTTAAAAATAAAATGACCTTTTTCACATTAGTTATGGAAATGTGAGGAGAAACTACAGAAGTACTGGAAGAGACAACCTTCTACACAATGCTTTATAATTTTCTCTTTCACTCTCATTTGCTGAGAGAGCGTAGTGCAATCCAATGTGAATTGGCGTAGCAGGTGTGAATTATGATTCAAATATTTTTGCTTTTTCAACAAAAAATTGGAGTTGGTTTTCCTATAAAACCATGCTTCTCGTGAAGCCATTCAATCGGGGATTTATTACTGCATGCATTTCTTCTTCTTACCCATATTTTAAAAAAATATAAATTATTCTTCAACTTGTTTTATTGAACTTTTTTTTATTAAATTTTGGAATATGATACTTCTCAAATTATAGAATTAAAAAGTTAAAATTTTTGTAATTTTTTTAAAATTCTAAAATCTAAAATATAAATTTTGTATTATTTCATAAGGTACAAAATTTATATTTCAAATTATAAAATTTGAAACAAATAATTATATATTAGGAAAAATGACAAGGGTGCAAGAAGAAATACCCACAAATAGTTGCATTAGTTAAGTTCGGTTTCTTTCAATCTGTTTTTTTTTCATGTCTTCCATTTTTAAGTATGGTTGCTTTCTACACTCTTATATTTTTTAAAATGTCCAAATTATCTTTAACAATTCCAAATTATCTGAGAATACATTACAAACTACCTTTTCAGAATCTAATATACTTCCCCATTTCATTTAAAATTTGCCAATTTCAAAAATATTATAAAATATGAATTCCATAAGAAAAAAATAATCTTTTTAAAAACCACCCACTAACCATTGCAACTTTGTCCACCACAATGGCAGAGAAGAAGGAGACTTTGTGTTAGGTTCTCAAAACCTCACAAGGTTCATTTCGTCAATTCTTATTTCTAATAGGTGCAGGAAGCAAAATTTAGGGTACAAGAAGAAACACCCCTTAATGTTATGTGTATGTTATAGAAGGACATTTCTTTCTGCACCTTCATAACTTAATAAGTCTAATACCATGCATCCTCCATCATCTTCTCTTTGTTCTAGTGCATATGGTAATGCCAATTATAGAATTCGAAAGTCATAATGACTTCCAAATTCTACACAAATTTTGAATTCTACAAAGTTTCTCCAGTAAATGGACATTTTACCTAAAGTATGGAGGTGCGGGAAGAAATGGCCCTCATAGAAAACATGAGTTTGGGATAAAAATAGAATGGCCCAAACAGAGCAGCCCAGGAAAGTTGAGATGAAATTGTTGATTAATTTTGAGCCACGTGTGAGGGTATTATCGGGATGAGAATGGGAAAATCTGAATGTTACAAAGAGCTATGGAAACGAGACCCACTCGGTATTACTTCAGGGTTCCCTCACGGAACGGAACAAAAGGCGCACACAATCGCAATAGAGAAAAGAACCCTCGACCAAACAAAAAAAAGCCCTAGAAAAGATTTTGGAGAACCAATTTCTCACTCAACAAAATCTCAACCTCTTCTTATATTCTTTCTTTTGGATAAAACGTTTGCTCATACTGAATTTTGTTTTCTCTTGTTTTGCTTTCTTTTCGACTTTTTTTTCTTTCTGCTTCGGTGTTTTCAGGGAGAAAGGGGCAAGAGTAATAAAGGAGAGTGCATTCCTTTCACTTCTTCGGTTCGGGACTCTAATCTTCGATGCCTCTCTGTTTTTTCTTCTCTTTTCTCAAATTAGGGTTTCCGTGAGCGTGTCTCTTTCTCGATTATCAACGAACTATCGTCATTCTGAGTAATTATCTTTTCTCTCTCTTTATATTCGATTTATGAATTGTTTTTCATTTCAATATTAGATATTATTATTTCAATTTGCTTGGTTCCCCTGGATCTTGCCGTTATCAATTTGAGGTTAACTTTTATTTTTGTACCAAATTCGTTTTAGATGGTTGCAATTTTAACCTTTAATTTGTATGTTAGGTTTTTTTCCACTGTTAAGTTTGCAGTGATTTTAGGGTGAACCCTGTCATTGTTTGAATTGATTGTTGTTTGTTTCTTTGCTGTGACGCATTTAATCTTTGTGTCCAGGTTGAGGAAGGTGATTTGTGTTTGGGCATAATGTCACCAAAATATCAGAGTTTGGACAATCGTCCTATTCATCAGTGGAAGGTTACGGAGCTGAGAGATGAGCTGAGGAGAAGGAGGTTAAGCGCCAAAGGTTTGAAGGATGATTTGGTCAAACGTTTGGATGAATGCCTTCGTCTTGAAAGGGAGGCTGAGGAGGATTCTGAGAAAGAGGAGGCCAATGGTTTTGATGATGATCATGCAGATGGGGAAAAACAGCCTGAGGCAATTACAGTGGATGCTGAAGTGGTTGACGCAACTGAGAAGGAAAACACCCAAAAATTTGAGACTGCTGAAAAGGGGAAGAGTGATGTAGTTGAACCGATTGAAACAGAAAATATGGAAAATGTTCCAGAGGTTGTGGATCAAGACAGCAATAAGAACGACAAGCAGGATGGTGTTACTGGCCAAGTTGACATTAAAACTAGTGTGTCAACCATGGATGAAGAAGTTGAACACGAGGAATTGCCCTCCGGTGTCGATTCTGGAAATGTGGTAGAGGAGACAAGTACTTATGCTTCTACTGTAGAAACCACAATTACAGTCACTGAAAGTGTGGTAACAGGAGTGGTAGCCAGTAATGAGGATTCATATAGTGCAGAAAAGAATAATGAGATTTCTGCAGCAAAGCTGGAGAATGAGGAGTCAAAGGCGCAGCTGGATGGTGAGGATACAAAGCCCCAACTGGATTCTGAGACAAAGCCCCTGCACGAGGATCCTGTGCCCGACTCTTCTGTTCCAGAAAACCAGGTATCTGAGGTCAACCCTAGTTTAGGGTCTCAAGTAAAATCTGATTCTATTTCTACTGATTCTGTGTCAATTAATCAAAAGAATGAACTAAAGGATACTATAATTACTGATAATGTCAAATTAGAACAAGATATTGTTAAGCCGGAGATGGTGGAAGAACCATCATCCAGAAATGATGTACCTGTTTCTTATGATGAATCACATTCAATGGATGTTGGAGGGCGGCATGAGAAAAAGACATCTGTTGAAGAAAATATCAATAATGTTTCAAGTCCAGACTTGAACAAGACCAATAGCAGTGATGATGTGGGGTATCCAGAAAAGTTGAATTTAGACAGAAGTTCTGGTGATGATTCCATGGAAGAGGATTTGCCTGAGACTAAGCAAATTGATTCTAAGTTTAATGTTGATGAACTTAGAGAGAAAGTGGAGAGTATTGAAGAGCCTATTGTGAAGGAGGAAAGTAGGACTATAGCTGTGGGAGATGGTGTATCTGGAGAAAAAATGGATACCCTCCAAGATATTGACATTAGTCCTGTTGCCCCAACTGAGAAACGAAAATTCCATGGTACGCAACATATTGTCTGAAATGGACATTTTTTTAGAGTTGTTATACTACTGAAGGGGAAGCTAGAATGATATGCACTAAATATTGCATTGCTGTTGTTGGTTTCTTCTTTATGTGTTTTTAGTCACCCTCTATTATTTGGAAAATTGTCACAGAACAAGCATCTGTTGGGAGCAGTGAGCCTGCAAAAAGGCAACGCAGGTGGAACACTGAAACAGTTAAAGGTCCAGATCCACAAAGCACTACTCCCAGGCCTGCTACTACACCTAGAGATGAGCCAATAGCTCTGAAACGCAACCTCTCTAGGTCTGATTCCTCTGCTGCTACTGATGACACACCTAAAGAGCGCATTGGTAAGTCAACATTTTTCTGATTAGGGTAAATCTATGAGAAACGGTTGCTCCTGTTTCTAAGTGTAGTTGATGAGTTGTTGTATTAATGTGGATCAATTTTCAAGTACTAAGCCTGTAGCTTACAAAAATAAATTCCTGGCACTCTCAGATTTTAATCCTGTACACTTTTTGAAGCACAATTTTCTTGTATATCTTATACTGTTATATATGTTATGTTTTTTATTTGAAGGTGGAAACTTATCTGTTGGTTGATTTTTAATACATGAACACATAATGAGACAACAAGGCTTGATTGTTGTAGGCTTGTGCTTTTTATATGGGTGTATTTTATCTATGTTGTGTAGCACATTGGTTTTTTTCCGATGTTGTTGTCATACTGGCATGTGTTGGGTATTTTATGTCTCTGTTTTTTAAGTTAAATGGTTTTTTTGTAATCTTTGGCAGTTCCACCATCACAAAGGTCCCCAACTAATTCCCTCAGGATTGATCGTTTCCTCCGTCCATTCACTCTGAAAGCTGTGCAAGAACTTCTCGGAAAGACTGGGAATGTCAGCAGTTTCTGGATGGACCAAATAAAGACCCATTGCTATGTTACTGTAAGACAATTCTCATCTCTAATGTCTTCCTGCAACTGTCGATTCCCACATGATGTTATAGTATTTTGTATTCATCTGATGGTTTGAGTAATCTTTTGTTGATTTCTTGGTGGTATAGTACTCGTCTGTCGAAGAAGCCATGGAGACACGGAATGCTGTGTATAATTTGCAATGGCCACCAAATGGTGGGCGACTCTTAGTTGCCGAGTATGTTGATCCTGAAGAAGTGAAAATGAAGTTAGAACCTCCTACACAGGCTGCCCCCATCAGCACTTCTGTAGTTCAGCCTGTGCCCACCACACCACAGCCAGAGCCTTCCCCTCGACTACACAGGGAGCAGCATTCAGTTCCAACTACGCTCCCACCTCCACCACCATTGTCAAAACCCCCACCAGTAGCAAGAGATCGGCTTCCATCACCACCACCCCTTCCAGAGAAAGTTGACCCACCTATTGTCACTCTGGATGATCTCTTCCGCAAAACCATAGCAACTCCTCGGATTTACTACTTGCCTTTATCCGAAGAGCAGGTTGCTGCAAAGGGTAAAAGCATGAGGCAGTAGAGGCCATTAGCCTGCAATTCTTCCCTGGAAGCTTTTCCTGATCTCATTATTTTTTTCATCGTGCTAGTTAGTGGTATGAATTTGTTGTGAATGCGGCAGATCTGATGGTGTTTTGTCTCGGGAAGAAATTGTAGTTGCTAATGCATATTGAGACTTAAATTTATTTAGTTTTAGAACGTTGTGAACTAAGAGCTACAGGGGTTTGATAGATTTTCCCCACTGTTTGAACTAGGCTAAGCGAACCATTACCTGAACTTCAACTTTTATGGAAAAATTTGACGTTAGATTATGTCTTAATTTTGAAGTAGCTGGTTTTTTCTTGATCTGGGTATTTTTCTTGCGAATGTCCATTTACTTCTGTCTGTTGATTGAGCATGCTGCATTTGTTCTAGTCAGCCTCGTGATTTGTTTGAGATACAGGTCTATTCTTTTACACGAAAGTTTATTTTGCCTTAGTTCTATAGCTGATTCAGTGCTAACAATCAGAGCAGTTCGTATGTTTGAGTATTAAAGAGTGGTTCTGTAATCTTTTGTGGAATCGGAAGATGTAAATGGTGCGAACATACGCCATTGCTGTTCTGGAATCTAATTTAGGACCATTGTTTGAGACCAACTTACTTCCCTCGAATCAATGGAATCAAATATCAAATATAATAATTTGTAAAGTAGAGTGAAATTTAAAGATTATTTATTAATATGGTATCTATTTTAATGAAATTTGTTAGGCTTGATTTAGAGTGTAAGTTGACTTTAAGAATAATAAAGTTTAAGTTGACTTTAGAAATTGCAATTTACAACTTTATCAGTCTTCTGCACAACGTAAATGTGACTAAGGACTTTGTTGTAAGGAGCATACAAGTTACATCTGTGATGAAAACCCAGAACGTAGGTTGTAATTAATGATGGGTTTATGGAGAGTTATAGCCTGTGGCTCCCTCTATAATCTCCTAGAAGAAAAACTACTGCCGCATTTGGAAATAATTTCGAGCACAAAAGTGAATATAAGTAATATTTTTTATTTATTTATGAATAAGCTAGTTTAATTTATTTTAATTTTTATAAAAAAAATATTTAATCAGATCACGAGTGAGATTAGATCTATATTTGTAGAGACACTTTGAGTACATGGTTAATAACAAAGGGGATATTATCCGATTCTATTTATAAATGGCTTCTTTACAAGTCTTTTACCGATATCATCCATCAAGCTTGCGGCATTCAGATGCTAACTCTTTGACAATTGATTCATGTAACCAGTTAGTTCTAACCTGCAACCAATTGCTTTTATTTCAGAATTAGAAATCTCAAACTGAAAAATACATTCTAAAAAATAAAATTTAGAATATTTTTTTTTTTTGCGTTTCAGAAATAAAATTATGAAAACAAAATCCAAAATATATTACAGAAAAGAAAATTTAAAAAACAAAAATTTAGAAAAATATTTCAAAAATATAAATTCAAAAATGTATTATAAAAATTCAAATACAAAAATTATTTCAAAATTCAAATTTGGAATACATTTTGTCCTATACTCCTATTTTTATTTTAAAACTAAAAAGAATAACTTTGTCATTTCACATAACGCTTAAAAAGTACTAGACAAAGAAAATATTCCAAACAAAAGTATAAACGATCTCAAACCCATATCATTAAGAATAGTCAACCATTAGTGTACTTTTAGTCAAGTAATTGATCTCTCATTCTCATTCTTTCTCATGCATCCTTGCTTTTTGGTACCTGATCTTGTTATGACTTTCATTCACTAATAAATGCATGTTTCTCACTTAGGTTAGGATGTTCGAAATTCGATATGATACAAATGCCTTTAGATATTAATATCGAAAATCGACCCACTTGTGTATAGCATCGAGCTCGATTCATGACACAACAGAAAATAATTGTGTACTTTTGTGTACTTTTTTATACAATTAATGAAACTTTTTTTAAAATTACGAAAATAGATAAAATTTCTATACATAGGTGAATGTGACATGATAAAATGTAAGTTTTCATATAACATTTATTGATGTGACTTTCTAATCCTTGAATGTCAGATAAACTTTTACAAATAATTCCATTTCGATCATGGTTCGAGATGTATCTTGGTCCTGAGAAGTTACCAATCCACAAAAAATCAAAACAAATTGGAGAAGAAGACACCTTCCTTGTCGATATAATAACAAACACATTCATGCCCTAACAAGACAGCCCCTAATGATCTCTCTTTTGTCCATGAGCATACACATAGTAAGATAGATGGTCAGCCTTTCATTGCTTTCTTCAAAATAAAATCTCTAACAGAGATTGGTAAATGGTACATGATAGCCATGACAGTAGAGTAATGTCCATAGGTAAACCATGCCGGCGGTTTCTCCTTAAGAATAGCAGCTACAGTGTTTTTAGCAAACTCATCTGTCGGAGTTGATTTCGACTTCTGAGAAAAGTAAGCTCTGTCTCTGATTGCTGCTTCAAAAGGCTTGAACAATTTCCATTCCGGCATGCGGTTGTAGCTGGCTACGGCAGAATCTCCAATATTTGATTTTATAGCTCCGGGGAGAACATTCACAACATCAATTCCAAAATGTCCAAGTTCCATTCTGTATCCAACATCCCCATTTTGAACATCAGAACAATTACACATTCTATGAAATCTAAATAACTGGGACAGAGTCAAACCATCATCAAAATGGTCTATTGTTGAATTATAGTGCATATACAGTGTTTTACAAACTCCTTTATATTCCAGTTTCCATCAAGTCAACCACATTGATTTGGACCAACCAAAGCCTATACACAACAAATCCACATTTTCTATAGCACAAGCTGCATTTCTGTTGCTAAATACTCTTGACTCTGATTGATTTGATGCAGACATGAAGGCACACACAAGTATAGGGTAATGCAAGTTTGAAAAAAGAAGAACAATACCTTAATGTATCTGTCAAAGCATGAAGAGCAGCTTTAGAAGCTGTATAAGTGCCTGACCAAGGTCCAGAAGCCAAAGCAGCAACACTACCAATATTCACAATCTTCCCCTTTTTCCTAGTTGCCATATGAGGAACAACCGCCTGAACCATTCTCAAGGAACCTGCGTATGCCCAATGAAAAGTAACATCTGCTTAAACATGCAATTCATGTTCTTGGATGCCAATTAAAACTATGTTTGGAACTGGATAATAGTTGGAAATGTGCACTTGCAAATTCCAATGCAGACTCTCAAATTCAAAGACACAAAATGGAAAAAAAGTATAATTTGTTACTTTAAGGGTAAAAGTACTTCCAAATTCCTTTAACAGGTACCCAAACATGTACTAAATCTGTCTGCAAAAACTTTGAGGCAATTGTTGACAAATTGTATGAAAACAGCATCTCAAATAGAAATGCACAGGTGCACAAAAGTTCATGATTGGGAGAACACAAACTAGTTTTACTATTAAAAGAAGTGTTTTATTTCTTCGTTTTATACATTGAAATTCGAAATTGTACATTGAAATTAGCAGTGCAAAATCCAATTGATGATACTCTCTGTTCGCTATCTATAGTCAATTATCGAAGAAATAGTTCTCATGGAATCAAATATCCAATTACACTGAAGTCCCAAATAGAAGGGATTTTGCAAATAAGGAGAAATAAGTAGATGAGTAGGGTATCGTTACAGTACTTACCGAATACATTGGTGTCGAAAGTGTTTTGGATGGAAGAGAGAGGAACCTCGGCGAGTGGGCCCACGCACTGAATCCCCGCGTTGTTAACGAGCACGTCGATGCGACCGTACGTTTGGACAACAGCGTCAACCACTCTGCTCACGCTCTCATCGGACTGAACATCCAACTCTTCCAACAAAAACCTGTGGTCGTGTTCCAGCTCCGCCATGCTCGACCGCGACCTACTCGTCGCCACCACCTTGCACTTCTTCTCCGCGAACGCGCACGCAAGCGCGTGGCCTATCCCTCCCGTGGAACATCCTGTGATGATAACCACTGGTTTCGGAGCATCCTCACCGTCCATTTCTTCCCAAGACAACAACAAGAGACTACATTAATCAGAAGCAACTCCAACCAATTTTTCTGTGTCATTCATTTATGAAACCTAATACACTTCTAATTCATATTGTTTTTAAAAAGAGTATTATTAATGTAAGGACAGAGAAAAATAGTCTTAAAGTAGAAATGGTACAATTAAAATGACACCTGAATATTTTATTATTAAAGTGAAAAAGCTATATAAATAGAAAATTAGTTATTCAGGTTTCATTTTAAAAGAACCACCATCTCTCTATAAGTTTCCTTTTCTCTCTCTTCTTTCTAAGATTCTGACCTCCTCGCTCATCTGTTTGACGATCGGAGTCCACCATTAAACTCCTGGCAGCGAGATCTACAAGACTGACCGATCAAAATCTTTCATAGAGTAAGTTCATTTTTGTTCCCCTTTTTCTTTCCTCTCCCTTCTCTCTAAGATTCTGATCTCCTCACTCATCAGTTTGACGATCGGAGTCTGCCATTGGACTCCTGGCAGTGAACTCTACGAGATTGCCCGATCAGACTCTTAGATAGAGTAAGTTCATTTTTGACTCATTTTCTGAGTTAGTTTTGATATGGTTAGGGTGCCTTTTAGTTTAAGTTTGCATGTGAGGTTTTTATCTTCAGAATTAGTTTCTATTAGATCAG
>Ga0123342_1001134_pt1 | contig 44397 bp, 19 predicted proteins | sample Turbeawhitnodule_FD_89960 | JGI IMG/M metagenome (GOLD analysis project Ga0123342, IMG submission 89960) | Root nodule microbial communities of legume samples collected from Mexico - Turtle bean Mexico white nodule | ecosystem: Host-associated > Plants > Roots > Nodule | place: Mexico: Nepantla...
AAAAAAAAAAAAAAAAAAATAAATATATATATATATATATATATATATATATATATATATATATATATATATATATATATATATATATATATATATATATATATATATATATGAAAGAGCTGGAAGAGATATGAAGGTGGAGGGAGAATTTGTGATAAAATGTTTACACAGTCTTCTCGAAAATGTTCTTCTTATTGGGCCTGGTCCCACTCCCAATTCCTTGTCAGCCATCACAAAGCTTGAATTTGAGATTTTGATTAATAAAAATGATTTTATAGTACCAATGGATAACTGAAAAGATGGTAGAGGGTGATGTGTGAAAAGAGAGAGTGAAAAAGCTTTTTAACTGGAATTTATCTTTTTTCCCTTTGGTTACAGCCAATCCTCAAAATGAATCTAGAAGCAACTCCTGCTCATAAGAGGTCTCTCTAGAAAACTGACATTTTTTACACTTTTGGAATCTCCACAGACCATTTTGATGCCTGATAGAACTTTTTAAATATATATAGTTTAGGTTAAAAGAGAAGAATGAGTGAGGAAGTGAGTAACTCAAAAGGTGAAAGAAAAAGAATTACATCTTTGATATAAAAAGGAGTTTACACTTTATATAAGCATCTGTGGTGGAATTTAAGCTATGATGGTGGCAGTAGCTAGGGAGCTATGATTTTGGGAAAGGTGGGGTTCATCACTGCTTATTCTACAATCTCACTTCTCTAACTTCCTGTTGTCACAATGTGTAGAAAAAACACACCTGCTGCTACACCACCCCCACTTCACTTTCTTTATGCCAAAGTCTATTTCATGCTTTCAATAATTCAGTGAAAAGCTTTATCATCAAAATTTGCTTTCTTTCATCTACACCCTTTTGTCATTTTAGTATGACTTTAATTTCTCTGCATTCAAACTTTATAGGATAAAACAGTTCAAAATTTACAACCATTAATTTCTCAAGTATATAATAAATGAAAATTTATATTACTCAGAACCATAAATAAGAGAAACAGAAGGTAAGCTTGCCTTTTAGAATATTGTTTAACCTTTGATTAAACTCAACAAGTTTGCTATGTATTACAACTTGAAATTATGCCATGTAAATTATTAGAAGTGCTATATACCTTATCTTTAAAACAGAAGAGATTTCTACACGACCAAACAACAATTAATCGTGCACTGTGTAGGTTTCCCCATATGCAATGATGAATACGTAGTACAATTAGTTATACCACCCTTTCAGTCACTGAATTTGGTGACAATTATGCCACTGAACATGATATTTAGCAACAGATGCTTCTGATATATAAGAAATGAAGGTACAGTTTGCAAAAGAAAGGTGGCATTGGCACGTAAACTAACCAAGCACAGGTATAGAAGCTTAACACTGACAAGTGATGTGGTCCTTTCCCTGTCTCACAAATAGGCAATTTCCCTTTCAGCATTGAAGAGTGAGTGAAGAGGAACCATTGCAATGCACGCCTAAGGATTTGACTGGCGACTACTAAAAGACAAAGACACCGTGTCCCTTTGAAAAGACCCCACCACACATACAAGTCCATCACGCAATTGAACAGCCGTAGCCATCTAAATTGGCATCTGCCAAACAATCTCTGATGGGACCATTTTTACTGTGCAATGCTGGAAAGAAAAGCACATTGAGATGAGAAAGATGCACTCTTCTCATCCCACCTAACTAACTTTTGTTCCCATGATAATTGAGCCATATATTCAGATTCCTTAACTACGAATGTAGAGCATTGAAACTGAATAAAAGACTTTATTTATATGACAGTCGAACTTAAAATAATAAGTAGCATCTTAGGGCTATTACATAAAAACACACATAAAAGGGTTACAATATGGGAACACCAGTGATGTTTTTTTTTTAATCCATAACACCACCTGAGAAAGCATACAAGTGTCTGGACCTAAATATTCAATTACATATATGAAGTAAAAATGCAGCAACTACTTTTGGGTCAAGAGACTTTAGTGTAACCGATTCACACAATGAAAGTCCTAGGAATACTTGTTTCCTCTTCTCATTTTCACTGGAACCAAATGGAAACCTCTTGCTGTTTGTGAACAGGGTCCATTCCTACCCCTTGTATATCCTTCAAATCAAAAGATGACAAATCACACTGTGGGTTAAACATCATGTGGTTGGTATCAAAAGGGGCGTTCATGTTCATGTTCATGGTTTTGAACCTCTCAAATTGTCCTTCCTCTCGCGCAAAGAAGTTCCCTTCCGTCACCATTCCCTGGCCAGCGAAAAAACTGTCACGACTGTCCTGTTGGTGTTGCTGTAAGATGGTCTGAGAAAAGTTATGATTTTCTGCAGGTACAAAGTTGCTGTTGGAACTTAAGTTATTGTTTCCTACAACATTTGTATCATAGACTGTCATAAGGTCATTTATCATTTTTTGGCCATCCTCCGGAACTCCGAGCCCAGACACACTAAATGAAGGTTGAACCACACTTGCAGCCTGAGATGTAGTGCTGGGTTGAACAAAAGAGTGGGGGAATATGACTGGCTTAACCTCAGCATCATGGAAGTTGGAACCACCACCATAATCTGCAGCTCTGTTTCTACAAGCACAATTCAATTGATGATTGTCCCTAGCCGACCTGTCAGTGAAACCAAGGCGAGGTTCATTGTAAGGGCATTGAGGATGCTCGCAAGTGTAGATTTTCGGATCCATCATGAGGTTGAAGTCACCAGGAATCTTCCTCTTCCGGATGAAATCAAGGTTTGTGACAACATCTCCCTTAAATGGATGAGAAACTTGTTGTAGCGGTAGTCTTCCAGTGATTCTCTCCATCCCAAGATTAGATGGATGAAGATGGTCTGGCTTCCGGTCCTCCACATCAAAGTTTGGTTCCTCCTCTGCCCCATCAACATCATACTCACTGCAATCATTGAGGACCATGGACCCATTACCTCCACCTGAGGAAAATGGGGGGCAATAGTCAGGATACAGCTCTCGAGCCAAGGCTTCCTCTTGGTTGACGATGGCAAGCCATGTTGCACTCTCCTTCGCTGTCATTTTGTCCTGAAGGCATTTAGACTGTCTTACAAGCTTCCGAATCTTGGCAATATCAGGAGACATGTGCTTGATGACAGCAGTAAGAACACCAACCTTCCATGCCTTCTTGAGGTCATGAGGTTTCTTGTAAGGCGGTGGGCCTTGATCTTTGGGAAGACCGATTTGAGGCCACCATTCTTCATTCCCAGTTGGCCACCATGGTGGAGGAACACCCTTCTCTAATGGGAACCTCCTCTGAGGGGGATCACAGTGCTGCATAAGTGCCGACAGAAGAGAACCCAGTGTTGTGTCCTGTAACTCCTGCAATGTGTGTGGAGTTGGACCAATGGATTTGCAACCATCATTCTTTCCTTCAATTGCATTATCAGTCTGATACTTTGCTATAGCAGCAGGACCATTTCGATCAAACCTAACCTTGTCCTTCCACCATTCACGAAGATTGTCGGATGCTCCAGTCACTGGCTTCCCTTTCTCAGGAATGATCCCATAAACAAACCCTTGTGCTTTGCAGACCTCCATCATTTTCAGCATGTACTTCAGTATTCCATCCTGAGCTCTTGACATCTTTTTCCTCCTAGCTTGCTCTTGAGATTGCCTTTGCCTCACTGCATCTGTCCCTTCCTTGGCCTTGATTTGTTCTTTCAATCGCTTGTGGCGCACTTTGTCCCTCCACATTCGCTTCTCCAGCTCATCCATATCAATTTCTTCATCACTATAATCTTCCTCAACAACAGGATCTGGTTCTATTTGTCTCACAGCAACATCCTCCTCTCCAAGGGGGCAACTTAACAAATCCAAATCGCCACAAAATCCAATGTCCTCGAACATCATCATCTTTTTCCAGACAAAGAAAACAGCCCAAAGATAGACCAAGTCTCCAGGAAAAGAGGTTAAATTCAACCAGCAGCTTCAGATGAAGTGAATAATAAACTGACTTTACAACTGTCAAAAGCCAAAAACAAGGAATAATTGTCAATTGATACTGTTCAAAGATCAAATGATACTTTCCAGATGAAGTGAATATCAAAAGCATCAAATATGTAGCAATATCTTATAAGATTCATCAAGCATGTATTTTTTACCAGCAAATTCTTCTCTCCTACTCATCCATTATATTAAACATACAAGCAAAAATTCGATAGTTGAATTGTCACCTACGCTGAATTGATACGAGTATTGAGTTCGGTTCACATATAGGTCATCAATTCTAAAGTATTATTCACCAATAAAATATATTCATATCTGTGAACTATCCGCACAACATGTAAAAAATACTAATATTAAAAATATAAAAGTAAACTTGAATTTAGATAAATAAAAAAGAGAGATGAGGAGTAAGATGGGAGAGTTTGGGACATGCCTTACTGGATTTGAATGAAGGAGGAGAGTGATAAATTTTGAAAATTCAACTATTTGAGAGGGATTTCAAACAGAGCATGTTACTGAATATAGATTGGAATCCCCTAAAAAATCACACCACTCTCTTCAAGTGTTTAATCCAAACACAAGTTAAATGCAATATCAAAATTCTGGTTTATATGAAAAACCTAATTCATCAAAAGAAAAACTAGATCAGGACTACCCTGATTGAACAGATCCAAATCAACCACGAAATAAGAATGAAAGTAGAGAAAAAATAAACACCAAAAACACATAGCATAGTTCAACAATGATTTCTAAAATGAAAAAAAAAAAATCCTTCATCAGCTATAATCAAACAGATGTGGATTGACAAGTTATATAGAAAAATATAACTTTCCCAAAACACAAGAGGAAACAAATAAAACCAGTCATGAACACAGGATCTAAGGCCAAATTAATCGCTAGGAAACCCCCTCAACACCATAAATAGCAACACAAAACAGAACAGAACAGAACATATATTTGGGAAGATCAGAAAGCTATGAAATATTAAAACATAACAACCCAATAGCGTAAAAACATAGTACCAACAAAGAAAGATAAACACAGAACAAGAAAGAGCAGGAAATTGATTGACCAAGCAGAGATCAAGAAGGAGGTGAATTGTGAAAGAAAAAAAAACAGTTTTTTTTGTATGGGGAGAAGGTTACCAGAAGAGGGTGTAGTTGAGAGATGAGCACAGGTGAATTTGTAAAGAAAAAAGAGAGAATTTTGATAGAGCAGAAGCAGGAAGAGAAGAAGGAAGAAGAACAGAGTATAGGGAGAAGAAAGGTGGGAGAAGAGTGAGTAAGAAAAAGGAAGAGGGTTGTGAGCATTATCTTCCTTTTATTTATTATGGAAGATGGTGGTGCTATTGGTGAATGTGAAGTGGGGTGTCATTCATTATTGGTAAGATTAAAACATTGATAAAAAGCCTCATTTGAAGGAAAAAGTGAAGTTCCACATGTATTTATAACAGATGTTAGAGGTTAGGTTAATCCCATCAGAATCATTTTTTATTAATTCATTAATTGTGAGTGACATAATGTGTGTGAATATGATTAATGAAGTTGATGTTTTTTTATCAGTTACACAATTGTATTTATTTTTAAACAAAATACAAACTTTCTTTTTATTAGTAAAAATATCTAACATTCTTATAACTTCTATTCTCATTCTCCTTCCTCTTCATACATTTACAACTTTTTATCATCATTAATAATTTGTTGTAAGAGTTATTTGAGATTTTCAATCTCAATTTAATCAATGATTTCACTGAGACGATAATCTCAATTTTTTCTCAATTTTTTTATAATAGGTGTACAGTTGTGTGTATTTTTTTATTGTTTCCATAAAAACAAAATAATTTATTATATTTTTTCAATATAGTCAACAAATGTTAATGTTATTATCATTAAACTGTAATTTTTACATTGACTAAATTATTTTAAGATTATTCAAAACATCAAACTTTATAAATATAATTTAAATGTGTATTTTAAAATGTGTATTTTATTAATAAATTTATTTTTTCTAATATAAAAATAAAATAAGCATTTCATATTTCCATATTTTGGAAACTGATTGTGTGAAAACATTAAATAAAGGAAGATCACACAATTTAACTTGTCTTGTGAGTTAAATTAGTACAAGTAACCTCTTGGATGGTTTTCTAAATAAAATTGGAACAAGTAATCTCTGAATCCAGTGTTTAATTAAATAATTTTTTCTCTATTAAATAATATAATCTCAATAATTATATTATAATAAGAGTAATAGTAGTTTACACTAATTAATTATTTTTAATTTTTTAGCATGAATAATATTAACTTTACTATTTTTAAAATGGAAGGAATTACTCAATCTGACAATTTTTTAACACATATATAAACCTTGGAACCCTTCCAATCTTTCAAGTGAATATTAGTACTTTAATTTTACAGTATCCCTTTCAATTTATTGAAAAAGGAAACAAATATAGAAACAATGCGTTATCCATACTATATAATAATAATAATAATAATTATATTATTATTATTATAATAATAATTATTATTATTATAATAATAATAATAAAAGCATGTTAAATTATAATAATCCTTTTCATTTTGCTTAGTTGTATTTGGAGGTTACTTTCAATGGAAGATCGATGTCGAATAGAATAATATGAATTCGCATTTTTGATGGGAATATATTTTATAGACATTGTGTAATGTTAATAAATATTGAACTTATTATAAATTTAATGTTTAAAAAATACATGATCTTATGATTGACTAAAACATATTTAATTAGGACTTAAAAAAATATTTATTTAATTGATTTTTTGAATCTTTATATACTTAATTTCTTTCGACTTTGATAATGACATTAAAATGAAATTTAAAAGCTTACACGACTTTTATTTAATGCTACGGGTCATCTTTTAAAAACGTTCAAGTAAACATGAGGGGAGAAAAAAGTTTTTTTTTATTAAAAAATATTATTTATACTGTTCTCCAGTCACAAATAATTTTTTTTTTTTAATTTTAAATATAATCAAATAAAAATTTCACACTAATTCTGAAAGTCAAATAACATTATTTAATTTTACCAAACTCAATTGAAAATGATTAATGAAATATTATGATTTATGTAAGAATGTTGGAGGTTTATGATATACAAAACTATTGGAATTCCTCCTTTAACTACAGAAGTATTTGTTACGAAAGAGTTATTTATTTCTTAATGAATGAAAAGTCACATCTCTTTATAAGAATCACATGTATTTATGAATAAAGAGTCATTTTTATATCTTTAAGTACAAGGGTTACATCTCTTCATAAAGACTCACATTCTTTTCATGAATTACTCATTTTTTATCCTAAATAAATATTGGTCTATACCATGTAAGCATTAAACCAGATATTATGGTCAATAAACAATATATAGTAGCCGAGAACAATTGAACACACCTAAAATTTCAGTTCAAATAAAATAATAACCAAGTCTTTTGACTAGGTATATTATATTAAAAAAAGCTTCTAATAGAATCATATATTTCTTTTAATGATTTTCTATAGAATGAATTTTTACCAGGATGAAAATTTTCTGATGCAGATATGCTGCATAATTGATCATTTCTATCCCTTGAAGATGTTTTTACTTGGTGGCCTGGGCAATTATATTACTCAATGAACTTGCTTCCTCTTTTGCAACTTCCACCAAATCTTCCTGCAACACATTGTCATAGGATCAAAATAAATGAGGATTAAAAACTTGTTATATAATTTCTTAAGTATTTTTAATGTTATTGGCCAATTGCAGTTGGACTTTTCCTTGGGTAACTTTGGTTGATTTTTAATGTAATTTTTTATGATGCAAATTATTAAAATAAATCTTTAATTGTGTGATAGAAAAAAGAACATTAAAAAATGCAGGTGAAATATTTGTGGAAAACATAGAAGAGGATTTGTACCTGTGCACCTATGAGTCTCAAAGTTGTTCTCTTGCTAGTCTCCTGCATGGCTCCAGCTAGCAAAATTTCGTCCAGTATAAAATATGCCTACCAACATCATGTGCAATTTTAACCACATATGCAACATAGTGATTCTAATTTTAATGTTCAATTGTTATGTTTTTTTTCTAAGCAAAAATTCTTGTTGTGTAAATTTTTTTTTGTCTATAAAAAGAGAAGAAACAAAATACCTTATGGAAATTAAAGATCAAATCGAGTTCACAGACCTGATAGGAAAAGTGGGAGAGAAACAAAACCAGGGTATGAGTAAAATTTATGAAGAGTTTTAGAATTCAACAGTATCTGATACTAACACTGCCAAAATAGCGATCCAATGTCTCAACAAAGTGATGAATAATGGCCAAGGTCTCCAATTCATTGTCTTCCTCATCATTGCAGATGCAGAAGTAGAGACTAGCATATCTGATCAATAACCAAAACTAAGTGACTCACAATTTTTACAGTTCAATGTATTTTGTTAACCGTGCATTAAAAAACAATGAAGGTAACAATCTTGATCCACCTTTTATAAACAACTTTGAGTCCCTTCCACTCCACAAAGTTGCACAGCTTTGGAGCTCTAGAGATAATTAACCCACATAGCTCTCTAATTATCTTCCAAAACAATTAAGAAATAGATCAAACAAAAGAAGAAACAAGTTAAACAATGATGTTGTATACACCTAATTTCAATAGAAGAAAAATATGTGTCAGAAGGCAACAAACTACCATAAAAGGTTAAAGTCTTGGCATAAGAGTCATTGCTATTAGATGTTTCATACCTATTATATCAAATAGATTCAATATCTCTTTCGTTTGTTTTTGTCTTATAGTGGAATTGTGGAGATTCAACATGCAGTTTCAGTGATAAAACTACATTGATGACTCATATCTAAATATTGGAGTAATTGTAATTGCCATGAATCATCATTATAATTGGTGACAGACAGGTACCTTGGATCTCTCCTTTTGAGAGTATGGTGAATACCATTTTGTGAGCCTCACTTTTCCTTGTCGACTGATAAGAAGCACAAAGTGGATCTGTAACAAAAAGAAAATATTATTTTTGACATCACTAAGTTATAATATGCATATACGCAAACACATGATCTGCATCACTTCAAATCAAACCCATCTGCACAGGAATGAGATGTGGTGGATATTAAGCCAACAACACCAAACACAAAATGAGGTTAGGTTCATAGGAAGGAATCACAAGATGAGTTTTCTACAAATATGTAACATGATTTCACTCATTGAAGGAAAACAAATGAATTGTAAATAATTAAAAGATCACCAACTACGAGAAAAAACATTTACCATTGATGGTTGATTTTGAGATTGGTTTGAGTCTATCACAGATAAAATCTATTTGGGATTGTTGTTTTTCACTTTTCAGAAAGGCACAAGGTATTTTGTGTTATTTAATCCTAGTTTTGTTGCTGAAGTTGAGGGTCAAAGTTAATTACACATTTGATTAGTAACCAAAATTAAGTTTTCAAATATAGATTGGTCATTTACGCAAATGATTTGTTAGTTAGACGTATACAATGGAAGCCTAACCATGTTTTGTTGTAGGATATTTTTATGTGTGTAACTTTTTGTCTGGTTTCTCCTAAATGATAAATGATGTTAATTATGACATTAAAAACAATCTAAGAGAATGTGATTATGCAATCTTTCATATTATAAGATTTTTTTGTATCCAACCACATGTTTTCTCTTGATCCACTCAATCAAAAACAGATTATATTTGAAAATTTGTAACTTCTGTTAATTGGTCAAGTTCTTGCACTCAGAAATTGAATACAATTTTTTTTATGACAGATAATTCCTTAAAAGATGTGGGCATAAATTGTTTGATTACAACCAGCTATATATATATATAAGAGGATAATTGATGCACTAAACAAGATATTAAAATCTATTGATGTTATTGACGTGTACTAAACTTGCCACCTAAATGGTTGGCCAACAAAACATGCTATCACACGTTTTATTTCCATTTTTATTGTATATTTATAATAGAATAGGTACGAATAAGAAAATAATAATAATAAAATGAGTACAAAAAATGATATTTTATATATATATGATTAACTCTAATACAATATTCATGATAATTATATGTAAATTAACAAGCACATAGGACTAATGAAATACCAATGAAAAAATTGCATGTGACAAATTAAGAATTAGGACCACTTTTAATTAAAGATGAACTGATTCTCCTCGCACCCAATCAATTTAGACTAACTCCCAATTGTTTATGCGAAAATACTAAAATATCTTTAATGAAATTGAAATTAGGTTAACTGAAATCTGCACCCAATCACAACACCCAACCCCCTTCATTTACCCAGGCAATGCAGTAGCCACCACCGCCTCCTTCGTTCTTCCATTCTTCTGTTTGCATTTCTCCTCAGAGTCAGTGGAAGGTTCACTTGAACGAGCCCTTCAACAAACACAAACCTAGGAGCGAAGGACGTCCATTGTTGTGGTCATTGAAGCATCGTCTGTGAGGGAGTTCGACAACGATAGAGAACGAAGCCATCGGAGAAGACAAGATGAGTTTTAACATGCCATGTGTGTTCCGAATACTTTTATGCGCAAGTGATTTTTGACTTCCAGATTTTCTTATCCGAAAGTGATTTATGTGCTGCGGATGGCTTTGTCCAGAAGATTGTGTGTATACTTCCACATCTCCATATCTAGAACACATTTAACTCTTCCGGATATGTATATCCAGATACAAAACCCTATATTTCGGATGATCATATCTGTAAACATTTTCCTTTTAAGGACATGAGCGTCCAAAAACTTCTACTGCAAATATTAAAGAAGATAAGAAAAAAATGGGATTTTAAAAAACTTATCGAGTACAGTAAGCAATTAATTGGTGTAGGAAGTAATTGACTTAAATGCCCGATTAGATAACGTTAATTGTTCATTTTATTTAATAGCTAATTATGAAAATTTTAAATAAAACCTAATTAACTGTCGACAATAGTGATTTAACAGTACATTTACATAATTATAATTTTGAATTAAAAATCTTATAAGAAAAATGCTTATTACTTTTTAAATTAAAAATTAAATCCGTAATACCTATAATTCAATTATTTTTATTGTATTGTATAGATCAGTGCATATATATATATAATTTTCTATTAAGATTATTTTTATTTGTGTATTTTTTTTATTTTATTATATATATTAGTATTTTTATAATAAAAAATATATTAAACAAATTTAAATTTATAAGACAATGTATATAATTATATTAGAACGATTATGTCATTTGTTTCGTTTTTAATTATTGTAAATCATTAATTTTGATTTGTTATTAATATAAAATTAAAAAAATATAATAATGAAAAAAAAATGAAAAACTCAAGTAAAATATTTTCTAAAATGTTGGTGAAAAAAATTAAACAAGTATATTTAGTAGAGTTTATGAGTGCATTGTTAGCCACAAACCAGCTAGGTGGGGAGACTATTACACAACAGTCATTAACGTATTGCCAACTGCAAACCAATCACTTGTGAGAGCAACCATTAAGATATCATTCTATTTGTAAGAAATGTATATTAGTTATTGAGTGTAAAAGAATCTGATATATAGTATAATTTCAAAATTATTTATCTCTTTATATTTTTATTTTTACTTATATTTACAAGAAAAATCATTGAGTAAAAACTAAGTTTAGAAAGAAAAAAAAAATTGTTATTCATTAAATTAGATATTATTTTAAAAACTAAAAAAATTATTAACTTCTAAATTAGTTTCATAAATAATTTTTAAATTAGTATCTAATTAATTAGATTTATTACACACTCAGACTAAGTTGCATTTATTACATTAAAAATAATTCCATTGTAATATGTATTTACTATTATACACATTAATCCACAATTATTATAAATAAATGAAAAATAGTATAATATTTGAGATTTTAGTATTATAAATAAAAAATTGTAATACTTGATATTTCAATGTACATATATTTTAAATAAATAAATAATAATAATAAATCTGTAAATAATGTATACTTATTTATTATTGTTAATAATAGATTAATTTGTCTCATTTTGTATGTCTTTCTCCACTGTGCCATGCAATTTTTATTTTTTCCATACTTAGTTTAATTGTTTATTTTGTTATATTATGTTTAATGTTTTTTAATATCATTCTATTATTTTTAAAATTAGCAATTAGATTTTCACTTCTTTTTAAAAGACAACACTTTAGTTCATTTGTTAAATTGACATAACCTTGTTAATAAAATAAAACTTATTGATAATTTTGTCAATTTGATAAAAAAAATTAAACTACCTAATTTCAAAAGAAAAGTAGAATTTAATTAAAAACATTATAAATAGTAGAATAATATTAAAATCAATAAAAGAAATAATGGAACCAAATATAGCTATCATCACCCTACCTATACTATAACACTATTTTGTTTCCTGTGACGAATATAAAATATTAGAAACACAAAAACTGAAAACGAATAAAATTTTCCTCACAATTGAAGATCATTTGCACAGAATTACTTATAATCAATTACATTATAAAACATAATAGATTATATTTTAATATAATTAATTGTTCTTTTAATATAATTATGATTCGTTTTTATTAAAAAATAATAAATAAATAGAATGCAGTAATTTAAATTTGGATATTTGGTATATGAGTTTATTTTAATATATTTTTATTTTGAAATATAATATTTAGGATTTAATATATTTTTTATTTATTAAAATTTATATTAATTTTATTATTTAAATTTTATTTTAAATAATTTTTATATAAAATTATTCTTAATACATATTAAATGATATATTAAGAAAAAAAATGAATTAAATCTTAAAATTCTAAAGCATAAATTGTTTTTGGATAAAAAAAGCTAAAATATTCAAATAAATATATGAGAAAAACAATAATTAGAATCATGATTAACTTTTAAATATGTTATATATATATATATATATTATTTTTTACGATATTAACTATTAATTTTAAGTGGATAAAAAATATAGATATTTTCACTAGCTTTACAGTGTAATTTTTATTTTTACATGAGAACAAAGCCGCAGCAACTTGTCACTAAACTTTAATCCCAAAAATCATATTCTACAGGTACACAGTTGTGTAAGTTATTGTTTTAATTTTTATATATTCCTTTTTTATTATAACAGCCACAAACTTATATATATATATACATATATATATATATATTTTATTTTTTTACTTTTTTTAATTTAAAATTATTTTTCTAAATTCGTATTAGATTGTGTAATTTGAAAGTTTTTATTAAATTCTTAATTAGTCTTTAGATTAAAGTATTTTCTAAATTTAAGAGTATCTTTGAATTGTTAATCCAAAATATATTTTTTTAATAAATTATTTCTGGATTTTATAAATTTAGAAAACATATATCTTTGTAATTAAGAGTATAAAGAATATAAATTTTTAAAATTAATTTATTTTTTTTTATAGAAAAATAAAAATGTATTTTTACATTTAATATGGATGACATAAAAACATATGGAGAGGTAGGAAGAAGTTATCATTGTTCCATACTAATAATGTATTTTCTTTTTATTATTATTTTTAGGTTGTTATTAATTAGGCTAGGCTTGTTTGCAAGATAAAGCAATTGGGTTGAAAGCCCATGAATAGTTTTGGGCTTTACCATCAAGAAATTAATAGTCTCAATTGGACTGTTTTTTCTTGCACCTCCATATGTTCTTCTAGCACTCCATACAAAATATGAAAATATGTTTTTATTCTTATTGTGTCATCTCATATTCTGGATTACATAATACGGAAGTTAATATCGAATTCGGAAATAACTTATGAATTATGTAATCCAGAATATATTTTTAAAAAATGGTATTCCGGATTATATAATTCGGAAGTTTGGATTTGAGAGTAGCTTATGGATTATGTAATCCGAAAACTCATTTGAAAAAAGATTTCTAGATTACTTAATCTATAAGGTAAAAAAGACTTTTAGAAAATACCTCCAAATTATATAATCCGAAAGTTAATTATGAATTTAAAAAATAACTTTCGGATTACATGAATATTTTTAGAAATACCAAAATTTATGGAAGAGAAGAACATATGAATGAAGGTGCAGGAAGAAAGATTAACGTGCATAAGAGAGGCTAGTAGATAATTTGACTAGATGTTCCTTGTTCATTTCCTCCAGATCTAGATCAAAAGATATTTATTTATTACAAATTTTAATTCTAGCATATTAATGTAAAATTATTAAATTTTTCATATATTTGATGATTAGGAAATGATAAAGGTAATTACTTAAAGTTGTTTAGTACAAAGTAATCAAAATCAAATAGTTAATATTTAAATTAGAATTGCTTAAAGTTTTTATAATTTCAAAATCAAGTTTATCTAAGAAAAGAAAAAAAAATGCCTTTAATTTTATATACTGTCAAATACTCAAAATTTAAAATTAAATTAAACGTTTAATGAAATAAAAAATATTTAATAAAAGTAGATACTTAAAAACAAGTTGTGAGACTTTATGAGTCAAGATAATAAATCCTTTAAATGGTTCTGTTCCAAATAAAGTAAAAAAATATATAATATACAAAAAAAAATGGTTGCACATTTGACTTTTCTTATGTGGTAGGACCACGTAAAAAATAGGCCAAATGCGCGGGAGTTTTATCATCTTTTGGTTAATTCTCATCAGTAATTATTTGTTCATACACAGTTTCCTAAATATTTTGTCACAGAAGGACGTAATTTTAAAAAACACATTCAAGTTTAAAAAATATATTAAAATGATCATACTATTTTACTAATTATGTTTCAAATAAATTCTATTTGTGAATTTATTTAGCTTTATTTAAAAAATTATGTTTTTAATTTAATAAAACTGTCTTTATATAATATTTTTCTCTTAAAAATGTGTTTTAAGATTTAGAAAATATTTTTAGAATAAAAGTAGTATAATTAAAATAATACTGAATACTTTATTATTAAAATAAAAATAATACTTAAATAAAAAATTTAATTATTCAGATTTCAAACGCTAAACATATTTATATTTATAGTTTTTCTCCCCTCTCTCTAAAAAAATCACCCTACCTAAATTAATCTTAAATAATAAAGTCTTCAAATAATTCTTCAAAATTGTAGATATGAAACATTTGAGTTCTTAAAAACAAACATGCGTAAAGTGTTTGTTTAAGCTATGTTTAATCTTTAAATAATAAAGTCTCGAATAGTTCTTCAAAAATTGTAAATATGAAACATTTGAGTTCTTAAAAACAAACATTCGTCAAGTATTTATTTAAGCGATGTTTTGATAATTTTTTTTTATATAATATTCATAGAAGACATTAAATATTTTTTTCCATAATAACATTCCAAAATGTAGTTTTAATTATAATAAAAATATTTATACTTTATTCCCACAATTTAAATAACCACAATAAAAAAATACATAAAATCATGAAAAAAAAGCCATTACACAATAATAAGTTTCCTGTCAATGATTGTTCTTAAAATAAAATAAAATTTATATCTAAGGTAATTCTATAAAATCAATTTATAAAGTGGGATTTGTATTTTTGATATAATTTGATTTTATCTATAGTTATATAGAATATTCAATAAACATATATTTAAAATATTAAAAAAAAAGAAATTTAATAAATTAGTATTTTATGATTAAATGAAAGAACAGTGAGAGTGGGAACAAAAAAATCTTCTTTCTTGTGTATTTTGCTTTGATAAAAGATGGGGCACAAAATAGTTAGAGTTGAAAATGACAATACGCGTTTTTGCATTGGATGCTTAGGAAGTAGAAAGTTGTGGTTAAAAGTGATTGTGATGTACTCCTGTAATAACACTAACACGTCTAATTCCTTACGTTTTCTATAAAATTTCACATTGCCAAAACCTTCGGAACAAAACCAAACTCATTCATAGAGTCAAAGGTGCAGCTAACGAGGTCTACTACTTCATTGTATCTGGGACAACAACACACCTTGTCTCTCACAAACCCTTTCTTCCCTAAAAAGTTTCTTCTTCTGAATTCACTTTTCTTATACAAAACAATATGAGAGAAAAAAAAAAGAGAAAAATAATTATTACCAAAAAAGTTATAAAAAAAGGAAAAAGCAATTATATATATGACTTTTTTTCAGATATTATAATATTTTCTGCATATGATTTTGTTAATCATGACATGATAAAACAGCAACCTACCTACCATGTTTCTCAGTTAATGTTTTCCTCACTCTTCTTCTTTCATCACTCTATTCTGCTTCTACCCTTCTCTCAAAATCATTACTTTTTCTCAATCATTTGTTTGCCACATTGCATTTCACCTCACTCACCCCCTTGTTCAGATTTATAACCTCATCTTCTCAGAACCATTGGTTTTCCAACAGCAGAAACTTACTGGGGTTTTTTGTTCTGAATTTGTTCTTCTACTCACCTTGGTTAGCATTGTTGCTTCTGTTAGGCGTATATGCTTCATTTACTTCTTGTGAATTACGAGGTAAGAAGGTGAGAATGCATCATTGTTTACTTTTTTGCCTTTTTTGTGGGGGCGGGGATTATGAATGTGCAGCAAGAAGCATAGGTTCCTTGTCTAATAATTCTTACATTATCGTTAGTGTTGTTGCATTTAAGGTTTTTGTTTCTCTCTTTTTTACCTGAGATTCGTAATTGTAGTAACAAGAAGTGATTTTCAATTTGCGTTACATTATTATAGAATAATATGCTCTAAAATTAATTTTTTGCCTTCAAATTTCTGTTTACAGTTGCCCCTTTGCTCTCACTTCCAGTGGCACATTCCCTCATACAGTCATATGTATTTGTGTTGTTGATTGATGGTTGGAGTAGGAGCTACAAGGAAAGGCATGCAGGCTATCTGGTTGATGCTATTGCTGTTGGTGTCTATTGCATTGGGGAATTCAGATATTGATGCTCTCCTTGAATTTAAGAAAAGTATTCAGAATGACCCTTCTGGATTTGTTTTTAATTCTTGGAATTCCAAGTCTTTAGATTCGGATGGATGTCCTAGGAACTGGTATGGAATATGGTGTAGTGAAGGCAGTGTTATATCAATCACTCTGGATAATGCTGGTTTGGTTGGTGAGTTTAATTTCCCGGCAATTAGTGGCCTTGCAATGCTTCGCAATTTGTCAGCTGTGAACAACCAGTTCACAGGAGAGCTCACACATGCTGCTACAATGGAATCACTTGAATATCTTGATTTGTCCCTCAACAAGTTTAATGGACCGTTACTCTCTAACTTCGTTCAGTTGCGCAAGTTAGTATATCTGAATCTTTCTTCTAATGAACTTGGAGGCACTCTTACTATTGAGTTTCACAAACTTGAGCAGTTGAAGTATTTAGATATGCACATGAATAACTTTTCTGGGGATATTATGCATATCTTTTATCAGATGGGCAGTGTGCTATATGTTGACTTAAGCAGCAACAGCTTCTCTGGTGCACTGGACTTGGGTCTTGTAGATGAATCTTTTCTCTCCTCAATTCAATATTTAAATGTTAGCCACAATTCCTTGAGAGGTGAGTTATTTGCTCATGATGGTATGCCATACCTTGACAGTTTAGAGGTCTTTGATGCTAGTAATAATCAGTTAGAGGGTAATATACCTTCCTTTACTTTTGTGGTATCTCTTCGGATTCTTCGACTTGCCTTCAACCAGCTGACTGGTTTGCTGCCAGAAGCCCTATTGAAGGAAAGTTCAATGATGTTGTCTGAACTTGATCTTAGTCAAAACAAGCTTGAAGGTACCATCTATCTTTTCTGGGTAAATTGTGTTTGTGTTCTTTCTTTAAAGTAAAACATTTTTTATTTAAATGTTAGTTTGTAAACCTAAACGTAAGATGCAATTGAACTGGTAGTCTACTCCCATTGTGTTTCTATCAGTTTTGCTAACTCATTCATAAATGAAGTTTTGGGTGTGAAAAACTACTGCCAATAACCCATATCAAGCTTCTGTATAGTTACTGAAATATGAAACTGCAACTATCTTTCTAATGCCATTTTCTACTATTTTGTTATTTTGATAGACCCATTAGGGGATTATTCTTCTATGGAATAAATAAGATATTTTCCATATCCTCGATGGCTCCATTTGTTCTAGGAAGAAGGTTGTAGAAGAAAGTACTATACGATCACTAAACTGAAATAAAAGTCTATTCTTGATCAATATTGACTGAAATAAAAGATCATTAGTGGACTTCTCAAATTCTTAATATTTCTTCAATTTGAAGTTTCTATACCAGGTTCCACCTATTGATAGATAAGTTAAGTTCAAACGTCACTCTCTGAGCCAATTAAGTACTAACGAAGGCTGCATTGATTACAAAAGACACAGTATGTTAAAAAATTAACTCAAGTATTTTGGTTGGATATCATCAGCATCAGTCTATTATGTTGATGTTAAACCTTCTTTTAAGGGGAACCTTGTGGATAGTATGCCGCCAGGTATGCAACTGTCATCAGACCTTTAGATCTTTAAGAAATTTCATGTGGTAACATATATCTGCAGTGAATTTGGTGTCCAGGTTTTACAGTTTTTATGTAGTCATCCCTTAATCCTTGTAGAGGTCATTTTATTTTGTATAGATATAGACTTTGGAAGTGCTTTCAAATCTGGCCAAACATACGCAACACGTGGCAAACAATCTATTGTACACTTAGAAATCTTGGTCTACTTTGTCTCTACCACATTATTGTGCATTTAACTTATTCATCAATTTTAGTCATAATATTTTAAAATCACACATGGCTATGCCATGCCATGGCTTCCAAAATGTCTTATTCAATGAGTTTCTGCTTACCCTTTTCTTTACAATTTAAACTTTTTTTGTAGGTCCCATTGGAATTATTACCTCGGTGACTCTGAGGAAGCTTAATTTATCTTCAAACAAGTTGTATGGCCCCTTACCTCTCAGGGTAGGCCATTGTGCTGTCATAGATTTGAGTAATAACACACTGTCAGGTAATTTCTCAAGGATTGGATATTGGGGTAACTATGTGGAAGTTGTTCAGCTAAGTACCAACACATTGATAGGAATGCTTCCAAACGAAACTTCTCAATTTTTAAGGTTAACTGAACTTAAGGCATCCAATAACTTATTGGAGGGCTTTCTCCCACCAATTTTGGGAACATATCCAGAACTAAAGGAGATCGATCTTAGCCTCAACCAGCTTTCTGGGGTCCTCCTGCCAAGCTTTTTTTACTCAACCAAATTGATTAATCTTAATCTCTCCAACAATAAGTTTTCTGGATTAATTCCTATTCAAGTTCAACCTCCTAATACTCCACTAGTTTCTACTGAAAATATTAGTCTGGTGTTTCTTGATCTTTCACACAACAACTTGAGTGGGACTCTTCCTTCAAATATGAGCAGCCTTCACAATTTATCATATCTCAATTTATGCAACAACAAATTGGAAGGTACTATTCCTGATGACCTTCCAGATGAGTTGAGAGTATTAAATGTGTCCTTCAATAATTTTTCCGGTGTTGTACCTGAAAACATAAAGCATTTTCCTGAATCGGCATTTCATCCAGGAAATCCTATGCTGGTGTTTCCTCTTTTGCAATCATCACCAAAAGATACTTCCAACCTAGGTTTGAGGGAACATCGGTTACATAAAAGGTCTGCCACTAGAATTGCCCTGATTGCATCTTTGGTTGCTGGTGCTTTTGTGATGGCTTTTGTGGGCATAATAATTTATTATAAGGTTCATCATGAAAAAGAAATGACTTCTAAACAAAATGAAGCAAGAGGCATCACTCAAGAGAGTACTTTCACATCAAATATAGAGGCAGCTTACAGAAATTTGGAAGCATTACCACCTTCTCAAAGGGGCTCTTCTGATGCTGCAAGCAATATTCATCCAGTGGGAGAGAAGCCTATGAATCTTGGCCGTAGTGAGTTAGGTAAGAAGGCGGAAGGAATGTATTCCCCAATGTCTATTTTATCACCTTCAAATCCTTCATCTTCTAAAAGCCATCAGTTTGAGAATCCTGGTTCCCTCCAAGTATCCTCTCCAGATAAACTGGTTGGAGACTTGCATATATTTGATGGGTCCTTAGTACTAACTGCGGAAGAACTTTCATGTGCTCCAGCAGAAGTTATTGGCAGGAGTTGCCATGGAACACTTTACAAAGCGACACTTGACTCTGGTCATCATGCATTGGCTATCAAATGGTTAAGAGAAGGAATAACCAAAGGAAAAAAGGAGTTGGCAAGGGAAATAAAGAAACTAGGGACTATCAAGCATCCAAACCTGGTTTCTATTCAGGGTTACTATCTGGGGCCAAAGGAACATGAAAAACTGATCATATCAAATTACATGAATGCACAATCTTTGGACATTTATCTCCATGGTGAGATTATAGCTTCATGTTTGATTGCAGCATTAAACCTAGGCTTTCTAGTTATTATACTTCTCATGATATTTTTGGGTGTTGAAGGGCGAATAGCCACATAGAATTTGATTTCTCTGCATGGAGCCAGTTTTGTTTAACTGTTTCTTCTATTTTTATTTTTATGCAGAAGTAGATAAAACAAATCTCCATCCTTTGACTCTTGATGAAAGGCTGAGGGTGGCTACAGAGGTGGCGCTATGTCTACATTTCTTACACGATGAGAAAGCCATACCTCATGGCAATCTCAAATCCACAAACATTTTGCTAGAAACTCCCAACAGAAATGTCCTCCTCACAGACTACAGCCTGCACAGGATACTCACTGCAGCAGGTACTACCGAGCAAGTTCTGAATGCCGGTGCACTCGGTTACCGGCCTCCGGAGTTTGCTAGATCAAGCAAGCCATGCCCTTCTTTGACAAGTGATGTTTATGCATTTGGAGTGGTCTTGTTAGAGCTCCTAACAGGAAGAAATTCTGGAGAAATAGTTTCTGGGATTCCTGGGGTGGTTGACCTCACTGACTGGGTGAGGTTTTTGGCTGAACAAGACCGTTCAAGCCAGTGCTTTGATAGGTCTCTAGTGGACAAGCATAATGGGGAAAAATCCTCAAAAGTTCTTGATGACATGCTAAAGGTGGCTCTTAGATGCATCCTTCCAGCATCTGATAGGCCTGACATGAAAACCGTCTTTGATGATCTCTCAACAATAAGGTAGAGTTGCTGATCATATCATAGCCTTAACCACTAACATCATCATCATCATCATCCTCATTATCTACATAGTTGCTTAATTTGTTCAAGTTGCTTTTCAATTTTGTTGAATTTTGGTCCCTTGATGACAGCACTCAACAGGCATTATAACAAACAAGTCAGGATATGAAACGAAATTCTTTATCAAAGGACATTCATTCTTTTCAACCCTTCAATGGGCAGGTTGTGTATATTGATCATTTTTGCTGTACTGTTCTGTGTAATAACTGATAATGCTAGAAGACGTTAATCCACCATTTTGCCATCACTGCAATCAATGGAGTAATGCTGTGATCCAAACTCAGTAAAATCTCTTCCTTTTCTTCCTTTTCTGCTCATACTTTTGAATTCATTTAAAAGGGCTGCTACATGTTTAATGACTTAACTGATAAAAAAAGCTGGAATGTGGTTGAAAATTCATGCATATTAATTAACAATGATTATGTCTTAATTCATGTAATATGATAGTATTCATATACATATACATATACCTATATACACATATGTCCTTTTTTATGCATGTTCAGCCTTGCTTATGTGTTTGTAAATGACTAAATCGTACATGATCCAAAAACATTTTTATCTTTATTATTTTTTTTAATGTAGTATAACTCGTATATTATTATATCTATGAGTAGTATAGTAGTAATTTTTTTTTTACTTGAAATAAAGTTCTATCTAGTTAAGTTAGACACACTCCTACCTGTTTCTTAACTTTTAACAAAAAAGAAGAAAATAATTATAAAAAAAGCAATTAAAGAATATAAACAAGTTAAAAATAAATACAAATAATTGAAATTTTAGAGACATACTAATTTTAAAAAATATATATATTTAATTTCCTATTTATAGCTTTTAAAATTTAATTTAAAAACGCAATTATCATTCTTAGTCACCTTTGAATCTCCTAATCCTAAAAAAAAAACAGTTACTCACAATTATTTTAATTATTAACGTCACATTTATGTAATAATTGCGTTACTGAAAACAGATTTGTTGAATGTAATCTCCATATACAAAAAATCATAGAAATATTTTGAAGGAAAACTGTGTTTTTTTGGTTGTGTAAACTACCTAACTGTTCTCTATGTGGAACATGAAAGTTAATTTTATTCTGTAAGACAATTAATTTTTTTGGTAAAGTTTTCTCAGTTCCACTTGTTTATATTTTTCTTATTCAATGGTTAATTTGAAATGCAAATATTAAAGTTGAATTGATTATAAATTTAACTTCTTAATTGTAATCAAATTAATTATAACGTACATAAACTTTTTAAATTGACGTTGATTTAATAATAATTGAATCAATTATTATGTAAAGTATTAGGAAAAAACACTTGCGGAGAATTGACCCCTGAGACCATTTCAAGCAAAGGGAAAATAAACAAAAAAAAAGATTAAATTAATAAAGCATATAAATCTGGTGTAGAATATAAAGGAAATAATCCATAAGAAAAAAACAAAACCGCGTTTGGCAAAGTGCCAACTAGCAAGTACCCAAAAGGAATCCCACTAAAGAAGGTTAACTATCCATTTGGAACATCCAAATACACCTTTTGCTTCTTCTTTCTTCCAAACTTCCCAACTGTGATTGATTCATCACACCGTGAACTGTACTCCATTTCCCCTCTTTTTTTTTTATCAATCTTAATTTAAATTACATTTTTAAACTTTTTAAGTTCCACATGTCAAATGAAAAAAAAAAATTTATGTATTTTCTTTTACAATAATTTATTTTCATAATTTAAATTTGGTCTCATACAATTAAAAACTCTATTAATAATCACCGCTCACGGTTTTATTAATTATTTTTGCGAGATTTGAAAAATAAATAGGTCTTTGTGGGTTATCTAAAATAATAAATTAATAATTAATAATTAATGGTGCTTTCAACGTGCAATGCAACATTATGATCTGTGTGTTCTTTTTTACTATCATCATCATCAAACAAAAAACTGTTTCGTTATTAATTAATTTTTTTTAATAACTTTTTTCATATAATATTACTTAAATTTCACATATTAATATCCCTAAACCGCGTGGATATTCCATTGCACGCGTAAACCGTTTGATTCATATACAGTCAAACACAAGCACCTAAACACCGCTGCAACCCTCACTCATTCTTCTCTCTTCGATTCGAAATTCTGATTTCATTTGCATTTACGTTTCCTTTTCAATTGCATTTGCATTTGCAGATAGTTTATTGACTCGTCACTGACTCACTCAATGGCTGACCGAGTTCACCCCCGCGATTCGCCTCCCGTTTCTGCCGAATCACAACAAGCTTCACCTCAGGACTCCTCCGTCGTTCCACAACCGCTTCGGCCACCGCCGTCGGAGAAGCCGGTGCCTTCACCTGGAACCTACGTCATCAAGATCCCCAAGGATCAAGTCTACCGCGTTCCTCCGGCGGAGAACGCCCGCCGCTACGACCAATACACTCGCCGGAAGCACAGCCGGAGCCGATTCTGTTGCTGCTGCTGCTGGCTCCTCGGACTCCTCTTTATTTTCGTCGTGCTCCTAGGCATCGCCGCTGGCATCTTCTATCTCGTTTTCCGTCCAGAGGCGCCGAAGTACTCCATCGAAAACATCGCCGTCAGAGGAATTAACGTCACGTCGCCGTCGTTCGATGCGGCGATCTCGCCGGAGTTCAATGTCACCGTCAAGGCCGATAACCCCAACGACAAGATCGGAATCTATTATCTGAAGGATAGCTCCGCCGAAGTATTTTACAACGACGCGAGGCTCTGTAACGGCGCACTTCCGGCGTTTCACCAGCCGTCAAATAACGTGACAGTGTTCGGGATGGTTTTAAAGGGTAACGGAATCGAGCTGAGCAGCGAGGACCAAAGGTCGTTGGTGGGTTCGCAGACCAAACGGAAAGTGCCGTTGACCGTTAGTATCAGGGCGCCTGTGAGAATAAAAGTGGGGTCCGTTAAGACGTGGAAGATTACCGTTAAGGTGGACTGCGATGTGACGGTGAACGAGTTAACGGCGCAAGCGAAGATTGTTTCTAAACGTTGTGACTATAAGGTGGACCTTTGGTGATGAAAAGATGGACAACAGAGACCGTTGTTATTATTATTATTAGGACCGAAACATCCTACAGACTATACATTCTTTATATTTCAAATAATATAGTGATTATAAATTGCAGAAATTATAAAAAAAAGTCGTAAATTACGTATATAGTTGCATTTATTGATACCCATGAGTCTGAGATTTTGATTTGGTTTTGCAGAAGAGATTCGATTTTATTGAATAATAGTGATTTGATTGTTCATTCTTGAAAGTGAATTTTCGTACTTAATATTATTTATTATTTCCAATAACTTGACTTATATAAGAACATTGTTTTTATTAATAACTTCCATATATATGCACATAGAAACAACGAAATTAATGAATTGTTTTTAGTATTAAGGGCGATCTAACAAATGAAGGTAATTTTTATTTCTTATTAAACGTGATTGTGCAACCAAAGCCCAACTATCATAGACTCGTAAAACCATACAAATTGGTATACTTGTAAAAGACATTACTAGGTTTTGATTCTTTTATAGTGAGACTTTACTTTAAAAATAAGAATTATTGAACGTTAATCGTGTATATATATATAAACAAATCTTATTTTTCATCAACAACTAGAAGCTAGAATCACTTGTTTTACCTCATTCAGTTTAGAAAAAGAACTACATTCAATTAATAACGTTTCTTGTTTTTACTAATGGGTCAATATTCATGAATGGGAAGAAGTTCAGACTTTGCGTAATAAATTAGTGGAATTTATGTGCACAAAGAAATGGTTGAATTGAATATACTTTTCATTAGGTGGATGGTTCAGAAATGAGTACTAGACTTATATATTTGAGACAAATTAATTAATGTCTTAAAAATAGTTTAAAATTTTTATGAACATGAATTGTGGGACTCTAAGCCAATAATGTTTAATTGTCTCTGTCTTGTTCTATGTTTTCTCTTTTTATAATTTTTTGTTTTTTTTTATATGTCCATCTTATAGTCAGTTGTTTTTATTATCCAAAATATATTCTACATTCTTTAAAATGTGTAATATATCATATTATTAATGATATACAATTTATTTCTAATATTAAAATAATTATAATAAATTATTCTAAGATGTCGATTCTCGGAGACATTCGTCGCATAACCATTCTTAGTCATGATCATAGCCGTCCCTACATTCGGAACACATTATTAATACATCCCACCGTAATTTTGGGTGCATCTTTATGAGTCTAAATATTGCAGCATTTACTGTTTCCATGTTTATGTTGTACAAGTGATTGCAGTTTTTCTTCTTCTTTTCTTCCACAACGGCGTATGAAGTTAATTACTTATTTGCATATGTCAAAGCTAATTCTAAGTATTAGGTGCAAGAAGCTTCGGTTAGCTTGGTTTATTAAAGGATGTTACATACAAAATTTCAAATTATATAAAATAGTTTTTGTTCTCGAACGGGTTTGGAGTCTAGAGAACGATTCCTTCCATACTTTGGTCGGTCACTGACGCTCTAAGCTTCCTGCTTTGCCTTCCTTCTCTCGGTCGTCTGGCTCCACAGGCGGGGAGATACCTGCAGAAGACACTCCAACGCTCAAGTTAGTCAGGTTGTCGGCACTCGGATGTCAGAGTACTGTCGATAATGACGTACCTAGTTTTTAGAATGTGTGCTATTTATATTACCTTAATGAGCCTTTGTTGGTGAGCCGAATTATGGGGTTGGTTCATGGTTAGAGTTGTACTAAACAACCCTTAATTGTGGATTAATCCTGCTGCCTTGGTCAACCCATGACTCGCTGTCATGGGTCGGTCGGTTACGTGCTCTTCTCATTGTGGTTATGCAGCCGAATGGTCTAGTTCTTGACCGACCCATTGACACTGTCTTGGTCGTCCAAATACAGTTTCATTCATAATATATTAATATATTTTGTCACTAGTATATATATAATGATAAATATATAATTATATAATAAAAATTCTACATTATAAACTTCTTTCATAATAATTTATAAATAAAAATATTTTTTATTTTAAAAAATAAGATAAAGTTTGCTGCTCATAATATATTAAAAAATGTTTGTAAGGACTCGTGCTTTTAGTGTCTTAATTAAGAGTGTGTAATAATTCAAAAAGTGGTAATTATTAGATCTATATTATACTTAATTTTTAACTTATTTAATGCAGTGTATTTGTTGTATGAGTGGTATAGATAGTATATGATTTTAGACCTTTAATCGTAGAGTTTGTTTCTGTATTTGGTCTTTGGTTGATTTGAGAATGAAAATAGTTAAACAAATAAAAAAAAGTGAGAGTTGAACTTTTATTTTATTTGGACTAAGAGCAGTTGGAAAACCAAATAGAAAGAAAAAGACGAAATACAAAGAAAAAAATAAAGGGTTTGGTTAAAATGAGCTAGAGTGTTAATACATACAATCACTTTCATTTTTTTTTTCTCTCATTAAGTTGTTAAAGATTTCAGATATAAGGTCAATTGATAGTATATAAGTGAGTGTAAATCTTATCTTATAAGTCAATGGTATAAAACTGAGTTAGATTTAAAATTTATTTCTTAAAAATATTAGAGTTATATTTAAAATCTATTAGAATGAGAATTTGTTAGATATAGTGCTTAATAGGCATATCAAATTCCTTACTTCAATATTATGAAATTCAAAAGCTAAATGTCATGTTTAGTTTTGTTCTTATTTAATAATTTATAGATATTTGTAAATGTTTGTTTGTTGATATTACATCTTTAACTCAAATGAGGGTGATTTCGCTCAAACAAGCAAAATAATCAAAAATATATTTTTTCTTTAAAGTTTGTGGTTCGAGTGATCTCTTATTAAATGATACATCTCTTGTTCCATAGTGAGAAAAAAAAATCTTATTGAATTGAATATATTTTAATTAAGTAATATTTCTATATTTTGTAAGAAATATTTTATTAGTGTAAGTTGGTTTTAAATGTTAAATGATTATATCTATAATTCAAATGTATATTATTACACTTACAACTCTATCTATTCATTAAATTATTTTTTACAAGAGAGGCATAAATGTTTAGTTGAAATATAATATTTACTATATCCATGTATTTAGAATCTAACTTGTGAGGTATTGAAAGATATGTATGTAGTTTTAAAATTAAGATAAATATTCATAATATGTTTTATGTGAGATAGAAGTTATCACAAAGCTAATACTATTTTTTGTAAGCATATATTAAATATTGAGTCTAGAGTATTATAGATGGATATCCAAACTTTAAGATAAAGGTATCATATAATATAATATAATGAAAAAACTAATGGAAATTACTTTCATATATTTGTGGATGAGGGTGGAGAATCTACTTCATCTATGTTGGATATTATTTTTACAACTTATCTAAAAATCAAATATATCCTATCGAGTTGTTCCTGTCTTCTCTTTAGTTCCAGTTGTCTTCCTTCGAGGTCCGAGAGGGTGGGGTACCTGCAATGACATTCCGACACTCAAGCTAGACGAGGTATAATCAATTGGTTCAATTTAGAGTTCAAAAACCATTACCTTTCACTATGAGGGTCCCCTCTTATTTATACTTTTCCATTGGACTTTATTCTCTCAAAAGGATTAGCGTAGGCCCCAGTTTCAGTTGTCTTCCTTCGAGGTCCGAGAGGGTGGGGTACCTGCAATGACATTCCGACGCTCAAGTCAGACGAGGTATGATCAATTGGTTCAGTTTAGAATTCAAAAACCATTACCTTTCACCATGAGGGTCCCCTCTTATTTATACTTTTCCATTGAACTTTATTCTCTCAAAAGGATTAGCGTAGGCCCAATGAATATTTAATTACGCTTTGTAACCTTAATTAAGATTAGTGCTCTTAACCTATGATTTGACGTGACTTTGACTAAAAGACCATGTCCGAATTGACCAGTCACTTGACCTTTTGATTAATAATAGAATAAATATTATATAAATAAAATTAAGACCAGAAAATTAGTAATTTGTTCCTATAAAGAATTAAGGACCAATTACATTATATAGATCCAATAATGATAAGAAAACAAAAGGATTTTTCTATAGACAATTTGAAGCTCATATACTATTTTCATGTGAAATATGAAAATATCAAAATTCGTATTCAATTGTAATTAATAGTACTTAATAGCCTTCTCGAAGTTGCAAAATTTAAAAAATATTTGTCTAACTTCTTGGTGTGATTTTTAATATTGTGAAAAAAAAATCTATATAATTATAATTAATATTTATATATTATTTTTATTAATATTTATATATTATAATTAGTATACATATGAATACATGAACAATGATGATAATAATATAATTTTAGAATAAAATTTTAAGATATAGTAATAATAATAATGACATATATATTAATTTTTTTTTCAATTTTGAAATACATCAATCTATGTTTCTTTATATCTATTATAACAACAATAAAGCCTAAATCATATATATATGAAAATGTACGTTTGCTATGGTCAGTTTTGAAGACGTTACATATACATTATTATTTATAAAAATGTTAGATATATTATTTAATCGAATTATGTATTTAAAAATAATTTAATTGTTTTATATTTGTATACTACATTAATTATAATAAATAATAAGAACTAAAAAAAGTTAAAGAGTTAGAAGTAACGAAAAATTTACAGAACCTAAAATATAATAAGATAAAAATTTAAGCTAATTATTAATTTTTACATTACGTATAATTTTAGTATGTTTTAAGGATTAATTCTATATATATATATATATATGTATATATATAGTATTACTTTTATCTTTAGAAATAAAATTAAAATATCAAAATAAATTATAAGCACTAACTAAAACATGATTATTTTAAACTAAAAATATACTATTAAAATAAATTTATTAAAAAATAAATTAATATAATTATATTTTTATATTAAATAATAAATATATTACTTGATTAAATTATGTGTCAATAAACATAATTATTTTCATTTGAAAGCTTTTCTCGTTACCTTAATAATACTAATTAGTATTTTATACTTTTAGCATTGAACTAACTATAGTTAAAGACTAAAGAAAAGATAGTAAGAAAATATCAAGAATTTAAAAATTAATAAATATCTTTGTTAGACACTAAAACAGACTGAATAAAATTTCATTACTTAACTATCCTATTATGTCCATGTAAAAAAAATCGATGTACTTAAAATAATAAATATATTTGATAAAGCAAAAAAATTTAACATTAAAATTAATGATTAAAAAATGGATCAAATTATAATTTATTCAATCGTATTAGATGCTATTGATTAATCGTTGCAAAATTAAAATTAATAAAATGTTCCAAATAGATTAAACAAAATGGGTTAGATATTGATTAAAAAAAGAAACACTTTGTCACCCAAAATTGCTGCATCAATGCAGAGATAAAGGATGTTATTCTTTTGATAACTATTTTAATATTTTGTGCCTAAAAAGAAGATTTAATGGCCTTAAAAGCAGCTAGGGGTCAAAATTATAAACACTTTTTGAGACAAAAAGTTGAATGAACAATTTATAAATGCAAGTTGTTCAAAATGACAATGTGAACTGTTACAGGTCTTGGTTATTTGAGTGTTTTATAAAATTCAAATAAATATTGATAACTAATAATTATATACACATAACATAATTGAAAAAATGACAGTAGCAGCGAAAATGAAGGAGAGCACAGTGATGGTAAAAAACCTTTATCACCCAAATCTTCACCATCAGAACCTTGTGATCACTGCTCTTACTGAATCCTTAATCACTCATTCACAATCTCTGCAGATCAATCTATCAGCTCCCTTATCTTCATTCATAAACTAAGGTACTCCAATGCCATAAGGCTCCTTGATATGTGAAAGTATGCATGAGAGAGTCATTGTACACAATCTTTTCATTGCATTTGCATATACAAAGAGATTGTTTCTTGATTTGAACCCCAAAAGGACTAAATGGACAGTAAGTGTGGCAATGAATAGGGTCTTTATCACATCCTACCATGCACAAATGCTCCATCCTGTGGACTTGTATGCTAAACACAAACCTATAATTCTGCAATTCCACAATGTTTCATTGCAAATTATCATGTGGATGCTTATTTTCAGACTTGACCACTTGTGATTGTGACTCTGATGGATCAACTTTGGGATTCAGAATTATGTTGTTGACCATCCTGAAACTGAGAATTCAAATTACCGTTTTGAGACTGGGAATTCCAACCCTGATACTTTTTTACCTCCTTAATGCTTTGCCTAAGTTCTGTGTACATTTTGACAGAACAACCAGACAAATTATTTAATTGACTAAGAAATCGAATCAAGCTTCGTCGAAATTGATCAAAGCCTGTTACCCAGTCCTCTGATACGTCATCTGCTAGTAAACCATCAGCTGATTCGCCACCAATATCAGCCTTCCATGTTGACATATGAGGATGAGCACCTTTTCCTTGATTCTTGTCTTGGTGTGGTAAAAACTGGGCAGTATCTGCAGCCAAACTCTTAATGGAGTCTGCAACATCCTTTACAGGTAAGGTATTAAGTTTACTCAACCAGAACTCGCAGGTGACATATATTGGAGGACCATAACGGATAAGAAGGTCAGGTTGATGCCTCTTTTTTCTCTTGGATGATTTTTCTTGAAGAAGAACACATTTGTTAAGCCATCCGCGTATAGCCTCCAGGTAGAATTTCTGAGCTCCCATCCACTTGGTAAAGCTTGATGACAGAAATTGGAGTTCATTTTCAAGATAGGCAGTAATCTGTCTACGTAATTCAGAATCCATGGTGATTCTAGCATGGCTGTTGTTATACGCTGCTGACATGATTTGAAACTGAAGTTTGTGGCATTCATGCATCACTTCCCACATCCTATACAACCTGTCAACAAAGCATAACAGAAACTGATGAAATACACAAGAAAGAGGTTAATATCAATCAACAAAAGTAAATTTACATGTGTGGACCATCCATCTCTGTGACTATGAAAACATAAGTTGCTTACAGATCCAATCTCAATAAACAATTACTAAAAGTTAAGTATAATGTTACTCCAAATTAAGAAAAAGGGTTTCGATGTTATAGTCTTCTGGTAGAAAATTCTATACTGTTTAGCAAGCAGAAAAGCCACTATAGGGATTGATATACATCAGTCGTTAAGTTCAAAGAGACATGACCCATAGTAGAAAGGATCTTCTGATTATGCCCTATTGACAAGAATTTAAACAAGGGTGTAATTCAGTCACCTGAGCTAGATATAGAATGACTTTCACATAAGCAAAACAATGTATTTATGTAATGGAGCTTTTGATTATTGACTATTTTTTTTTTTGGTTAAGTAAATTCATAGCTTCAAATGAATTTATCAAATACAGCAACTTTTACTAAGATATAAACAGAAACTTGCTAATAAAATTTCTCATGGTATTTCGTGTTTGGTCTTCTTGGTGCATCTTTTATTCACTCTGGTATTTATTGTATTATCGAGGCAATGCATGTCAGCACGGATTAGATAGTAAATAAAACAACAAAAAGCTACAGAATCATACCCTTCAATCAACTCCTCAAGCTGTGGTTGAAGCTCTTTGTCCCGTAACTCTTCAATCCTCTTCGATATAGAGTCTATCCTGTGAATTGCAACTCTGATTCTTGAGTGCAGATCCTTGACTGTTGCACGTGTTTTATCAACCTTAGAGGTTTTTTCTCCTTTTGATTCCAGTTGTCTTAAGATTTTACATTTCATGTCGTATTCTTTTCTGACAATCTCACTAGCCTGCTCACAGGAAAAACAATGATATTAGCAAACAGACAGAGAATACGACATGTACCAATGTATTCAAAATATTTTACTGTCAACAGATAACTTCAGGATTTGGTCTAAGATCCAAAACAAGACTTCTGGACATACTATTGCCGAAATATAACATTGAGAAAATATACAAAGGTTGACAAAGTTGTTGATAAGAAGTACAGTGTACCTTTACTTCATCATAGAGTTTCCTTTCCCAAGCATATAGCCTATCCAAGGTAGATGCATGGCTTCCAGAGATCATACAAGAACTATCAAAGAGATTATTTGTATGGTCCTCAACATTGTCAATTGAATTTGCTGCTCCTAAAGGGTTTCTGGATGAGGAGGAACGGGATGATGCCGTCCTGTGCCAAGTTAAGTACTTAACCGAGTTTTGAGCAGGTTCTAGGAAGATTTAAAAAAAAGGGAAAGTTAGATGTTGAATTCAAAATCTATGTTTTGAAAACACAGCAATGAACATTGAATTTAGAAAGAAAATAGATAGGAAAACTTTATCACATGGTCTGGTATATCATAAAAGCCAATTCTCTATGCCACAGAATACACAAGAATCTACAATTTCTTGACCAACACCAACAATAGGCAGATTTAATAATAGGATTGGCAATTCGAATCACTCCTGCTGAGGTAAATGTGTACTCTTAGGGAATACTTTCAGTTTCATAACTAAAAGATTAGTTCAACCCCACAAGATGAGCAATGTTAAGCAAAATAAAAAGATAAACCGTAAAAATGGCTCAAATTACCTTCTGGAACCTGGCCTGGGTCTTCTCCACATGAGAAACACGCCTTAAATAACGAGGATACCACAGAACCATCTGTTACAAATAAGAATTCTCTGGTTTAAATCTTAAAACATTTCATTTTGTAATAAACATCCAAATGCTTCTTTAAAACAGAAAGTGAAGTTTTATCTCAACTCAAGGATATCACCAAGATATTTTAGTAAAATATGTAATGTACCATAATCTTAGTTAATGGACATTCATGCAAGGAGTGGCTGCCCGTGGCCTATAGGGTATATTCTTTTTCTATTTTTGGCTAAGTGTCTAGAGAGTATCTTAAGTAGTAGCATGAATATGGGGAAAAATTGCATTCCAAATCTCATCTATATATTCTACTTGTACTAAAAAGTAAGAGCTGCTAATATTTAATATTCCCAGATGAAAACTGATTAACAGCCAGACAGAAAGAAAAGAAGAGAGACAACAAGATTACTTTCTTTTCCTGGGAATATTGGACGAAAGTGAAATTTGTTTGCTTCAAGCATCCTTGGAACCTCTTTGCCAGATTCTGAAGCTTTATTAAAGAGCAGTTCAATATCTCTCACGCTTGAAAAGAAATTCTTAGGGGTGATTTTATTTTCACTATGACTTTCCTTCTCCATTGGTTTATTTGTTTCAGGTGGAGGCAAAGCTGCCATAGGTGCTGTCTTTAATGTAGATAAATTAGCAGAGTTCCCTTTTTCTCCATTTACTGATTCAACTTCAGAAGCTGAATGTCCCGACAGAGGCCTAGTGGTGACAGGTACAGCATCTGCTTGAACATGACTTGAATTAGCTCTATTTAGATTTTCAAATCTTTGGACTAGAGTTTCTGCAGTAAGCTCTTCATCAAATTCATCTTCAGAGTCCCTAGAGTGTTCCCTTCCATGAGATGAAGACTTATCTTCATCATCTTCTAATTCAGGAATTCCCTCCTCCTCCCTTAGTCTCTGTATATCATCAGCATTCCCAATATCTTGATGCATACCCTTCCCATCTTGAAAAGAAAATTGATGGTCAATGGGATGAAAGAGACCAAAAAAGTCCCATTGTGGAGTTCCAGCTGGAAGAGAGGAATCTTCAAATGCTACACTGGCATTTTGTGTAGTAGTACCTGAGGATGTTAGTATTCCAATAACAGGTACAGGTGGTCTTTCTTCAACTTTCTTAGAAGAAATAGTGCTATGTTTCATATGATTTGCTCGGAACTTACTAGAAGAACTAGGAGGGGAAGAAGTTGGGGAGAATGTTTCATGTTCAGCTGCATCTATGTGATGTGACACAGATGGCGAAGAGAATGAGAGGGTCCTTCCAGTTAAAGCAAGTGGTTGCTCTGGCGTTGCATTAGTGTACAAAGAAGGCTCAATTGGTCCCTCAGGTTCTGTGAATTTTCTCAGAGCTGTTCCTGTATTTTTGAGTGATTGAATATATGAAACATGAGCTGCTGCTAGTGAGCAACGCCCATCGAGTGCTTGTCTCACAAACTTCTTTCTATCACGGCATAGCTGCAGTGCCTTGTCATCCTCCATTTTGGAGCTTGAGGCCCCCATTATGCCAAATCTAGCTGAATTTAGCTTTTCCTTAATGGAAATCCTTCACTGAAGTTCTATCTGTAAATTCATCAAACATTGAATAAGCATAATAAACCAGATCACAAATGTCTTTTTAGGTACACAGAAACATGGTTTTATTTGTAACACATTAAGAAACCGGACATTCTAATAAACAGCTGGTGGAGATGATAACCGTGAAATCGAAACAATGAAATGTCACCATCAATTTTCTTCTGGACACACAAGCAAACAAATATTGCTTCTGATCTGAAGAAAACAATGCTAGTGAAACCACAGCAAGCAGAGGCAACAATTGAAGAGGGAAAATCAGCTCAAACTCCAAAAAAAATCAAAGAGAAAGAGCATCCATTATCCAAAAAGACAGCAATTTTGAAAGTTGAAGTTGAAAGCCAAAAGACAGTGTTCAAAACCCAATGAGAGACAGACAGTGAGTGAGTGCGTGGGGATGCAGAAAGCACCCAAATTTACAGCAAAGGAGACAAATTTCAAGGAAGGGATAAATCATCCAACTACAAAATAGAAAGTGGGAATTTTTTGAGTAATTAGCCAAAAGAAAAGTCGAATCAAACCCACAAAAAAAATCATGTAGCAGGAACAAGGAGGGTACCCATAAAGCAGAAATCACAGTGAAAGAGCAAGAAAGAAAATTGGAATTTGCAAAAAGATGAAAAATTTGGTGGGTACCAACTACCAAGGCTGCAGGGTAGCAAAGCTGCAGGATATGAACTTGGATTTCAGCAAAGACCCATGTAAGAGAATCCTTGACAGAAACTGGATTTAAGAATTTTCAGAGAAGGGAGAGAGAATAATGTTATGAATCTTAATACCATTGCTGCTTCCATGCAAAAGAAACATAAGAGACACATTGAATCAGTGATGCCACCTCCACGCGGGTCCCACTGTCTGCCGAAAGTAGAGCGTGGAAACACGCGCCTGGAGCATTCACAACACTTCAATGCACAAGAAAGCAAATGGTACTATCTTTCTTTTCAAAGGCATCTAATTTTCCATCGTTCATTTTCCATCTCAAAAAAGTGTCTAACTTCTTATATCTATTAAGGAACCAAGAGAGAAAAAAAAAACACAAAACTTTAATAATAAAGTTACATAAGTGTTGTTTCTTCAGTTTAATATTCAGTGTCTAATACAGTTCAGTTCTGTTATCACAAAAGTATTGTGTGTGACTGTCTAACACGTACATGTTTACTTATTTGTCTGTTTAAAAGATTAAAGAAACACATGCAAAGCTTTAATTATGAACAACATATATACTTATAAAGAAAGAGGCAAAAGATCTTGATTTTTAAACAAGCACATGCACACTATTTGCACATATATGACTGTGATTTATAAAACTAGTAACATTAAAATGATATCATAAATTAAGGTATAAAATACTCAACATTTGCAAAAGGGTGAGAGGAGCTTAATGTGGTAAAGTGAAAGATGATGAGAAGAGGAGAAAAAGAAAAGTGTATGAAATGTGGACATGTGATTAGTTTATTTGGCTTGATGATCTTTTTTGGGTCATGCCTCTAATCGATGCATTACTTTTTTCTGCATCCCTAACTCCAAATTCTTCCTTCCTTATTGTAGGGTCACAATAAATGTCACCACATTCTTCAAGCATTGTGTCAGCTTCTTCCTTACATTTAATAAAAGGTAATAATGTAACCTATAAGTTTGATACTTTAATTTTTTTAAATAATAATGTGGTAAAAAACATAACTTTCAACCAGTCAAATCAAAAATCAAACCTTAATTCGGTTGAAACATCAACCTAACTATCATGAAGTGTGTGAATCAGAAAAAAAATATCTTTTACAATAATTCTACTCAACTACACTAAAATTACCACCTTTTATTTTGTCCTTGTCCTCATGAAAAAAAGAAAAACATCAACCTAACAATACTTTGAAAAATTATTATTAAAGAAATATTAATGATACTAAAACTTTTTGTCTTGTACCAATCATGATTACAGTCAGAAATGATGTAAAAAAAGATAATTATAAAAAAATGACATTTCCATCTTTCACCATGTCAAGTTATTTTTAAGAAATTAAAAAAAAAATTAATTTATATTACATAATTTATCAATTTGTTAACTATATAATGTAATAAGAGTTGATGTTCTTCTTCACATTGGTTTGGTTGGTATTATAAATTCATTCTTTTATACATTTGTTTCTATCTATTTCTTTATATTAACGTGATGTTCTTTTTTTTAATCGCTCCTTAATTTAGTGGGACACCATAACCAATGAATATTGGTAATTGATTTATTGGGTATATTCAATGATGGACATTCCAAAGTCTTGGAATTGTGTCTCTCTTGAAAACTTTGAAGTTCAACCTAAACAATTGAAGATAGTATTTCCAATGTATCAATGTGATAAACATTAATTATCCATTATCTCTTTATGAAGAAGTTTTCCTCTCATTCTCTATATAGAGAGAACTTGTGCGAAAGAAAAAATGTAAGCAAAGGAGAAGAGTAACATAGAGAGAAATGAGATAATAGATATCCACTATAATGTGAGATTAAAAATCCTAGTGAGAAACTAGAGATACATTGTATTTCATCCTTGTGGGGTGAGATTAAGTGTTATTCTTATAGAATGAGAGAAAACAATGTTATAATTCTACTTTCATAAACTAGGAGTACATTGACAATCCATTTTCAACTATAACTAAACCAAAGAGGAGTGAGTCATGATAATATAGTTGGTCATGACTACTCCTCATTACACTCATAACGAGAAGTTCCTTACTAGAAAATCCTCTCGGTCAAGATAGAAAACTATAAAAATCCTCCTATATAGACCTAATAAAGTATGAATGATTGAAACATATATATCCAAAGACATTACTTGTATATCTTAAATGACTAATCATTACTTGAATTTGGATTTTCAAGTTGTTAAGTCATTGTTCGGCTTCTTAAATAATGAAGCATAACTTGAATTTTTACGTTGTTAAGTCAGACGTAGACTTTTCATGTCTTATAACATAATTTGCATAATAACATCTTATAGCTTGCAAGACATGTAAGTTTATCAATAAAAATAGTTTAAAACCTATTTTACCATAATGAAACATATCATTCATCATCACATATATCAATATTTATACACAAAAATCACAACTATATCTCAATTTTTTGAGTATTATTTAACTTATTTTCTACTATATTTTCATAACTTTGATTTTCAAGTTGTTAAGCCATTGTCTAGGTTTCTCAAATAACTATACATAACTTGAATTTTCATATTGTTAAGTCACAACTTAGACTTTTCATATCACACAATAATTTGTATAACATAATATCTCATAACTTTCAACACATGTATAACATAATATCTCATAGCTTTCAACACATATAACATAATATTTCATAACTTTCAACACACGTAAGTTCATCAATAAAAATAGTTTAAAACTTGTATTATCATAATAAACATATCATTCATCATCACATATATCAATATTTACACACGAAAAATAACAATTATATTTTAATTTTTTGGGCATTATCCCATTTTTTTTATTATGCTTTCATTTCTTAGACTTCTTAAGCAACAAAACATAATTTGAATTTTCATGTTAAGAAGAAAGTATCTTAAAACGACGTCTTCTCCTTATAGATATTTTTTAAAACTAAATTAAATGTCACGTGAGAAAATATATTTCAAACATATTTTCCTATTTCAAGAAAATATTTTCTTTATTTTATTTTAAGATAATGTTATTGTTTGCAAATATACTACATTATAATAACGAAACTTTTCCTATAAATAATGGTTATGTTTATTAGTGTATCTTTATGAAATATGATTAATAAATATTGAATATTTGAATAAGATGAAATCATTGATACAATTGTGTAGGAGTTGAGTAATACAAAAATAATTTTATTTAGAATGAATATATTATAAGTATCCAGTTATAAAATATATAGATGAGATATCAAACTTTACTGAAAACCTAAATTATAAATTATACAAATATTTTAAATGGCAAAAGGTAAATAAATTTTTATGCTATTTATTTAAAAAAAATAAAATTATTGAAATTTAATATATATATATATATATAAATAAAAGAAATTACCTTAGCATATGTAAATTAGCAGTTGAGATTAGAATTATGGTACAATGTGATGATCAAAAGATATAATAAATGTTAATATCATATGTTAAAACACGACATTTTCTGGAAACTATGTAATTTTATAAATATTTATATAATTTTTTATAATTGTAGTAAATAAAAAATATATACAAATTAAATATTATAATGTATAATTTCCTCCAATCAATTAAATTAAATTATATTAAATTACTTAACTCTTATATATACTTAGCTTGAGTGGTTACAAATATAATTTTATATTAATTATGAATAAAAAACAGAAAAATATTTATATTAAATATATTTCAATTTTTTCAAACAATAATAGAACTAATTAAAATTTGAGAAGATATATATACAATAATTTAATTTTTTAATAATATATATAAGAAATTATCATTATATTTAATAATGTATTAATATCTTTAATAATATATTAATATCGTAATTAATTACACATAATTCTTAATTATATAATACAAAGTTAAAAATAAATATATTTAATGTACAAAATTGTCATTATATTTATTAAATTAAATAAATATTATATTTAATGATAATAACTAATATTATTAATTATAAGCATATATTTATATAAGTAATTAACATAAGGTTTTTGGACATGGACGTAACCAGAAAATATGTATTTATAATTTTGTTTATTAAGTATAAATTAATGGATGAGTATCCAATGTTACACGTGGAAAACAGTTAGTAGATTTTTATGAATAAAATAAATTCAAATGTAATTGGTTAAGAACAGGAATGATATTCAAGTTTAATTTACTTTAATTATTTTTTAACAATATATTTAACATATTATAGATATAAAAGTATATACACGATAATATATATATTTATATATATATATATATATTTTTTTTTTTAATATAATTTTTATATACATTTTCAAAAATTTATTTAATAAATATATGTTATATTTATTAAAATTAATAGTACATTTTATTTAACAATATTAATAATGCTAATTTTAACAATACAATATAAAAGCATTACTCTCTCTATATATATATTGATTATCAAACAATACAAAATTATTTAAAAATATTTAATGTATATAAATTTTGTATGATTAGTTTATCTTTAATAAAATATTTAAAATAAAGATGTATATTAATAAATAAAAATATACATACTTATTATTTGTCTATGAAAATATTTACTACCTACACTAATATCTGCTCACCTGTTAAACACATGATTATCATTCATAATATAATATAATAAAAGTAAAACATAAAGGTAAGTTAATATTTAAATAAAAAATTATGACTTTAAGAAGATATATTGAACACGTAGAATTTATTTAAGTTATTTGAAAGTTAACAAAATTTAGATGTCTTATTTTATTGATGACTTTATTACTTAACATACATTAAACTTTATTTAGATTCAATTACGATGTACGTAATTATCGTTCACATAAATCCAAAATATTTTATTAAACAACTCAATTCTCACAGATTTTCCAATTTTAAGCATTAAAAAAAACATTCAAATATACATATAAATTTATTAAAATATATTAAAATCATAAATATTAAAATTATTTAAATAATACGTAGATGATTTTTATTATTTTAAATGTAAACCTAATTCAAATATTAAATTTCATAATAACACCTTACACTAAAGCTCTTATCTTTTAATTTTTAATAAACATAAGTATTTTTAAATCTCCCTAACTCAACATAAAACTGGTATTCACTGAATAAAAATTTTAGTCAAATGATTTCAGATTCCTTTTACTTTTACCGACATTAAATTTTTTTCACGTGTGAAACATATTTTTAATGTAATTATAAAATATTATATTATTATAATATAATTTAAAAATTAATTTATTATGTAAAAAAATATTAATAAGAATTTATTTTAATAACTTCTTTATTATAAATTAGAAGATCTAAAATTTGAATGAAAAATTAAAATTAATTTTATATTTATGTTTAAGCAAAATATATATATATATATATATATATATATATATATATATTATATTGGTTGAGTCGAGTGAACCACATCATTTGATATTAATAGTCGACCAATCGAATTAATTTGTTACACTAATAAAAAATAAGAAGATATGTGATAAGTAATATCTTATAAATCCGGTAGACATACGATAAATAATAAAGATACTTATCAGATACGACTCATAAACAAAATAAAATAACTTATTATTAACACTATAAAGAAGCATAGTTATATAAGATTAATGTACGTTTTTTTTATCAATATATCATTTACTTTTATACAGAACACTTACTTTCATCGATCGGGTTAACTCTTGATCAAGTATCAGAGAGCGAGTTCAAAGGAGAAAGAAGAGCAACTGAAGAACCACAAACAATTATTCAAGCCAGTAACAAATACTATATAGGCTATATACAAATACAATATATATATATATATAATTGAAACAAAAAACAACAAAACATTCGTTAACTAGATGAGAAGGAGATAAAGAGAAATGCATAGAGAGATACATTACTATTGAGAATTACAAACATAGATATTGGAAAGTGAATTTTAAGCCTAATTCTATTTTATCAAACCGACTCATAAAATAATGTTACACACATTTAAATACTATAAAATTGTTGGATTCGAATAGTAAAAGATGAATTAAAAACATTATTTAACAATTAAACTAAAGAAAGATGTACAACATATAGCATTCAAATGCATAGTGAAAGATCTAATTTTTTCACATCTTCATTCTCTTTTGAATGAGTTTTACTCTTGAATGAAGAAAGTGGATGCTCCCCATCCTTAAAAAGAAGCGACTCTTGCAATTGATTTTCTTCATAATAATTAGTTGAGTCAAAACTCATCCTTGGCCTTTTTGAAGCACTTGCTATGATGTCAATGTCACACAAGGGACGTTTCATTGCCCTCCTAAGAGTTAAATCCTTAGGAGAAAGTAACTCCAAATGTTGAACTCCAATTGGAGGCACAAATGTTGGCTTAGCAATATCCTTCATGCCATGAAAATTGTTTGTGTCAACCCTATGAGGGTTTAAATAGTTGAACATTAAGGGGTTATTCCTTTGATGGGGGTGACTTGGAAAACCACTTATTTGACCTTGAAAACCAACATCATTGAATGAGAAATTCTTATTTGAGTGTGATGGAAGGCTCAAAAGATCCATTTTAGAGTAACCATTTTTCTCACTTGGAAAAGCTAAAGGCCACATTTTACCATATGCAGTTGCAGCCATTAATGATGCATTGGTGGTGGTGTTGAAGGAGGAACCATAAGGTGCCATGGATTGAGTCTTCACATCTACAATTCAAATGAAATGGTTTTTTTTTATAAGCAATGAATTAATAAAATTTTAAAAAAGACACTTTAGGAATGTCCCAATACATATACAAAAAGACCTTAAAGTCTAGACCATATACACATGCTTACAACATAAAAGAGTCAACTTATAAATAAGATTTACCCATTTACCCAGAGACAACATTAATGAAAGTTTAAATATATTTTAATCTATATAAAATGTTAGGAGTGAATTTGGTTTTATCTGAAAATTTTAAAACTATTTTTTCTAGTTCATGTAATTTGAAAAAAAAATATTATAAATCATTTACCAACAAACATTTTATTATGTGTTTGGATAACAATAATTTGGAGGAGGTTGTAACAAGGTTTTTCTTTTATATTTCAAAAACTAAAAATACAGATTTTTAATTTGAAGAATGAAAAGACAAATTTAACCAAAATTGGAGAATTAAAAACATATTGGTACCTTGCATGAAATTTTGAATTGGGTCTATTTGTGAAGAAGAAGAACCCAGAAGATCAATATTATGATGATAACCAAATTTATCTGAAGGCAACACTTGATCATATCTTGTTCTTGATGCATGAATGTTGATGTTGTTGCTTGAAGAAGAAGATGCATAAGGCATTGTAGATTGAGTCTTCACATCTTCAACACAGGAAAAAAAACAAATTTATAATCAATCACTTATCTTCAACACAAGACTTATGAACTTTATAAGAATATGAAAATTCATAAAAATTGATACCTTGCATGAAGTTGATGAGATGAGGATAATTCTTAGATCTGTGTTTCATATCTTGAAGTGTCTCTGAGTTAACTCCAAGTGATTGATACTTTCTGGATATTTCATTGTAACAATTATCCTTATGAATGCTTCCATTCTTTTGAATCATTTCTCTCTTAGGAGACAAAAAGTGATTCATCATGAATGTGAAAAAAAATAAAATTCTTAGAGAAAACTCAGAAAGAATTATGATACAGAATATTTTGCATCATTATCCCCTATTTATAGTACAATATTCTTTCAAAACATGTACAAAAGGAAATTAAATTCTGAGTCATTACTCATTTATTTGCTTATTTCATATAAAAATTATCAAACCAGGAGTAAAACGCGTACCTTAATTAATCTCGAATTTAATAGCGTTAACATTAATTACAATAAAAGCAGAAAAACATCAGAGAATAATTAACTAATTGTCGATTTATATTTTTACCTAACTTCAAATATACTTAATTTTTGTCACAACTTCAATATATAATTTGGTAATTAATAGTTGTAACTAAACTTTGTTCCATATAATCCATTTCTTCATTTTACATGAGTTAGATCCAATATCGTGATATTAGATTCTTTCTGAATTAGGATGCAAAATAAATAAATAAATAAATAAATAGATAGATAAATAAATAAATAGAGAAAAAAATTAAAGAATATTATGAGTACATGCATTTCAAAGTTTTGTTTATTATATATTTAATTATATTTTATGTGGAAAATGTTGAGTCTTTTTAAAGGGGAAAAACAATTTTTTTTGGAAATAACAGTAAAAATTTAAAATTTACTATATAAAAAATATACAAAATATGCATATATACAAGAAGAAAAATAAAATTTTAATAATTTTTTAAATTTTATTTAAATTCTGTTAATTATTGAGGTAATTAGACTTATCTTTAATAAGTGACATATGCTCATTAAAAAGGATAACCTTAATCTAATATCAACCTAGAAGATCGATTTTAAATTTTAAAGTAAAGAGTAAAAGGTCTTCTAATTAGTTAATTACATGTTATTGTTATTTTTTTTAACAAATACACGTGACATTTATTAATTAAATATCAAACACATTTTATATTAAAATTATTTTTTATTTATTTCACTAAATCACTAATTACTGCTTTTGCCTACATATATTATCAATTACACAAAACTTAGTTTCAATTATTTATTTGAGTATTTATAGTAAAAAATCAACTTCCTATGCCATTTGCATTAATAAAATATATTAATAAAGTGATCATATTAGATTAAATGTTAGCATATTTATTTAATAATACTATTAATGTTGATTTTGTATCATATTTAATCATACTTCAATTAATAACACAGCAAATTGTTCATATGAAAAATACATTAAACACTGCATTAATATTTGTCCTCAAAGTCTATTTTTTATACACTGCTTTAAAATATATTTCTAAGCAATAAAAAAGTTCATGAATATGTTTGATGAGTAATAAATAGAACTAACGATTTTTTAAATTTATAATTAAATTTAAAATATAACATAACAGTTTATATAAAACAATATAGAATTTAGTAAAACTATACTGCTCTCAAAACTTTTTGCAAATTTGTTTTATAATAATAATAACAATATATAAATACTACTACTAATAATAATAATAATAATAATAATAATATTATTATTATTATTAATATGGATATGAATGAATATATATTGGTATTAAGTTTTGTAATAACTATGTGTATTTTCTAATATATATATATATATATATATATATATATATATATATATATATATATATATATATATTTATTACACATATATATATTTTTATTTTTATATTTTAAAA
>Ga0123342_1001135_pt1 | contig 44363 bp, 24 predicted proteins | sample Turbeawhitnodule_FD_89960 | JGI IMG/M metagenome (GOLD analysis project Ga0123342, IMG submission 89960) | Root nodule microbial communities of legume samples collected from Mexico - Turtle bean Mexico white nodule | ecosystem: Host-associated > Plants > Roots > Nodule | place: Mexico: Nepantla...
AAAAATATATATATATACAATATAAAAAAAAATATATAAAATATATATATATATATATATATATATATATATATATATATACCACATAATTGACCTCTATGGTGCATAATGTTATTAAACAAATTATGTCTATATTTTTTTATTTACTCATTTTTTAAAATCCACACTAATTCACACAATACGGGATCGTTTCGTTTCGGGATTCAGCGATTCTTAGTGCGAATCGCATGATACAACTAAGATTCAGGGACGAAAAAGATTCTTCACACAATTCGTATCGTGGGAGGGTGAAACCGTATCATTTCGTACGATACGTATCGTGAATCGTAAGATACTAACTACTATGCATTCAAGCACTTGAAATCACCCATATGAAAATCTATTGGAAACATGCGGCTTTTTTGTATCAAATAATTTGTATCCTTATTTACTGGGAGGATAACCAATGAAGATGCATTGTCGAACGCGCGGATCAAATTTTTGCTTAGGTGAAACAACAGTTACGTAACAGAGGCAACCAAAAGTTTTTAGGTGAGAAAGTGAAGATGAGCGATTATATTATCTCAAAAGGTGATTTATTTCATTTTTTAGTAAAGGTGATGACAAGCGATTAATGATATATGTGGTAGTTAAAGCGCATTCTCCCAAAATTCTAATGGTAAATGGAAATGAAATAGGAAGACTCGTGCGTGTTTAAAATGTGTCTATGTTTGCGTTCTACTACTTCATTTTGTTGAGGAGTGTAGATGCAAGTGCGTTGACATTCAATACCTTTTTTGAGAAAAAAATTACGCATTGAAATAAATTACCTTTTGAGGAGTGTAGATGCAAGTGCGTCAACACGGATGATTTTAATAGATGTCTGAAATTGATTTTGTGCAAAAGTAATGAATGATTCTAAGAGATGTTGGGTTTCAGACTTGTGATTCATAAGAAATAACCAAGTACATCTAGTATAGTCATCGATTATAGTGAGTAAAAAATATTTTCCAAAATGAGTCTGAGTTTTATGAGAACCCCAAATGTCACAATGCAATAAATTAAATGGAGAATGAGATTTTATTGTGCTTAAAGAAATGGTAGCCTTGTTTAGCTTTGGGACAAACACTATAATTATTATGAATGAGAATGAGATTTTTACATGTAGTAATGAAGATGCAAGTTGCGTGTGTTTTTTAATGTTAAGAGTAGAACATGTTAGATTAAATAAAGAGCATGAAGCAATGTTAAGAGTACCTGAAGTAGCAATGAAACAATGTTTCAAACTGGAACAAGACTCTCAACATAGGTGAAGGACACATAACAAAACTCATCTATATCAAGTTATCCTAAATAATAATTTATAATATTTTGTAGTTAATGGATGCATTAATATGAGATTCTATCATTATTATTAAATTAATTACGTACAATAACGTACAATAATTGCGTATAACTTGACAATTATTATTTGACGGACAAAAGGTTGTGGTGGGAACCTATCGGATTTGACGGGTGGCGAGGTTGATGATGGATAAGGCAATGTTGTTGTGGAGGCAGAGAAGGCCGTTGCAGGAATCGAGGATCTTGGCGTTAGGGAAAGCGATGTGGAAGAGATGAGATTGGTGGATTAGGTGGCGGTTGGTGGTGGATGCGTTGGAGAAGAAGGGTGTCGTTGCGGGTGGAGTGCTCCAGCTGTTGTTTGACAAAGAAAGAGTTTGTTTGTAAGAGATTTAACCACTCTTTTGAGACGCATTTGAATCGCATTAGGGATTTCACTGGAAGTCTCTTCAAAATGTCCAAAATATAGTTCTAGTGATGGCCATGGAACTAGAGACAAGACACAAAGGTTGCAACTTGACTATTAAGGAAATAATAATTGTCAACGCAATTATTATACATTATTATTATTATATGTATGCAATTATATGTAATTAATTTAATAATGACAGAATCTCATGACTAGTGGATCACTGCATTAGCTTATAATTTGGAGTTATGTATATACACACAAGAGAATAAAGACATATTTACCTTTTAGTTGACGACGGGTGCATTGGAGGAGAATGGTGGCGGGTGTTGTTTGATAAAGAAAGGGTTTGTTTGTAAGAGATTTAACCACTCTTTTGAGGCGCATTTGGATTTCACCGGAACTCTTTTCAAAATGTTCATCACATCATCTAATGACAAAACCTCCTTCTCTCTTTCCCTCTTCCATTTCCATTCTTATCCTTCTCCAATTCAAACCAATTCTCTCTCCACCCTTTCCTTCTATGCACTTTCTTCCCCTTCTAACTTCACAAACACTTGTATATATTTCCCATGGAGTGATGTAAATACACAGAAGAGAATAAAGAAATTCATTTTTTCTTACCATCTTCTTATATACAATCTTCTTATAACCATTGGTCTTTATCTGATTTGTCAAGAACTTTATTTATATAGACATCAACAGTCTTTGTGGTTTCCATCTGCAGGAGTTCATATTGGTGGCGTCTTAGGGTTTGAAGACGCGCTCTCTTGATCTTGTCATTACCTTTATAATTGGTAGGTTGACAAAATGGTCCAAAGGCTCAGTTGTTGCTCCTTCATCTACTCAAATGTTTTGTCATTCAATCCTGTAAACTGACCACTAATGCAATACTAACTAAATAATTTAAGACTAATAAAATTTGAATTAATAACCAACATGTATTCACTCAAGCAAGAGGATTTTCGCTTGGATGAGACTCATTCTCGCTCCATTGATATAACTTTCGCTCAAGCTAATAAACAAAAACTTCACTTTTTATTTTTTCTTTTAAAAGGAGGCTTATTTTTGTTTTATGATTTTAATTATAAATTATGAAAAATTATATTGTAACATATTTAATTGAAAAATCATTTAATTAGATGATTATGAGATTTTTGGATGGATTTTTAGTGTGTTTTAAATTTATAAGTTTTGGAATGATTTAATGGTTGATTTTGGATAATGTGAGATGTGATATGTGAATTGTAATCAAGACATAGTATTTTCAAGAAAGAAAATATCGTATCGAGATTGTTATTAGAGTATTGATTTTTGAGTATTTTGTGAATAAGATGATATTGACTTTACCGATATAATATAATCAAGTAGATAAAGTTATTCGATTTATGAGTTGAAGGAGATTCATATGACAGAGTCTGAGGTTTGAAAGAACTGATCAGTGCAAATCATATGGATTTACCCTGTCATATGAAATGATAATATATTGAGATGATTATGCGCATAGTTGTGTGGATTCATAATGAGTAGTACGACATATGCATGTATCTAGATATTAATTTCAATACATGAGTCATCATCCAAAAATAGAGTAAAGTATTTATGCATTGATGTTAGTTAATAGATTTTTTGAAATGAGTGATATGGAAATTGAGATAATGGTATGATTTTAAATAATGGAGGATGTATAATGATTAATATGTTTGTGAATGAAATTTGTTTTATACTAAAGATTTATTGAAAGTTTCAAAACTAATAACTTACCTTATTTTCTTGTTGTTTGTGGATGTTTTTTTTTAAAAAAAACCTACTAAGATAATGTATTACACATCAACATATGTTACAAGTAACGAGGTAATGAAGATAAGCATTGAGAAGTTGAATATTGTAATAAAATAGAATATTTTTGTAATAAAATAGAATATTTTTGTAATAAAATAGAATATTTTTGTAATAAAATATTATGAGCATTTGGAGTATTGAAAATTGAGAATGTTACAAATGAGACTCCTATGTATGTATATATGCATTATATTTATTATATTTTTAAAAAGTAATAAATATCTACGGAAACAACTAGAGTAAAAACAATGGCGTGGAGCACGCAGAAATACAGTGTTTTTTTTCTTTTAAAAATATTTACAGAGAAGTTACTCCAAGTGTATCCTACTTTTCTTTTGATTCATTGACATAAATTTTAAAAAATAAAGTAGTGTTTGTGTACCAAGTGGTGTTCTTGAGAAGTAAACAGCTTTGAACGTGGTATCTCTTCTGTCTGAGTATCAACTGCTGTTCACTTCAGTCTTCTTAGACCGTTTATGGTTTAATTGATTTTATCTGTGGTTAAATTATTTTAATATTTAGTTTTTTGAGGAAATAATCAACACGCCTAAGCTTGTACTTTGCCTGGTAACAGGAATGCCATAAAAATGTTTTTCCTAAGAAAAAATACCACTTTTTTCTGCCAATCTTTTTGGGCGCAACAGATCAATTGTCATATGCACCATCACTTTTTTTAAAATCCCAAATTAACTGTGTCACCTTTTTCAAATTTTTCCATCTGTAATGAAAAAAAAAACTTCTGTAATGAAAAAAAAACTTCTGAATCTTAACATTCAAAAGACATTGTGCTACGGATAGTGATATTCAGAAGTTATGTCTTAGTTTCGGATTTACATAAAACTGTCTGATACAAATATGGATATATATATATATATATATATATATATATATATATATGGAAGATTAAAACTAAAATAAACATTTTTTGTGCTTGGGTTCATATTAGAATTGATCTGGTGTAGGAAGAATTAGCTTCTTCTTTTTTCACATTATGATTAGTTACTTATTGGCACTATGAAAAACTTGATGAAAAGACCTGTATAGTACTTTGTCACATCATACAAATAAAAAATTAAGAAAATATATATAATAGTTAATAAATTTCACCAGGATGCTTTATGACATACGTTATACCTTGAAAATTGTACTTATTACTCACTACCCAACATAAATACAGACACACACACACCGTATCTCCAAACCTTAAAGTCCAAGTTTGCAAGTACAAGATGTTTTATCTGTCTTGTAACAAGTTCTTATGACGCTTGAAGAGTGGCTCTCAGAAGATTTTTTTCACTGTCCAGAGCAAAATTAAACACATGGTAGCCCAGTATTGTGCCTCTTGTCTAAATTCCAAGTGATTGCGCTGAACTGAGCCTTGTTTTGCGCAACCTCTCTGCAATATTGAATGCAAGCTCCAGAGACTGAGAAGCATTAAGCCTTGGATCACAATGAGTGTGATAGCGAGAGCTCAAGTCATCATAAGTAATAGTCCTTGACCCTCCAACGCATTCTGTCACGTTCTGTCCAGTCATCTCTAAATGAACTCCTCCTGGGTAGCTTCCTTCTTGGTCATGCACATCAAAGAATGCCCTCAACTCAGCCTATAATCAACAGTACCAACATCCATGAACAGATGAATTTATCATCAGTGGCAATAGACCTTGAATTATACACCAAAAATAAACCACAGCCAAAGTAATTCCTTCCACTACAAAGCTGCTGTAAATTTGGGTATAGCACTACTTTCTTACGTTAAGTAAATTACTTCCCAAACAATTATCTAAGTACTATGTGCCGATCCATATATTTCAGGACAAAACTGCATTAGAAGAATAGGGCAGGCAGAGGTGATGAACAATTTTTATCATAAACTTTATCCATCAACTTTTTGGTGGAATTTCAGAGTTGGGGAAATTTTCTTGGAAATTCATTGGGCAGAGGAGATGAACAATTTTTATCATTAACTTTATCCATCATCAACTTGATGGAATTTCAGAGTTGGGAAAATTTTCTTGGAAATTCATGTGAAAGTGGTAGCCAATATTCCAGTACTAGGAGATATGCAGGATATATGTTTAGTGAAAGTATGAGACAGTAGAAAGATCACAAAAATACATATCCACGGAAAAGATTTATGAGTTAAATTGCATGCATGGTCTAGGAGAGTTTTATTTTATTGGAACTTGAACTTTAAACAGTACAGTAGGATTACAAAAGAATGACCTAGTAAAGACCATATATTTTGCCACTTCTGTATTGACCAAATATTGAGTATAAAACAGAACTATATATGTTGGAAACAGGAATAAAGTATAAGTGAAATTACCCTTATTGCATCAAAAGAGCGGGTTTTTAATCCAGATGGAGCTTTAATGGTGTTGCCATGCATGGGGTCGCTAACCCAAGTGACAATTTGTCCTGCTCTGCGAACTGCCCTGATGAGATGAGGAAGCTTCACTCGCATATTCTCAGCTCCCATTCTAACAATTACTGTAATTCTGCCAGGCTTGTTTTTAGGGTTGAGAATGTGTATCAGCTTAACAAGTTCGTCTGGCACCATCTTATCACTCACCTGAAAACCAAGTAGCCTTTCAGTAACACTAAACTATTGTTGATTAGTTCCAACAGGACCGAGGCCCTTCAGACAGGATTGTAGTTCAAGTGTTGACGGGGCATATCAAAATACAAATTCATTGAGACAAGCTTATGCAGGGCATGTTTTTGACTATCAAATGCAAAATGAATAACACAAAAGGGCATAGGCTAAGAGCATTATATGAGCATCACCTTTATGCCCAGTGGATTAGCAACTCCTCTCAAGAACTCAACATGAGCACCATCGAGTTGGCGGGTACGTTCCCCAACCCACAGCATGTGAGCTGAGCAATCATAATGAAGGCCCGTGGTGGAATCCTCCCTAGTAAGTGCTTGTTCATAAGGGAGAAGCAAACACTCATGGGAGGTCCAAAAGTCTGTTGTACTTATGATTGGGTGCTCGGATGTGAGCCCGGCAACATTCATGAACCCAAGGGCCTCATCTACCCTATGAGCCAATTCACGGTACCTGTTTGCCCACATTCACAAAAAAACATATCATTAAAGTTGAGGGATTCCTCAGTCTTCTACTATCTTTCTACTATCTTTACAGCAACATGAAAAGGTTCCGTTCAATTTTAATCACACTCATCCAAACCAAACCCTTTTAAATAAGGAAGAATAAGAATTAATAAACACTAACGATTCAAGATCCAGAAATAAATTTAGAGAAGGTTAGAGACGATACCTGTCTCCCTGTTCACTATGCTCCATGAAATCAAGATTCCATTTGTTAACCCTTTGCATGGCAGCATAACCTCCTGTGGCAAACGCCCGCAAAAGGTTCAGAGTAGCCACTGATTGGCAGTAGGCTCTAACCATCCTCTGTGGATCGGGGATTCTGGATGCCGCATCGAATGTATCGCCATTCACATTGTCACCCCTGTAACTTGGAAGCTTCACTCCATTCTTCTCCTCAAATTGATCTGATCTTGGCTTTGCAAATTGACCGGCCATTCTCCCCACCTGAATCACCATATCCAATAATTGAAGCTAGTCATCATCATTCCTCATAAAATTTTAAAACAGTACGATGTAAGACTATCTAATCATTGCTCCATGGAAGAATTTGATCATGGGGTATGTTTGGATACAATCTATTAGAAATGTAATTTTTCTTTTCCAGCATTGTATTTAAAATTCATGAAAGACACAATCCTCTTCCTCCAAGTTGGTTACCGACTTCTTACACCAATGACTAAATGTCTTGAGTGTAAAATTTATAAGACAAGACATGATTGTCAGATGACTCTATCAACAACTATTAAGACAAATTTTAATACACCACTATACAATTTGACATTTTATCCTTCTCAATCCAAAAAGTATAAGCTCTTGTAACGAATCTTGCTCCCACTTATACCTTTTTTTTTCTAAACCAGGGCTCATTCCTTCACTTACTCAAACACCACTCGCAACATCAAAATCTATCCCAGAGAAAAATTAACAATTCACAATAAAATAAAACGAATCCTCCCCCAAAGAAAAATAACGAAATCAGAAGATGCAATTAAAGAATGGTGAAAAGATTGACCTTGATAACAGGCATTTGGCCACCGAACATGAGGACGACACCCATTTGAAGGAGGACACGGAAGGTGTCACGGATGTTGTTGGCATGGAATTCCTTGAAGCTCTCAGCGCAATCCCCGCCCTGAAGCAGAAAAGCGTTCCCCATAGCCGCCTGACCCAGTTTCTCCTCCAGATTTCTGGCCTCGCCGGCGAACACAATTGGGGGAAAAGAAGAAAGGGTTTGGAGAACTTGATCCAATTCGTTCGCATCAGGGTACTCCGGAAGCTGAAGCGCCTTCTTCGTCCTCCAACTATCGATGTTCCAACTTGTCGAGATTGAGGACGCCGTTGGCTTGGCACAATTCCGAACAACGACGGATCTCCTCGGAGCCCCGAAAATGCAAGGTTTGAGCTTTATTGTAAGAAGGGATGATGAAGATGAGGGCAGAGCCATTCTCTGTTTTCTTCTTCTCAACAAAACACAACACTTTGATTGATAACTGATGATTCTGACTCAAACTCTGTAGCATGCATATAAATGTCCTTTTTATTCTTAAAAAAGAAAATAAATAAACCATTTTCCATGTTTTAAAAACAATATATCTGTCGGAGAATAACAGAAAAGTGGTTAGGTAGTACTGTCCTTTTAAATAACAATAAATAAAGAATATTACTTTAGAATATGATAGAATCTATTAGGCTCAAATACGCTTTTTAAGTTGTGTATATAGATATCGATATTTATACTTGTAAGATACAAGATACAAAGATAAGTGTAAAATTCAAAAATATTTGATGGATTTTTAATAATTTTATCATGATTTTAATACAATTTTTTTTTTAAAAAAATAAAAAATATATATATATATTAATTTTTAAAAAATTTAACTTTCTTATATAATTTTTTAATATAATTATAAAATAAAAAATAAAGATAGGCATATCTTTCTACTAACAAAATTAAAATATACTTGTCATATAATATATAAATTTGTATGGTCTAATTTTAAATTTATATCCGTATTAATGTTAATGTCAATACCTATACTAAATAGGTTAGAACAATAATAATCTCACACTATCATTACTGTTATTAATTTTTATTTACAATAACTATTTTAACAATTTTATCTACGATAATTTATATTTGATGCACATCACACTAAAATTAAATTAGTATATTTACACTTGATAAACATAAAACGTTTGCATCTGTTTATTTTTTCTTTTAAAATTGAAACCAAAGTGTCCATATATAAAAAATAAATTAGTCTTTCATAACCTTTCATGATATTTTTCAAATATTAATTTTGGTTTGTGATATTAAAATATTTTCTACTTTTTTTCGTATTATTTTTCATTTTTTTCATGAATTTTATACTCTCGTTTGTGGTGGAAAAAATTGAAATATTTATCTGTGAATATTTTTTGTAATTCTTTTGCAAGAAATATAGAAAAAAGATGTATAAAGAACAAAATTCGTGAAAGAGTATGCAAAGAAAAATTATTAATTTTCAAAAAAAATGAAAGGAAGTAATCAGTTTTAAACATTATAGAAAAAATATAATAAAACATTAAGTCAGTGTATGAATTTTCTATGCCATAATGAAAGCATAAAGCAAAAAAACATAGCAAAATGGGCTTGAGAAATACAAAAAAAACTTTTATGTTTTGAAACAACAATTAATTAATGTATGGAAATAAACATTATTATGTAGTGCAATGATAACATATAGTTGTCTATAAAAATAAGAACAATAAAGAAAATGACCGGAAGTCCTTTTTTCAGTTCAATAACAATTTAAAATTTTAAAAATCTACATTCTTTTGATGATTTAAATTAAGAAATAAAAGAAAAACTTTAAATGACATACATTATAAAATCTTATCAATGCCTACTAAAAGTATAAATATTTTTAGCACTTTTTAATTAATTTAAATTTATCACTGTTTTGATTTTAAATTATGCTCTATATTTAAATATAAGTAAAATTAAATAATTTTATCAGTAATTAAGAAAAATAATTAATATTAATTATACTTATAACATGTATGAATAAAGAATCTCCTTTATTAGAAGCTAGAATTAATTAAGAATAAAAGAGTTATTTTTCCTACTCCATTTTAACGGTCATATTTTACTGTGTTGTTCTATATATAGACTTGAAGTCATCACACCGTGCATAATCTGGGTGGTTCAGTATAGTAATTTAAAAATTTGGCTTCAAGCTAAGTCATCCTTTAATTTTGATTAAACATCCAAATAGTAAGATCATGATAATTTACATTGATTATATGATAATAAACATGAATGACAAAAACAATCTAGACTTCAAAACCATTTGTGGTTGAAGTTGAGAAAAAAAAAAGTTTGAGAGTGATAAAGTATCTTCTTGACACTGGTGATTAGATCAAAGAAAGGCATATTTTTAGAAATGAGCAATGCTTGATTCTAAGCCAACTAACACTCCCATAGTTGAAAACCATCATTTGGGAGAATACCCAGATCAAAACCCACTGATGGAGAGCAAGTATGATAGTCAAAATTATGCATTGCCAAAGTGAAGATCACATGAACGCAGCAATTTGAATAATTCGATATCTAAAACACTAGTGTTTTCTAAGAATAATCATTTGGTTATTGAAGGTTGTACTAATGCAGAGTGGACAAAAAGTATTATTGACAGGACAACTACGTCTAGCTATATTATCTTTGTTGGAGGAAATCTAGTATGCATAGAGGAGTAAAGAGGCATAAGGTAGTTGTATTATCTATCTAATACAGAAGTTAAATTTTGAGGTAAGACTAAAAGGACTGTTAGCTTCTCTAGTTAAAGAAGTTGCTTACAAAAAATTCTTTTTCACCTACATCTGCAATGAACTTATTTCGTGACAGTAATGCAGCCATCTCTATTGGTCAAAATCAAGTTCAAGATGTTCGACCAAAACATGAAGTGGACCATCACTACATCAGAGAAAAACTCGAGGCGAAGAAAGTGCATTTTCTGTCAAAATTGGAGACCAATTGGGAGATATACTTACAAAAGTTGTGGCTGATAGAGATCTTCACAACTCACTCAGAAAGACGGGCATGAAAGAGACATGTATGCACCAACCAACTTGAGAGTAGAGGGATTTGACGTGAGTTTGTGGGATTGTTTTATAATATATGCAGACTGTCATAGTTTCCCAAAGTAGGAGATTAAGTAAGCTATATGTATGAAACTTCGTACAGAGAAAGAAAATATACCATATATTAACAGAAATAGCACTCACAGTTACGATGTTCATGAAAAAGTGAGCGAGCAATATTACAAAGAGCAAGAATGAGAAAATTAGATGACACCCAAAACCCATGTATTAATCACACTTGCGAAGGATACTTTTACAAGAACTAAAATTCAATATAATGTAACAATACCAAAGCAAAGCAGGTGCAAACACCACAATTGGCTGATAAGTAAACGCTTAATCCTCACAGAACTGGTTGGATTTTCCTCCCTCATGTTCAATGGCCAAAACTCCGACCATGACACTACATAGGGGAAGAACGACGTCATTCAGTCCATCATCCTACCCGAGTTGGCCAGTTAATAGTAGGGGCTGTAGCGCATTGCCATTCGGAACCTTGGGACCTTTCTGCAATTCACAAACAGATGCTATTAATTAGCCTGTTACAGGATAAAAAGATTTGAAAGAGATGATAGATTGTAATGTACCCATGTCCATATGGAGAATAGATAAAGGGAGGTGCATAAGGGGTTCTGCCTCGAAAGCCTCCAGCATAAGGATTTGACTGGCGGGACCGATACTGTTTCATCCCTGGTACATTGGTCCTTTTAGCTGTCACCTGACAAACGCTCAAATAAGCAGAGATGGTTAGAAAGGGGAAGCAGTCTATTATTCAACAGCAATAGCCTCTAGCTCTCTAACCTTTAATTGGCGCCCATGAAGTTCAGATTCATTTAGCGAAAGTGCCTCTTGAACAGCTTCCACCTCAAGGAACTCAACATAAGCATAACCCTTGGGTTGGCCAAACTTATCAGTTCGAATGGTGACTCTGTTTACTGTTCCACAAGACTGAAAATGCTGTTGCACTTCTTCAGGAGTGCACGAATAGTCCACCTGTTGAGAATATCAAACCCATGAGACATTATAAGAGTAAAAATAACAAGTAAAGCCAAAACATTCACCACATGACATGTTTTCAAGTATCTGTTAACACCAAATTGAGGTTAAAAGATGATACTTACCAGTTTCTAGTCTACTACTCAACCAGATATAATTAGCGTCACTAAATATCAACACAACATTTAATGAAAGAAATACATTTTTGAAGATTCAACCAGCCTGTTAACAAAACCATCTGAAATAGATATAATAGATATAATAACATACATTCAATAGAACTGTTCTGTGACAGCTATCAAATCACTGGCTCAGGGCCAAAATGATGAACATCAACCTTCTCTGGCAGAACAATTAACCTCTGTTTATTTCCATGTTTGCAATCTCCATAGGCTGAAAGCAAATTATGTTTGCTTTACTAAAAGTGTTAACACATCCCAGATATTGTAGTATAACCTCCAAACTTAGTCTCATGAAGTAAAAAAGAACTACAACTAGGCAAAATGCAAACAACTAAACCAATACATGGTTTGCAAGCATTGTCATCACAAATGCTAATGGAATAAATTTTGGGCTTTGAGCAAGTCAGTGAATGTCAACCAGTAAAAGAAAGATGGTTCACACACAACAAAAAGTAGATTTCAAGTCTTCCCCTATTAAATTAATTGTTTTACCTAGCCCTTTTAAGATTGAGGAAGAAACAAAAATCAAAATAATCTCATAGCCACCATATGTTATATCTGAAACATGGCTGTTTTAGCAAGCTGGAAAGTTTCAGGGATGTAAAAATATTTTGCCTGGTTCATGTAGTCTAAAATGCAAGGAAGGTCACAGAATAAGGTGCCAGCAGACAAACGGAAAAAAAAAACTAGGAAGTGGAATTTTGTAAATCCAGAAAATATTATTCAGTGGGTTCTTCAAACCATTGCTGCTGCTGCTAGCGGTGCGTAATTCGAAGCTCTGCTGCAATCTTGAGCAACTAGATGGCTGCTGGGATGTGCCGCCTTGTGTGATTCGGAAGCCTCTGTTTCTGAGTGAATTATATCTGGGCTGGCTTCTGTCCTCGGCCCCCATTATTAGCTGATTTGTGGGTAGTTTGTTAGTGATATGCAAAGTTTCATTGCTTTGCTGGTCTGCAGGGGACGCCTTTGCATTCCCTGCTTGTTCCACTTAATTTCATATTTTTCTCATTAAAAATGTCATCATAAAGTATCTGTTTTTAAAAAAAAAATCTCGTAATCACCTTAGTCAAATCTATTATGCATTTTGAATTACAAGATACTTAACTGCTATTGTGAGTGAAATTCTATTATTCCCTATTTGATTTATATATATTTTACATATATTAAAACAATACAATTGTGCATTTCTACCTCCCTTCCGAAGAGAGGACCTAGGATTTTGAAAACCCCACTCACTGAGTGCACCACCTTCCTTCTAGATCACTGTTTTATTTTCCAATTTCCTTTAGTTTTTGTGGTGTGAAGTATATCAGAGAACCAAAATGCCAATAGTCTAAAAGAAATTCCTTAGATCCCAAAGTAGAAAAAAGGAAATGACAACAGTGCCTCACCATGATAAAGAAAACATATTACATGAACTAGCACCACAGAAAGTTTCCTTTGAATGTTCGACCAAATGACAGATATGCATGCATAGTATTGTACCCATAAAGTATGTCCTCACCAGTAGGAGTCCAGATTCTTGATCTCCAATCTACCCTTAATTGATTTCCTGTCAATCCCATTGCAAACACTTGACTGTACACTGATAAAAAAAAAGTCCTAGTTGAAGATTTTTTCTTTTCACCTTTGATGACTTCATATTCTATTTTTTTTTTATTCTTTGTTTCTTGCCTTTCTTCCTCCCATAAGAAAGATATGCAAATTCACAAAACCACGAAAATCACTTCCCTCAACAAATACTTCTTTAACACTCTTGTCATCTCCTTTATTCCTCAATGTTTCTTTTGTGTTGTATATTTTGTTTTTCCACTCCTTTTTTTTTCAATTACATACATTTCTAACATTTTTACCCTCCAACTATATAATCTAACATATACTTTCAACTGCTGCAATACAAAACCAGAAAACTTGTAGGTGGAAGCGTGACCTGCGATTGTAGTCAAAATATTATGTCAAAGCAGGATGTCACTGCTTGGAAATATACTAAAATTTCAAAACAGTAGAAAGCACATTCATCATCAAAACTTTAAAGGATATAATATGATGAAGCCCGACATATTTATTGACCAAAACACTTTGGGTCATAAATGAATCAAACAATACACGCCCTTAACCCATATCATGAACGATGACAGATGGTGAAAGACAATCAAGCACAATAACATGTTCTCATACAAACAAGGTAAGAGAGAGCTCACATTGCCTACAAAGACTGATCGAGAATCTACTTCCTCTCTATTGGCCTGACTGGCAGAAGCAGTTGCAGGATCTATTTTTGGAGAAAATAATTAACAACTGAGATTGGAGTCCAACAAACATTGTAATAATATATGTTAGGCATTAAAAAAACAGTGGCATGCAAAAGATCAAGGAAAAAACAATATAAAGAAAAACATGAGGGAAAAAATAACAGAACTAAAATTTGTAACTCAAGCATTAAAGAAAAAGTTCTTCCTTCCGAATTTTCAAACAGAAGTTAACAAAATTACCAGTGTGCTAGCACAGCTATAGCGGCAAGAGGCCCCTGGCGGCTAAAGGTGCTGCTGTGGCAGAGCACCTTAGTGTAGTGGCCTAAGCAGCATAGCTTAGGACATCTATAACTTCTTATTGTTAATTAGGAACGGTCATTAAATTTTAGACATTTTTATCGTTTGTGAGAATTTATATGTATCTGTAATATATATCATATAAAGTATAGACTACATAAAAAAAATCGAAATTGTGGTGTTATCCCTTATCTGCTATCCTGCTGCAGGCCATTACATACAGCTATTCAGGATTTCAAAATATTGATCTCGAAAGGGTAGAAGGATATGTATATAGTTTATGATTTATAACCAAACAAGTTAGAATGAGTTTCCCATTACCACCGGCCAAGAACCTAAAACTAGTCTACTAATATGAACATTTATAACAAACATTTCAATCACAAAAGATTTTCAAGCGAAAAAGTTAAGACTCGTCGTAGAATCCTACACAGAAAAAAGAAAACAAATAAACTACTTTCAATTTTGAATATACCCAACTCACTGCACACTATAGCATTTTCTTCCCAAAATGTAATTTTCCAAACTAAAAGAAAAAAGTGGTTTCAAATATACATCTTTTGGAGAGAAAAAAAAAAAAGACAGAAAAAGGAGGCACCTTGCACAGATCCCATTTCTTTCTCGACCTTGGCCTGCATCTCTCGCAAAGCAGCGGCTTCATCCTCCATCTCTTTCAAACGCTTCTTCATGTCATCCAATTCCTAAACCCAAATGATTTGACATTGGGGAACGAACAAATTAGGGTTTAAGATTGAACAGCGGCAGCACCAGACAAGTTTGATCCGACGAAATTAGGCGAATGCAGATAATTGAAATGAAAATTAAGAAAAAAGAGAAAGAAGGGAAAGCATTTGTACTTCGTTAACGTCGGCGTGCATGTCAACGTCGTCGTTTTCCATGGCTCCGCGAAAGAGGAATTCTTGCAACCCTCCCTGTGCTTTGCTTGCCCCTCTCCCTTGAACCTGAGAGAGTGTCAGAACGATTGTGAGAGTCTTGGGTTAAACTACTTGGGCCTAAGACAAGACAACCTTTTTATTTCATAAGAATAAGAATAAAATTTTTTGATATGCCATAATTTTCTAAATTTACAATAATAAATAAATTATTTTAAATCATAACATCATATTTCAAATATTCTGTGACGGTTACTAATATCTTAAATTGTTAACCGATTAATAAATATCAGTATTATATTTCTTTATTAAGGGAAATTTATTCAAATAAAACAAATATATTCTCACAGAAAATCTTTTTATGGAAACTTGGCCAAAATTTGCCAACTTTTTGCGGGAACATATTTTTTAAACTCAGATTCTGAATAAAAGTAAATCTTCTGTTAAACATCTCAAAATTCTATCTCATTGTGAATTATGAGGTCAATAACAAATTTTACTTGCACTTTAAAGGATTTATATTCTTTAATTGTTATCTATTTAGGTTAAATATACTTAACTCCGAATTTTATATCAAATTTGGGTTATTTGTTTTTTTCATATAGGATCATAAATGTACTCTGCAGCAGGATTGTACTAAAATTAAGAAAAAAAATGTGAACTTCTTTTAAAATACTTAACTAATAATTATATTTTTAAAACATCTTCGGTCAAACGATATCTTTTTGTTTTGATTGAAATATTTTTTGTTAAAGTTCGATTACGACACTGGAATTTATTTTGTTCTTGAGTTATTTTTTTTAAACAAGAAAATTATTGTCGAAGAAAAATTAAGTGTAAGTTTTTAATTGTCATTGGAATTATTTTTCAGAGTGGGGTAATATAACATTATAAATCTTTAAATCTAAAATAATTTCCAAGTATATGTCAAGTGTTTATGTAGACTGGTTAGTAGAAATTTTACATTAGGTATATTGATGTGAATTATCTATAGATACTTAAGATGTATTAAAATGTAATGTATGGAAAGTGATAATATGTTTGTGATTGAAAGCTACAATTATGTTGGAAGTTTTTAAATAATAGCTTATCCTACTTTCACTTTTCTGTTTTTTTTTTAAAAAAAAAATATGTGATGATTTTATTACACTAAGTGAAGTGATATTACATGTGATAAAACTCTACATCAAACAATTGAGTGATCTACATTTATGTTTTTTTAATTTATATTTTTGATATGATATTTAGATTATGTAAATAAGGATGTTACACAAAATACAACTTTAAAAAAGTAATTAAAATTAAAACTATGTCTACCTATGTTTTATCTTTAAAAAAGTAATTAAAATTAAAACTATGTCTACCTATGTTTTATTCATCATATATAACGTAAAATAAATTTTTGTTATAATGTAAACATTAAGTTTATTAACTAACTGTGGTAAAAAAATTATTGCAATAAATTTTTATTCTGATATTTTTTTATTAAAATTATTTAAAATGTAATAATTTCTTACTACAAGTACATGAGAAATCTAAAATTCAAATTTGGCAAAAACATTAAAAATTTAATGACTTTTTTTATTTAATTTCAAAATATCTAAATACTTTTTTTAATGATTACATAATTTTTTAAATACTATTTTATAAAACTATATATACATATATAATTGTATTACTTTTTCTATAATTTATTTATTACCTATAAAAATAATAAATAATAAAAATAAAAAAATTATATATTTTTTTAATATAATTAAAGTGCGAATATATACCTAGAAATTTTTAAAATTTGCGCATCCTTCCTTAATGGTTTACTTGTTTATGAAAACTTGTGAGAACCCTAGGTTATTGGTTAGTGATTGGCAGGAGGCAAATAGGAATTTCTGTTACAACATTCGAATTTTTGTTTGGTAAAAAGCGTGTTTCATCGGAATGGCGAAGGCGTCCGAGTCACACGGTTGCCGGAGAGTGTTGGAGTTTTACAGTGGAATCGGCGGCATGGTTTGCACTTCATCTACGAAACCAATTCTTTTCGCCTCAATTTCATGTGCTAATGATCTTAGTGTTTGTTTAGAGGTACTCGCTGATGAAGGCCCAGGTGAATGCCGAAGTGGTGGAAGCATTTGAAATTAACGACACAGCCAATGACGTTTACCAACATAATTTTGGTCATCGTCCTTTTCAGGTTTGCTTTGTTGCTTTTTTGAAATGAAATTGTTGATTTGAAGTTTCTTGCTTATTAATGCTTTTAGCTTTTTTGCTTAATTACTTGTACTAGTTGTATCGATTTTTATGCTTTCTGTGAAAGTTTAAATTCTTTCAGAATAAATTAGTTTTACTCAAACTCTAAGTTGATAAGATAAGCTTAAACAAATCCAGAGAAGTTTGAATAGTTTGTACAAATCCTGGGTTGAAACCTTGTTGCCGCCATTGTTCGCCAAAAAAAATCTAGGTTCTTTTTGGAGTTTGGCTTTGCCATAATTGTCAAACTAGATGATTGTGGACTTCACACGATGTCCCAGACAAACATAAAATATGAAATGATCAGGCCTACCACGATTAACTTGTGTTTGTTTATTTAGGGAAATATTCAATGTCTGACTGCTGCTGATCTGGACAAGTATGGTGCCGATGCATGGCTTCTTTCTCCTCCTTGCCAACCTTATACACGACAAGGTGAGTTTTTCTTCTTCTCATATTATGGCTTACCTTTTTTTTTTCTTTTTTTGGCAAAGAGTTACTCAATAATCATCTGCTAGGCCTTCAGAAGGACACTGGTGATGCCCGAGCATTTTCTTTTCTCCAGATTCTTGAGCTCTTGCCATTTCTATCGAAGCCTCCAAGTATGTTATTTGTGGAAAATGTTGTTGGATTTGAGGTTTGTCTTGTTTGATTAAACTCAGTTATTAGCCCAGACTCCAAATTAATTTCATTAATTATTTCTTCTATTAATTTTTTTCCTGTTTTTTCCTTTGTTACAGACTTCTGATACACATGCAAAACTGGTGGAAATATTGGAAAAGACTGATTTTATCACACAGGAGTTCATTCTGACCCCTTTACAATTTGGAATCCCATATTCGAGGCCTCGGTACTTTTGTCTGGTAGTGTTCTTGATTCTTGCCACAGTCTTTTGGGATGTATTTTATTAATCTTGAGGAATCATCTGGAAATAGACATTGTGTTTTGGATTATGATAATTATAACTGTAATTTTATGCAAACGTGATTAATTTTCTTAATTATTTTAAAATTGAAATTCTAGTTTTTATGTCCTCTGCTTTATCTGGAATGAAATGAAATTTTGTTGGGGCCTTTGACAGAGCTATTCAGTCAGAGCATTTCTTATGGAAGCCTTCTTCTTGTTGACTTAAGCTGTGTTCACCTTTTGTATTTAAGTTTGTCATCCAAATATCTAATACAATTGTTTGAATTACTTATGGACCTTTATGACTTAGTGGTGTATGTGTCATCAACATCAAATTACAATAACATGTTTTTTACAAATGAATAACAAACACTGGGTCCTCAGCAGAGCAGAATTTATTCTAATACTGGATCTATTATTCTGACATGTTTAAACAATACTATATTTTGAAATTATTTCTACTACCTCTGAGAAAATGCTTCCTGTTTTGGTATGTTGTTTTAGAGCTACAATTTGGAAAACAGAGAAAAGAAGATAATTAATTATAAAGTTGTGTCTGATAGATTTTTCTGCATAGCCATTTATATTTGGATGTTTATTCAGATAATATTAATTTATAGCAGAGTGCTAGTATAAAATATAGATAAACATTGGTTAAAAAGCTTTTGCACAGTGTTTTATTGAGTAATAGTGCTGGTGTTTCCATTGCACTTTATTCTCTCTAAAATTCTTGTTAATCACTCGATTTGCAAATTACATTCCACAGATGGTGGGACAAAAACAGATGTAGTTATACTAATATCATCAATTAGGATTCTTGCTAGTTGAATTGTAAACCTGTAATGTAAATATGTTTGTAACTGTTGACTTTATGTGTATAATTTTTTCAGGCTAAGAGGAAAACTTCATCTTTTGTAAATGAATCTTTAAACCGCCAGCTGATTCAGTCTCCATGGCCATTATTTGAGCACTTTAACACAGTGACGGATGAAGATGATTCATCAAAAGAGGACAGACATAAGTTGTTGCAGTCATGTCAATCTATCGAGAAATTTCTTGAATTTAAGAATCCTAACCATGATATAGCTGTTGAATCTGCGGCTTTAATGACTGGTTTGTCTAATGATGCTCCTAAAACTTCGGGAAAAACTAATGGTCATGAATATGAATCTTTGGACCAGTATTATGTTCACCCAAGCTTGATAGAACGGTGGGGAAGTGCTATGGGTATCCTTGCCTTAGTAATTGGTTACATCATATTCAAACCATGTTATAATATGATCACTGTATATTTCCCATCTCCATTCCTTAAAAGAGCTTAGATGTTGTCTATCCTGATTCAGAGCGCTGCTGCTGTTTTACAAAAAGTTATTACAGATACGTGAAGGGAACTGGATCCCTTTTGGCAACTGTCCAGGTAGGAATTCTATTTAGTGCAAGTCTTTCTTCGTCATATTGCTTAATATATTTACGTAACACTACAATTTGTTTGTTATTGAGTCTCTCAGATGCTTTTCTCTCTGCTCTATAGTCATCGTTTCATCATATGTTTGGTATCTGCTCTCTGTTGCTAAATTGATGACAAAACTTGGAATGACTACCTGGTGGTTGTTGATAGTTTCTTGCTCATTAACATAGAATATCCCGTTAGTTTTTTTTTTATCATAATTGAGATATAATATAATATTTCTAGACTATGATTCTAAAGAATATGTTTCTTGACATTAACCTTTTCAATCACCATTTAATTTCGATATTTTTTCTTTTCTAGAAAACTATATTATCCTGATAAAGTCTATAAAGCTATTTTCTTATAATTGATTTTGGAACAATTGAGAAAATAAACTTAGCAAACCAAACTTTTTTTTTGTTTGGGGAGGGGGGGATTGGGTAACTATTTAATAGCAATTCCCTTGACCTTTGTTTCACTCTTTGCTTTCCTCCCCAACTCAACATTTAAATGTGCAGCCGATGAAGAGGGACAAAAATTCACTGAAGGAGCAATGCCTCAGATATTTTACCCCGAGAGAGGTTGGTGGACTTTCTTTATTCTCAAGAATGTCAAATTATTTTGAGTCAATGTTAAATGCTTGCAAGAATGCTTGCATGTGAATGTATGTGTTTCAGTGTCTGAAGTTTTCGTCTTGATTTCAGTGCATATTACTAATCTATATGGTATTTGTCATCATATACATAGGTTGCCAACCTACACTCCTTTCCCGAAGAATTTGAGTTTCCAGAGCACATTAGTCTCAAGCAAAGGTATCGCATTTTATTGGTTTGAATAATATTTTTGCATTCCTACGGATGAATCCCTTGTTTTAACTGTTAGTGGTGTTTAGTTGTGGACTTCTTATCAATTCCGAATACTCTGGTTTACATGATTAATTGGTCAGATTCCCGAGTTATATGCTTTCGTGTATTTATTGCTTGTGTTTTATTATACTACTAATATTTTTTCTATTATAGGTATGCCTTGTTAGGGAACAGTTTAAGCATAGCAGTTGTTGCACCCTTACTTCAGTATCTTTTCACCGAACCTTGATGATTTTCAATCGCGACATCCATTCAACAGAAGCAGATAATGATATTTCACAGGCCCGTCTCTTATAATTTTGCTATGATATGATCATGTATCACAATGCTGTGATTTCGTGTTTCGATCATGACGATCCAACACTCACACGAGTTTGGCCATTTTACTTCAGAATTCAAATGTAGTTGACTAATGAGGGACACAAAAATGTAAATGAAATTTGGGAGAGATTCAAAATGTACTTGTTAGGCATCTTGTTGAAGAAATGATAAGATCTTGTATCAAATTTGAATGTAAACATATTTGAGAAAATATGCAGTTAAATTTAAGTGTTCTTTAAAGCTGATTTGCTGATAGTTTATAATGAATGGTTTCTTGCTATGCACTTGATTTTGCTAGTTATTATACATTTTAAGGATACATGATACGACGACAGGTTGTTTTCGAATCGTTTAACAAGTGATTCCGCGAAACACGTACTGATAATGTTGGTGGTTCCATATAAAAAAAATTGCATACTGTTTGTGTCTTTAATTATTGAAGTTATAATTTAATTTTTGTTTTCCACAATAAAGGAATTAGTCATTTGCAATTTAATTCCACACAATCTTCATTTGTTTTGTTCATAAATGTCTCGAAATATGAAAATGTATATTTAGGTTTAGTTTGAGACAAATCATAATGCCTAGAAGAAAAAATTATTAGATTAGAGATAATAAGATTATTACTCCTAAGACACGCATAGTTATAATTCCCAACCATAAAAATCTATTCTCTTACTGAAAATTGAATTTATAGACATAAAGATTAAATCAATTATATCTTGCGAGAACCATGTATCATAGGTATAAGAGTAAAAAAATCAATTATCACACAAAAAAAATTATTAGAGAAAAAGTAAAAAAATGGGGAAATAGAGAATGAAAAGAAAACATAAAGATTTTTTTTTCAATTTTTTTAAGGTTGATTCTCCCTGCACCATATCAATTCAAAGTTACACCTAACATACTCACGCAAAATATCAATTTGTCTTTAATGATTTAAAATTTTTGCCTTCTAGATATTCATATCCGTAAGTCAAATTACAAAGTTTCAGATATATAAATCCATAACTAATATGTCACTTTCGGATTTCACCATCAAGAATTTTATCTGGACAGCATAAATGACATTTCAGATGTCAAAATCCATAAGCAAACATAAATGAGTTCTAAATTTCAACCATCAACATCATTTATAGACACCATTCTAGATATAGCCATCTGGAACCTTAAATGAAATATGAAAATGATCTTCCAGATTTTGAAATCCATAATGCATAAAAATCACTTCCAAATATTGATATCCATAAGCAAATGTGTGAAAGGGCAGAATGAGGTTTTAAAATTTTTGTTGGGTGAAGCAATTTATTTTTTTCTTTACCAAACAAACTTAATTTCAATAACTTTTTATTTTCTTTGTCTCCCGTCTACGTGTTTTTCTATTATTTTTACTTTGTCAAATGAAACGGCTGTGATTAGAGAGATGAAATGAAAAAAAAACAAAAAACAAAAGATGTATTCAGTGCATAAAAAGAATGGAAGACTGAAGTAAAAAATAAAAAAATATAAGAATTAAAGTATAATCGAAAAATAACAATTTCTTGTAATATTTAAAGGAATTAATGATATATGGAAATGTTCTGATAAATATTATACACATTTATGGTTTAAGCAACATGAACAGAGAGTTTGTTACATGTCACAGAAGAAAAAACGTGGCGCGCAAGTTGTTTTCCCGCCAAAAGGAGTGAGAGTGTGCAGAGCAGAGAAGCATGGAGAAGAACATCCCTGATCCAGATGACTTCAAGAAGCCAATAGCCTTCTTTCTCGTACGCCACCATTCTGATCAGCTTCAATCCATTGTTTCTTCTCCCGATTCCGACCTTCACTTCCCTCTTTTCGTCGAGTATTATGATTTTCGTTATGCATTTTGTACCTTTTCATTTATTTTCTTACTGCAAAATCAACCCACCCTCTTTTTCTTATTCAGTTTTGCAGAATTGTTTGATGAGGAACCTCGCGTTGCTAGTGTCCTCTTTGCTCAACCCAATACCTATTTGCGAGTATTCGACGCGGCTGCCATTTGGGCACAGGTAATTCTCTCTTTTTTTTTTGTTTATTTTGATTTGGAAGAGTAAAGGTGGAATCTTGACTTCTATTTGTGTTGTGGGTCGTGTTAGCAAATTGTATTGGCGGAGGGTAAGAAAGGGGTGGAGAAAAAGTCCATTCATGTTCGTATCTATACCAGTGGCTCAGCCCTTGAATTCCCTGGTCTGTTTTTGCCCTCTACTTGTTTGTTTCAACACCCCTTATGAATCCTCCGCTCAAATGTTGATTGATTCGTGCGTGCATGTTATTTTGTTTGACGGAATCAGAAACTTTTCCAAGCATAGGACGTGTTCGCGTGCAGCACCATGGAATTCTTCTTACTCTGAAAGGGATAGTGACTAGGTCTGGAGCAATCAAAATGCATGAAGGGGAGAGAACGTACATGTGTCAAAAATGCAAAAACAGGTGTCCCCTACTTCAATTTTTTTTGTCCTTCTTCATAATTTGTATGACTAGGATATCATGGTCAATCCCTCTTTGTCAGAATGTTTGAAATATCATCTATACTAGTAATATTAACAATTGCGATGTTCTACTAATACAGGTTTTACTGCACTATTTTTTTTAACAATTTATGCCAGCCTGACATACTCAATTCCAATTCTGATAGAAAAAATACTCAATGCCAATTCACTCACATTCACCATGTTTCAGAAAATCTTAGCTCTCTTTCTGTCATTGTACGTTATTAGTGTCTGGGTGGAAAGGAAAACCTTGCTTCCCACTTTGGCTGCGCATCACTCCAGCCCTTCCTCTTGTTGGCGGGGAGCTTTTCAAACATGTTTTCCAAGGGTATTATCAGAATGCATTAAAACCACTGGTTTCCTATTTTGCCTGAGTCACAAATTCCCATAAATTTGCTTTTGATTTCTCAAAACTCTTAATGAATCGATTGTTAAACTCTTACCAGGACAGTAGAAGCCTCTATTTTTACCTAGGTAAGGTAAGTGTTAAACATGTCAAGAAGCCAAACGATCTCTTAAAAATCATTGAATCAGTTATTCAACTGTCATATATAGCTAGCTTAATGAATATATGATATGTGTACCCTAGAATGAAGGAAATGCTTGGATGTTATAAACAAATAAACATTAGCCTTAATACCAGTAACTGAATTAGCTGTACACTTATTATTGCTGCACTACAGGCTGTAATTAATTTCTCTTGGTATGTGTGTGCGCATGTGCATGAATTCACTTGTGTACATTCACGAACTCACTAGGGTTGGTCTAGTGGGGGAGGGGGGTAAATATATCTGTTTTATGTCCATGTACCTCTCAATATCTTTCCCACACCAGTTAACCAAATTGTGTGCAGCTTCCCAGTTCATCCTTTGGTGGAAGCTAGAAACTCCATATCATTACCTTCAATTTGCCCAATTAAGGTATGTTCTGCATCTGAGTTATAAGTTCTAGATTTTCCTTACAATACTTGGATATTTGTTCCCATTTCATAATCCAAAATTTAATACATAATAGGATATGCTATCATATATTAAAATATAAGATAAGCAAAGTGCCAGATTAGAATTATCTTGTGCCATGTGAATTTTCTTGAAACAAGTTGAGGAATCATAGGTCAACTTTCTCAATTCATAAAATTTCTTGAAAGCTTAAAATTGATTTTTGAACTTCCATCCTTTTGATTTATGGTTTGTTTTTCTGTAGATCTGATATTAGCATACTTTTTAAATTGGCTTGGCAGACTATCTTTTTCCCTTTGGTTATGTTTATTATTTGGTGTTTATAACAGCAGAATTCCAAGCCCTGTGCAGGCACGAAATTCCAGTATGTAGAGAATACTATAGTATGCAATGATTATCAGGAGATAAAAATTCAAGAAAGTACACAGGTGCTAGGTGTTGGGGCAATTCCTCGTTCAATTCTTGTCATCTTAAAGGACGACCTCGTTGATGTTGTTAAAGCTGGAGGTATTCACTTCAAATTTTGAAAACTATTGTATCCCATACACATTACTTTTTTAACATATGACCTGGTATTGGGGTTATTAACGGTGAAAATTATGAGTAGGTTTCAGTATAATGTGTGGCAGCTCTATTTTTCATTCATCAATATTTGATCTAAGAAATCTAGTCCTTGAACTATGGTTTTTCCTTTCCGGAAATTATGAATCATGCATTTTTGGATTTCTTTATACAAATCAATTATAATTTCTCTCTTGTCATGTTGGCCTTACTTTAGATAAGTTGTTAAGATGTGAGAAACTCTTATTTGTGTTATAAATGGCTTGCATTTCATTTTGAGCTTGGCTTGACCTGAATTACTGTTTGTGCTTACTGATTCTTAATGACTGTGAGCATATTTGAGTGCATTCAGAATTGGAATTAAATTTTGATGTTGAGTGGCCACTCTTTATAATCTCCATCGAAAATGATACATTTTATCTCTGTTTTGTCCATGGAAGCTAGGCTATAGCACAATGTAGATTAAACCATATTAATTTTGTGCCTACTTTTTATTTTCTCTATTTGTTTCTCTTGTTACATCTTAAGACCGTTTCTGAAATAATCAGGAAACCTTGTTCTGTGTATATTTATTTTAATGCCATGCAGTACTGGGTCATTTATTTTAGACATGGGCTTTTCAGTAGAAAATGTAATTTTAATTGCATTAGTTTCCTGACAATTTGATGGTCTGAATATGCAAAGGCTGGGATATTGGAAGAGAATATTGACAAATTTCAAACTATCAGAAAATGAAAATAAAGCATTTCTATTAAAATTAGATTATGTGTGTTGTAGCATGTAATTATGCATATAATATTTCCTTATTCATTATAATTTGGATTGGTCTTCGTGCAGATTTGTAGGGGCATATGATTATTATGACATATTTGTAGCCTAAATCCATAGGTTAAGAATTATTTATTCATTAGTTTACATACTTGTACCTATTGCTGTAAATAAATAAAAAATATAATGTGCAATTTCAGTTCTCTCTTTAAGTAATTGGTAAAAGCGTATGCTTTATAATGATGTTGAAGGAAGAAATAAGATCACCTGTTAGTCCTTACCCAGCACTATATTGTATAAGCACTACTTTTTCATCTAAAAAGAATTAAATTAAGAAATACTCATAGTAACCTTTCATATAAATAATAAATTATCTGTCTCTATTGAACAATATAATACAGTTACCATGAAAAGATTGTTAGGCAATTTGTACGCTGCTATTTGAATTGAGAGCTTTCGGAATTATTTCAAGCATGCAGCATCATACTCCTTTGTCTCGGCTAAGGGTGTGAACAGCCGAGCTCTTGAAGCTTGAATTTGGCTTGTGAAAAAAATTAATGGCTCAAGCTTGAGTTTGACTTGTTAAAAAAATATTAAACTTGAGCTTGACTTCTTTAGCACGTTTATAACTTAACTAATTTTGTTTTTATGAAAATTTTCTCAAATTATTTGTCTACTTTATCAATATATCATCTAATTCTTTTTTTAATACTAATCTACTAATAAAAATATGCATGAACTTTTTTCTCAGAAAAATTATTCATATTAAAAAAGAAGCAAGATTTTTGCACAAATGTAATTCAGTATTAACTAATAGAACCTGAACTTTGAAAAAGGGTACTAACATCTCAATAGAACGTAAACTACAATACTTTCCATCTATATATATATATATATATATATATATATATATATATATATATATATATATGAGGTACTCGTGAGCCCATAATGTTAAGCTTTTAAAGCTTGAACTCAGCTCATATAATAAAGTCTAATTGAAAATTCGGGTTTGTGTATTTAACTTAGCAAATGACATTGAACGAGTAATTAACAGGTCTAGTCCTGATAGTTCACAAATAGTTTGGTTAATTTACACCTCTAGTTCCGACCATTATAGCATGTATATTGCCAAAGGAATGAGGGGCATATAATGAATTCATAAATGCAATATTTGATGTTTGATTATGGTGGATTTGATTCTTTTTTGGTTGCAGACGATGTGATTGTCACTGGTGTCTTAACAGCAAAATGGGCTCCAGAGTTGAAGGATGTGCGTTGTGACCTTGATCCTGTATTAATTGCCAACAATGTAAGGTGCAAAAGAAGTTCTCACCATGTTTACCTTAAAATTAGAAAAATAAAAATAAAGCATCCTCATGTTTGACATTGGCCATAAAAGTTTATCAGATGAAAAATATATTTATTTATGCACAAAGAAACTTTTCCCATTCCCCTATAATATAATAACCATCTAGTGATACCTAATGTTGAATGCCTACCTATTCTGACAATGTTCTTCCAATCATTCTCTTTTCAATTTATTCAATTGTTAGTTCTTTAATTGTGCAATGCCTTGATATGAATCTCCCGTTCAAGTAAGGGTTATTCTTTCCAGCATTCAATTTACTGCTTATGATGATTTGAACCACTTTCCGTTACCATCACTCCCCAATCCCAGGATGTTAATACAAAACTCTTCATGCACCTCCAGCTGATATATTAAGCTCTTGGGCTGAATGGGTTCCTGGCATGGTATTAAACTTGAAGTCCCCTCAATCACGTGGTGTATAAATCAATCCTCGTTAACCTCATTTTTCATTATTAAATTACATTTTAGCCTGATTTAAAGGGGATTTGAAGTACTATCCTAAAGTGCAGTGTTGAAGTAATCTAGTCTGGTCTCGCGTCACTAACAAATTAACCATTAAAACACTGATCTCTTTTACTCTATTTGGCTACTTTTACAATTTGGCCTTGTTTTTACTAGAATGAGTTATTAACAGGAGAAAGCAAGTTTCATGTTAAAACTTCTGCTCAATGTTATTTGTTTTCCTAATTCTGAATCCAATTTATTTGGCGACTAATCTGAAGTTCCTTACAACATTAATTTAATGTGAAATGCTAGGTATCAACGGAACTAATAAAGATTCTTTAAAATAAATGATGAAAGGAAAATGATGTGTATAACATACAAATTTTGTAGCATAAATAGTCACTAGGGTGAGCCCTGGCGCAAAGATAGAGTTTCACTTGGGTGATCGGTTGGTCATGGGTTCAAATTCAGATAGTTTATACAGTCTTTATATTATTGTTCGGAGCAGTCTTAGAGGTAATAGTATTCTTGCCTTTTGAATATGTTCCAACCTTCATTTTTCTTCCCAGCTATGGCAAAGCTAAATAGGAATGACTGCATATATGATGATTTTTACTCTTATATTGGAAAATCTGTTCCTTTGTCTTCTTATGTAACTCTACAAGATTTGTTTGTAATACTGTGATTTAAATTTTTGCTCTGCATTGGTATTATTTTTACGATTCTCTTAACAGTTTTAGGATTCATTGCTGATAAAAAAAAACAGTTTTAGGATTTTGCATGAAGGAAAACATTACGCAGTTTCATAAACTTTTGGGTTTCTTTACCTATAAATTAGCTGCATGATTCTTCTGTAATATGAGAAGGTAGGCCATTGAGAGCCAAGCCATAAAGCTAGCCACTATGGTGGCAGAGTTGAAAGGCGTAAATCCAATATTAAATCCCATACTCTCCATGCTGGATGCCAGTCCTATGGCCCTTACCTTGTAATTGGGCCCTTACATTCTTCCATGCAGATCATGCTCCATAGACCTGGCACTGATAGGCTGGCTGGGCACTAGCCATGGAAAACACTGTGATGTAATGTCATTACCATCCTTATTTGAAACTAAGAGAATTGGTGGAATTCTACTACCACAAATGTAACAGTGAAGACAAAGGAACTACAAGAAGTAAAGGAACCACAGCAGCACACAATTCATGCAAAGCACGCCCACTTGGGTGGTCTATTAGAGAGCAAGTTTCACACGATATATGTTTTAATATATTAAACAAAGCACAGATTAAGTGCTTTCAGGAATTGAACTAACGCTTTAAATTGTAGTCATCTACTATGATCCAATGGAAGAAAAGAAAGAATATGAAGTTTATTCTTTTTAATCTCATTGTTGTCAGGAGAGTCAATGAACTGAAGTCAGAAATTGATATTTCTGATGATATTGTTATGAAATTCAAGCAGTTTTGGGCTCACTTCAAAGATTCACCTCTAAAAGGTTGTATTTTGATACTCACCTTGCTTCTATCAGTCAAATTCATAACCTTTTGTTTGCTACCAATATTTGTGATTTTATGTCCAACTCTGTCCAGACTCCTCCTATGCCAAATTTGGTTAACGACTGTACACGTTTTCTGGAATACTATAATATATGCATATAACGTGTGATGAAAACTCTAATGCCTTTTCAAACTGATCCAGGGAGGAATGCTATTCTGCGAGGAATTTGCCCCCAAGTATTTGGCCTTTTCACTGTCAAGTTGGCTGGTAAATCTTATGACTATTTACACATTCATCTTGAAATTTGTAGCATTTCAATACAGGTTCTGTACTTGCAACTAGAGAAGCTTTTGTCCTGGACATACTTTTTCTTTTGAGGATTTTGTTTCAAATGTTTTCTAGTTGTATTAAAGAATATAGAAATCTATATATCATGAGATTCCTTGACACATTTACTTCAAATGAATACCTTGGTTCCTATTGGAACGTTTATAGAAGGGATTGAGTTTATGTAAATTTTAATTTAAAACTAAATTGAACCCTAAAATGAATAGTTTCAAATAGAATCAAACTTTCAATTGATCTTGGAAATGAAATCCTAAAGATGAAGCCATGGTCTCTTTGAATTCCATTGAATTTCATTCGAAAGAACCTTATAAAGATTGTAAAAGGAAATACTTGACTTTAAAAAAGAGTTTGTAAGGAACTTAGTCCTTGACATGACTTAGAGGGGCAACAAAATCGCAATGTGGTGGATACATTCAATTATTTTGAGTACAAATACATATCATGACATGGAATGACTGGGATAAAAACTTTTGGCTCTTAGCTTTGTTAGTATGGATAAGAACACGAGAGGGATTTGTTCTTCTCAAACTGAGAATTATTTTTTCCTTTGATAATTTATCTGTCTTTTAACTGAAATTCTTCTTTTTTGTGAAACACTTTACTATCATTGCTGATAAAAAAAAACAACTATCATATCTCTTTGCAAACTTCTCATGACTTTTGCTTCTGAAACAGTTGCATTAACTCTTATTGGAGGCGTGCAACATGTGGATGCTTCTGGAACTAGGATAAGAGGGGAGTCCCACTTACTCTTGGTTGGTGATCCTGGTAAGCAGTTGATTTCTGTTACTATTTCTGGAACTGTGGACTTTTCTGTCAGTTCTTATCATCAAATGTAGGTAAAGAAAAAAGTGTTTTACTCTAACGTTCCCGCACATACTGACATACTGTCTTGGTTACAGGTACTGGAAAATCTCAGTTTCTGAAATTTGCTGCAAAATTGTGCAACCGATCTGTTATTACCACTGGATTGGGAAGCACAAGTGCAGGATTGACTGTTACTGCAGTGAAGGATGGAGGTGTGTTTTTCAAGCTTAGATTTTAAGAGCGACAGATTTTTTTAGTCTCATTCATACTTTATTGTACCTATTTGTTTCTACTATTGAATTGGCCACTTGCTGTTAAAGCTATTTTAAAACCATGTTCTAGTTACCCCATGAAGTCCTAGATTCTGTCAATCATTGTTTTTGAATCCTTAACACGAGAGAATTGTTAGGTTGTCTTGGTTTCTTAATAATTGATTTTTGTTGTTGATACATGTCAATATAGGACTTTTTGTTTATGCAAATGTCTTTTTTTCAATTTATAACCTGCTTCTCATTGTGTATTGTATACAACAATAATGGTGAAGATGATTGTTATATTCACAATCCAGCATTTCAAGGGTAGTTTAATTTATTCACACATAACTCATTTAATTGAATAAAAAATTGGCATGCATGGATCTGCATAACTTGGCGCATGGTTATACTAATTGCAATGCTGCATTGTGGAATCTTTAGGGGAATGGATGTTGGAAGCTGGAGCTCTTGTTTTGGCTGATGGAGGATTGTGTTGCATAGATGAATTTGATAGGTAAGCTCTTGTGTAATTGCTTTTGGTTTTGAAATTTCTTCTGGAGATTTAGTCCTTTGGCAAATGTTGTATATGGTCAATTATTATCCCAATTTTGGAGCCGAAAATTGAAATAAAGAGCTGGATATTCATATTTGGAGGTTTAAATTGGATATTTAATCAGGCAACTTGTGTTTGGTAAGAATTATAAAACATTTTCTTCTGGTTTTTGAACGCTAAATTCAAAATTTGATGTTTGTGTCTATTGCTATGCACAATGATGCATTCATTTCAGAAGTTCCTTTGACGATCGAAGTTTTCTTTCGCATTTTTCATTAGCCCAACAAAACTCGTAGTCTTCTGTAATAAGATATCATACTTTGTTTTAATGGGGAGTAAACTTTGACTTTTAACTGCACTTAGCTACTAAGTTTCTTCTGTTTGAAACTTGGAAGACCTGGACTAGATCTACATTTAATTGATTAAGTTGGGTGGGGAAGGTTCACTAGAAGCTTTCATGAAACTTGAAAGTTCTGATTTAATGGAAATTCTGGTAGAATGTGTATTTTCATTTAGCGCCCTGGCATTGGATATGTAACTAAATAATATTTTGGCAGTATGAGGGAGCATGATAGAGCAACAATACATGAAGCCATGGAGCAGCAGACAATAAGTGTTGCCAAGGTAGAATGTTTGAGTACATTATGCAAATTTTGAATGAAATTCAGCTTTCTCTAAAACACAAATAAACTGGCTGCTAGCAGATTCGTGGTAAAAAGAAATGTGGCTACTGATTTACTCTCTTGATTTTTTCAGGCTGGTCTTGTAACAACACTCAGCACTAGAACAACTGTATTTGGTGCCACAAATCCCAAGGGGCAGTACGATCCTGATCAACGTATCATTTAAGTCAATATATTAGTTTAATACTATTTGAGATTGATGTCAAGCTACAGTCCTTATTACTCCTTGATGTACAATCAAGGGCATTGAGTTCTTTCCTCTTGCTTCTAGCTTATGTCTGAAGAAGTTTTCTATTGCTTCAATTTCAATACTTGTCTGACTTAACACAAGGTAGCTCTGTCTGTCAATACAACACTCTCCGGTCCTTTATTAAGCAGGTTCGATATTGTCCTTGTTCTATTGGATACAAAAAATCCAGATTGGGATGCAGTGGTTTCATCTCATATTCTTTCCGAGGTAATCTTTGTCTCTGTATAATGCATATAGGTTCCCATGACTAAGATTATAATACTTGTATGAAAACTATATGCAGGCAGAACCGGATAGCAGAACTGATGATGAAGGTCTGGTAAATAGCTGGCCACTTGCTACACTCAAGAGGTAAGGTATGAGGCTACTGGCCATGAATAACATTGTTTGCACATCATAAAACGTAGAAAAGAAAAGGATGTTTAAGCTTGTCTTGCTTCAGTGTTATAGACTCTTATCTCTTGATTATATTTAAGCTGTCAGCAAATGGGGAATCTAGAATTTAAATTTAATTTATCTTCTTGTATCCTAGTTCTGTGCAAAACTCCATCCTCATCGAGTTCATTTTGTCCTGTTGGAATATGCTTTAAAACGGGATAGATCTTGTTTATTTCCAAATTTTGTTAAATTTAAGAGAACCTTGCAGGTACATACACTATGTGAAAGAACATTTCAGACCAGTCCTAACGAGAGAGGCTGAAATAGTTATATCCAGCTATTATCAACTTCAAAGGAAATCTGCAACTCATAATGCAGGTTTGACCTAAAAACCGATTGCTACTTAAAGTGAGTACAATACTTGAACTATTTATGTCACTTTCCTTTATTACAAATTTGCAATGTAGCTAGAACAACTGTCCGCATGTTGGAAAGTTTGATACGCCTAGCACAAGGTATATGACTAGTAATGGATGAAACTTCTCTGGTGAACATATTCCTCTTGTTATGTGCTTTAACTCTTTAAATGTCACAGCCCATGCAAGACTCATGTTCAGAAATGAGGTGACTCAGCTAGATGCCATAACTGCTATTTTATGCATAGAATCATCCATGACTACCTCAGCTATCGTGGATTGCATTGGGAATGCTCTGCATTCCAATTTTACTGACAACCCTGATCAAGAATGTATCCTTGTTTTCATTCTTTGCATAAATTAACCTTACATGCATTTAATCTCACTATCACAACCAACCTTCTCCTATTAAATGGGGTTAGTCACGTGGATCAATTGTGTCATTGGCTGAGCTGAGTTGCGAAAAACCAAAATTACAGTAAAGCCACATGTGATAATTTTGACACGTAAAAATAAAAGTGATAGGATAAGTAGTATTCTTTAGTTTACATGGAAATTTTCTTAGAACTTTTTACATGGTAATATTGTTTGCCTTAGTCAAAGAGGTCAATCTGCAGAAGAGAACAAGGGGTATTAGATCAGATGCATGCATTTAAATGGCCTGTAATTTTGTGCATAGCTAAGTTATATTCTTGTGTTGCATTATGTCTTCTCTTCACAGCCTTTTGACTTTGTTTCAACAAGATCTTTACTACCACTAAAACAGATGCGAAACAAGAAATATTGATCCGAGAAAAGTTGAATAGTGTGGAGAGTGAAGGCTAAGAAAGAAAAAAGAAATGGAAGAGTCGTGTAGTATAAGTGGTTCATTATGGTTGGCTCTGCTATTTTCATCATACAATGGAATTGATTACTGTAGCATTTGGTTTATCACTTCTGAGATGTATACTTCACAGTCGATTTTAACTACAAAGACTCGGTTTACAAGGTACCCAATTATATAGTTACGAATATTTTGACAGACGGTACTAAAAAATTATTTTAAAGACAAAAAAATAAATAGTAGCTATATTAACAAAATTAGATATTATTTTAAAGATTAAAAAAAAATAGTATCTAAATTAGATATTATTTTAAAGATTAAAAAAATTTGGTATATAAATTAGTTTTTATTTTTATAAATTGGTATTTAGTTAACTACTTAAGTTTTAGTTATTAATTATTATTTAGATTCTAAAGTTGATATTTAATTAGATAATAATTTAAAAATTATTTATCAATAATAAAAATTAATTTAGATGTTAATAATATTTTTAGTTTTTATAATAGGATATACTTTTATCAATATAATAATTAATTATTTTTTATATCTAAAATTAGTTTTTATTTAATGTGTGGGTTCTTCACTTTCAAAAACAGATTCACTTCATTGATCTTTGTTTGAAGATCTGCAGTTCTGGTTTTGGATCCCTCCTCCTATGAATCGGATCAGATAAATTGCTTTAGTTATGAACCAACACAACATTGTTTTATTAATCAAGTGAACATGAAAAGTAACACACACACACACACACATATATATATATATATAATATTAGATGTAGTAAATGTGATCAATTAGAATAGTTAAAAATTTTAAAATTATATTTTGAAATATACTTTTTAAAATACTTCTAAAATGTGTAATTAAAAATGTAAAGATTTTAAAGAATTATTTCTATGGTTAAATTATAATAGAGAGGTGTATGAATAAAATATGGGAGTGCATAAAGTAATTTCTTAATATAAGTGAAGAACACCAAAAACCCAATTCATTAATTTGATTGAAAAAGAAGGAAGGTCCGAAAGAAGTTTCAGCATGGACTGCTTCTTCCTGCACCTCCATATGTTCTTGTACCACTTCCATAAGTTTTTATGTTCCAAAAATATCTTTCTTTAATATTCTAGATTACATAATCCAGAAGTTTTTTTCTAGATTCGTAATTAGCTTCTGGATTATGTAATCCAGAAGCCCTAGAAGTCTTTTCTATATATGAAATTAACTTTCAAATTATGTAATCCAGAAATTTTTTTTCCAGATGCGTAATTAGCTTTTGGATTACATAATCTGGAAGTCTTTTTTAGATATGATATTAGTTAACTTCCGCATTATATAATATGGAAGTCTTTTTTCAAATGTTTGATTAACTTCCAGATTACATAATCTGTAAGTCTTTCCTGAATATGAAATTAGCTTCCAAATTATCTAATCCGGAATATATCCAGATTACATAATTACATAATCCATAGAGATATCTCAAATTCAAAAAAACTCATGAATTTTATAAATCTAAAGAACAATTTCCAAGAACATTTTTATGGGGCGACACAAAAAGGACAAAAAAGTCTTTTCACTTTTAGTATGGGGTGGAAAACAAAACTATGGAGGTGCAGGAAGAAGCAGTCTTCAGCGTGTAGTCTGTCTAACCGTGTGTTTATTGAATCCCGAAGTGCAGAGGAAACGTTGTTGAATTATCAAAAAAACGGGGAAAGGGAGATTCTGCGACGCCATTTCAATTATCTCAGGCAACCATGGTACCATCTCCGATCTTTACTCAAACCAATATACAGTGCATCATTCATCATTTCTTTTACTATTTCTCTTACAATTTTTCTCCCTTACATATATTATACGCTTAAATCAGTAGTTTCTCTTTGTTTCTTGTATCAAATCTAGGGTTCATAACAAAAATGTTTTTTTGATTTTTTTTTTTATGAATGAACCATTAACTTGTGCAATTCCCGTATCAGTCATCTTTATATAGAGGGGAATCCAGGAGGTACAACAGTAAACCAAAAGGACGCCATCATTTGACAACGCAGAAGAAGCAGGAAATTAGGGAAGCCTTTGAATTATTTGATACTGATGGCTCAGGTTTTGTATCTGCACTTTAGCTTCGCATCAAAATAACACTGTGGTCCCATAATTATTTTTTTTATTAATGCTATTACTTTGATGATTTTTAGGTACTATTGACGCCAAGGAGCTGAATGTTGCCATGAGGTATTGTTGTTCTTCATAGTCTTAAAATGATTGTCCTATTATTTGGCTGTGTTGTTGCGAATGACATCTTATCTTGACAGGGCTCTTGGATTTGAGATGACTGAAGAGGTATTATACAGTAACCATTCAATTTTTTTCTGATTGAATTGTATTTTTGCAAGTTTTGTTTTATTTCATCTGAGAATCCTCGATTGTCACGAGGAAGGGAACCATCTGTTTTTTTATTCAGTGTTAGGGAGTCAATTTGCTGTAATGAAATCCAAAAGTTAGCATATCATTAATTTGCTGATATGCTCTTTGCTAGAGTTATGTTTGTATTTCTGATAGATAACCTGCTGTGTCGTTTCAGCAAATTAATCAAATGATAGCAGATGTAGATAAGGATGGAAGTGGAGCGATTGATTATGACGAATTTGAGTACATGATGACAGCCAAAATAGGAGAAAGGGATACTAAGGAGGAGCTCATGAAAGCTTTCCATATTATTGATCATGATAAAAATGTAAATTTCTGCACTGCTATATTATACCTAATTTATACATCTTGATTCTCATTAATCGTGGTCTATTCAGGGAAAGATATCTGCATCAGACATCAAGCGCATTGCAAAAGAGCTAGGTCAAAATTTCACTGACAGAGAGATTCAGGAGATGGTTGATGAAGCAGACCAAGATAGTAAGTTATCCCAATCATATCCTGGTTAACTTTCTAATTTACATGAAAACTTTTACTTGTCATATTGTGGATTTGTATTCTATGGTTAACTGGGTGTGCATGCGTGAGTTTTAGATTATGCTGACATAATGTTGTGTATATGAAATAGTATTATCATTACTTTGATCTTCTAATTTACAGCTATCTGTGCTCAAGTCATTAAAAAATACTGTGGCAAAAAAAAAATTACACTGGAATTATTTATGATGGCAAGAGGTCTCTAACTTGTATGCAAGATTTACTGAAAAAAGATACTCGTAGTTTGTCATTTTACTTAATTTTGTCTTGCTTTACCCTTGTCTCTGTAACTGCTTCTCATGATTTTGAGATGTTAGATCAGTTTTCTTTTCCTTAAAACGTGCAGACGATCGAGAGGTTAGTCCAGAGGAATTCATCACGATGATGACCAGAACTCGCTTCCATCACTAATCATATCTATGTGGGGGTAGTTGTTTGCTTTGTTTGCTGCACTTGTATGGGAAAGTTAAAAATGGATTAACGAAGATATATATTGTACAATTTGTATGAATGATTCCAATGCTATGGTTGTGTATTGCCTATGAATAACATTGATGTACGCTCATATCTCGGTTTGTTCTGATTAATTTCACTCGTGTACCAAAATAGTCACAACGGGCATAAGCGTTTTCTACCACCCACAAAAGGACAACAATTGTTATATATATATTTTTTTCAATTTTTTATTTTATAATTTAGCAAATATAGCACATACAGTGCCTATATCAAAATGCTGCTCAACTGCGTTTAAAGGGTTTACAGATGCATTAAATCAAAAATAAATGAAAGGGGTTCCTCAGGTGTATTCACCTCTTTCTAAAATAATATTTTAGCAAGTTACATTTTTTTGGCGTAATAAAATTAAAGGCTATATAATTTGCGAACCCTTTATATTTTTGTATTTAAAACAAGGGAGTGGATTGATTTAAGAAGAAATCCCGTTCATGGATGACAGGCATTAATCCTCCTTCGACCCCGTTCACCTTGATTCCTTCATGCATTCGGTATTCAATTTCAGAGCCATCCATTGAGGTGAAAACTGAAATTCAAGAAGGACCTACATATATCAACTTCGACACAAAAAGAGGATAATAACCACAACTAATTTCTATTGGATATGCTTTGAGTGAATGATTATAAGTTTTAACTCATGAAATATGATATTGTGTAGTATAAGTTTTAATTGTTCAATTTCTAATAACTTTTATAGTAATTTTTATTGACGATGCCTTTCACTTTTCATTGAATAAAAGTTAACAGTGTGTCTTTTTAATGTTAAGAGAAATGATACGTTTACAACATGTTAGATTATATAAAGAATAAGTTTGAATATTAAAAGTAAATTGAAAAATAGTATTATCTTGAACGCCGAAACTTGTAGAACACACGAACACCAACATTAGTAGAATACACGTAGAATATGTATCGGTCCGTAAATTGTACCATACAAAAAGTATTGGATTTATGAAAATTTAATTTTAAATCTTAAAAAAAAAAAAAAATTTAAAAACTCAAATTTATTGCATGATTATAAAAATAGAAAAGGAATCATGAACCAGTCATAAAAAAAAAATTGTTAAAAAAAACTATGGAAGTAGCATTAAGCAAAGATGAATATTAGTGTCAATTTCAAACTGGAACAAGACTCTCAGCGTAGGTGAAAGGCACGTAACAAAGCTCATCTCTATGAGCAGGCAGTTTCTTCAGTTCCATACTCACAGGATTGAACAGAGAAAGAACAGTTTGCACTCCTCTGAAATCATTCTCCTGTGCACACAGCTCTTCCCGGCACACAATTTCATCTTTCCAAATACTTAAAGGATACATAATCCTGGAAAATGGCCCCACACGGTACATCTTCACCCAACTCTCTCCACCACCATCACATCTATCATTATCATAATCACCATTAAAATCTTTCAACACCCACAAATCAAAAGAACAAGACTCGAAGTTCCCAACAATATAGTTACGAAACATGGCAAGTTCATCGTTGTAGACAGCAAGCACGTTATTGCTGTATGGATGAGAGGGCGAGGAGGGAATGGGAGGACCATTCACCAGCGTAAACCATTCCCTTCCAACGTCAAATGAAAGTACAAATTCAGAATCAGTGTCAGAAGCAGAAGTCATAGAGGCAAGCCAAAATATAGTTCCAGTAATAGTCACGGAACTAGATACAGGACACAAAGGTTGCAACTTGGCGGCGTCGATTTCCCTCCAGGAACCGGAGGTTAACGAATAGACCTCGGCTCGATTAACCCTAATGTTGTCGAGAACAACAACCTGGTCGTCATAGGCGGAGACGCACGTGGAGATTCGGACGATCTTGTAATCGTCGGCGAGAGGACTGAACCGAATCCAACGTAATGGAAGGGCAAAAGTGTTGTGGTAGGAACCTGTCTGATTTGACGGGTGGCGGGGTTGATGATGGAGAGGACGGTGTTGTTGCGGAGGCAGAGGAGGCCGTTGCAGGAGTCGAGGATCTTGGCGTCGGGAAAAGCGAGGTGGGAGACATGGGATTGGTGGATGAGGTTGTAATGGGATCCGAAGAGACAGACCGAGAAGGAGAGAGGTGGTGGTTGGCGGTGGATGCGTTGGAGGAGAAGGACGGCGTTGCGGGTGGAGTGTTGCAGCTGCTGTTTGGTGAAGAAAATGTTTGTTTGTAAGAGATTTAACCACTCTTTTGAGACGCATCTGAATCGGATTAGGGATTTCACCGGAACTCTCTTCAGAATGTTTATCAGAGCGTCTAATGGCAGAACCTCCTTCTCTCTCTTTTCTTCTCTCATTCCGGTACTTCTCATTCTCCAATCCAAACCAATTTTCTCCCTATCCTTTCCTTAATATTTTTTTATACTATTTAATTATAAATATATTTTTTATTATACATATTTATTTTTAAATACATTACATCATAATTATATACCACTCCAACAATTGTAAAACTATAATTTTTATTTCTTCATCTAACTTCACAATCCATCATCATATATCAGATATACTTATCATTAAGTAAATAAAGAGTTAACAATTATAATACTAGTTGAATAGATTCTTTCATAAGTTTTTATTAATTCTTATGTTCATTCGATCGAATATCAAAATAAGATAATGTTTTTTTACAAAACTATTGAATATTTTAAGATTTTGAAAAAAGTAATTTAAATGACGTTAGTTGGGAAGATTTCGAAGAGTTAGGATTATAACGATACAACATAAATTCTAAATTAATTATTCATATTCATATTTTTTTTTTATAGTAGATATGACAGTAAAGATTACGTCGAGTTGTTTTTAAATAACTAATCCATTTTCTCAAATTAATTACGCAGGTTTGTAAGTTTAATAATGATATGCATATATCATTTATACTTTAAATATTTTTTCTTTTAATTATATTTTTCAAATTACATATGTAATTTGAATCTTTATAATTCTCCCTCGTCATTAATATAAGTAGCTTTTATCATAATCACAAAACACCAATCATGATGAATTTATGAATTAATGTAACAAAATTACTTTTATTATGCAAGTTTTCTAAAATTATCTTATTATTATTAATCTATAAAAGAAGTAGTATCATTCCGATCCATATCACATATATACTATTGTGTATAAGATCCGGGACAATCTCCCCACCTCATTAAATTCATTTTTACTCTAAAGATCTATCATTCTCTATTTTTTCTATGATTTAGTCATCAATCAGTTGAGAAAAGTGTTTCTCTCAGCCCAGCTTAATTAAGCTCATACTAAAATTTGGTAATGTTTTGATAACTTGTTCTAGGTTCTTAAATTTTAGAGTGATTCCCGAGGTAGAATTTCCATTCGAATAAGAATTTCATGTAAGAGAAACTAACTTTAACTTTTAATAGTACCCTAGGCTAGAAGACCTGAAAGTGAAGGGGACGTGATCTCAAGTTTCAATTTCTCTGGCAGGGAAGTTATTTGATAAAATTATAAGCTCTAGTTTGATTTTAACTTTGACATTTCTTACTTAAAAACTTATACTACTCTTCAAGATAAATGTATTGAACGGTCATACTTAGCTGCAAATGTTTTTAACAAGCCTTTTCACCTCACTCATTCGTCTCAAGGCTGGGGACTCTGTACCGTCTCGGGTTTTGGTCAGTCATATACCAATTAGTCCGACCCGCCAAGTGACTTAAGACCAAGGTCACCATGATTTTTGGGACTATTATTATCCCCACATAATTATGTCAGTGTAATAATATTAATTTAGATAAATATATTATGAGAATAAATCTTATTAATGCACGATTAACGTGATTTTAATATGCAATATTCAGAACTCTTTGAATGCTTTAATTTACTTACTCAATATCCCTTATTATGTTACATAAATGTTACTATTATATTATAGAATACTCTGATTTATATACATGATATTTAGATTTTATGAAAAGTTACCATAATACACATTAATGAATGTCTTGAGGAACCATAATCAATGATACAAACCCATGAATGCTTATTTTTTTATCAACAAAAAATAAAATAAAATTAAAAAAAACACTCCAGAAATGTTACAACTCTTATACTAAAGATAAATTCAAAACAGAACAACAATATCAACCTAAAACAGAAAAAGGTTATTTTTACTATTTTTGCTATTTTTACTGCATGGTTTCTGCAAAATATGTAGGAAATATTATGCAGCAAAAGATGCTAAAACCCATTTGACAACATCCCCTAACCTTACAAACTGGTTTCTTCTTGCGTTTTCCTTCCTTGAGCTCAGTATTCAGCATAGAAAAAATTATCCTTCACATTTGTGGGCCGTGATTGTAGATCCCTAATCAAGCATCATCCCATTCTCTAAACCAAAAACAATAAATAACAGTTATATACTCCTTCATAACAATTATAAATAAAAATCACCAGCAAGAATTCCAACTCAAATTTTATTATTAAATTCACTATATACACATTTTTTTTTTCTTACCAATTTGAACGAACAAGTGTCGGATTGTCATTGTTAGAATTTAAAGGAAGACCACGAAACTCATCTAAATTCTGACGGATTGCAAATCGGCGAGAACATTTTTAAATAAAATGTCATAGAAAATAATAAACTTATCTAAATAATAATTTATAATATTTTACATGTATATATGGTAGAGTGACAATCTATATTTTTTTATAAAATCAACTTACAACTCCAATACTATTATTTTAATATATTTTATATCATTTAATTATAAATTTATTTTTTATAATATATATTTATAGCTAAATTCATAGTATACTCTGATGGTTATCCAAACCTCCTATTATATATACCATGATGGGTTTTGAAGTTAAATGGTGAAGAAAGTATAGAAAAGGAATGGGTAGTGAGAAAATTGGTTTGAATTGGAGGAGGGGAAGAAAAAGGAGAAAAAGAAAAAGGAGAAGAATGGAAATGGAAATGGAAGAGAGAAAGAGAGAGAAGGAGGTTGTGCCATTGGACATTGTGATGAATATTTTGAAGAGAGTTCCAGTGAAATCACTAATGCGATTTAAATGCGTTTCAAAAGAGTGGTTAAATCTACCAACAAACCCTTACTTCATCAAACAGCAGCTGCAACACTCCACCCGCAACGCCGCCCTTCTCCTCCAACGCATCCACCGCCAACCGCCACCTATCTCCTTCTCCGTCTGCCTCGTTGGACCCCACAACAACCTCATCCACCAATCTCATCTCTCCCACATCGCTTTGCTCGACGTCAAGATCCTCGATTCCTGCAACGGCCTCCTTTGCCTCCGCAACAACACCGCCCTCTCCATCCTCAACCCCGCCACCCATCAAATCAGACCGGTTCCCACCCCAACCGTTATGCCCTTCCACGACGTTGGATTCGGGTTCAGTTCCCTTACCGATGATTACAAGATCGTGCGAATCTCCATGTGCGTCATCTTCAAACAACCTAAGGTTGATCGAGCCGAGGTATATTCGTTAACCTCCGGCTCGTGGAGGGAAATTAACGCCGTCAAGTTGCATAATTTGGGTCTTGTCTCTAGATCCGTAGCCATCACTGGAACTATATTTTGGCTTGCTTCTAGGACTTTCAGTTCCACCCATTATGAATTTGTGGTTTCATTTGACATTGGAAGGGAATTGTTTACACTGATGATTGGTCCTCAGATGCCATCTTCGCCCTCTCATACCTTCAACAACTACGAGCTTGTGGTTTGCAACGATGAACTGGCCATGTTTTGCAACTGCATTGTTAGGAACTTCGTGTCTTGTTCATTTGATTTGTGGGTGTTGAAAGATTTTAATTGCGATTATGATGATGATAGACGTGATGGTGGTGGAGAGAGTTGGGTGAAGATGTACAGTGTGGGGCCATTTTCCGGCCTTGTGTATCCTTTAAGCCTTTGGAAAGATGAAATTGTGTGTCGGGAACGGTTGAAGGTAGAGAATGGAGGGGATTCTGTTATTGGTCTTTTCAATCCTGTGAGTAAGATACTGAAGCAACTGCAACCTGATAGAGATGAGTTTTGTTATGTGCCCTTCACCTATATTGAAAGTCTTATTCCAGTTTGAAACATTGCTATGGTTCCTCATGTTTATTCACCTCTTTCTAAAATAAAAAACAAGGGAGTAGATTGATTTAAGAAGAAATCCCGTTCATGGATGACAGCATTAATCCTCCTTCGACCCCGTACACCTTGGTTCTTTCATGCATTCGGTATTCAATTTCTGAGCCATCCATTGAGATGAAAACTGAAATCCAAGAAGGACCTACATATATCAACTTCGACACAAAAAGAGGATAATAACCACAACTAATTTCTATTGGATATGCTTTGAGTGAATGATTATAAGTTTTAACTCATGAAATATGATATTGTGCACTATAAGTTTTAATTGTTCAATTTCTAATAACTTTTAGTAAATTCTAATAATAATGTGTGTGTTTTTAATGTTAAGAATAGAACAGGTTACATTAAATAAAGAGCAAAATTTGAATATTAAAAGTAAATTGAAAAAGTGTTTAGTATTAATAAGTTATAAGTTAATCATGACAAACATCTTTCTACTAAAAAAAACTAGAACATACTTGTACACGTAAATTTTAATGTTAATTTATATAATTTATATAATTTATAATTATATAATATATAGATTTACGTTTCCGAGTAGTGTCAATGGTGAAGCAAATCACAAGCACATGGTTTGTTGTAGGGTTGAGAGGGCGAAGATGGATGGGGAGATACATTTGAATAATATTAGATATTTTATAGGAACTCTCTTCAGCGTTCATCGTATAATGGCAGAACCTCCTTCTCTCTTTCTCACTCCCATTTCCATTCTTCTCATTCTCCAATTCAAACAAATTTTCTCTCTACCCTTTCCTTTTCTGCACTTTCTTCACCATTTAACTTCACAACCCATCATCATATATACATGTAAAGAGGTTCTATTAACTGTTGTAAAACTGTGTATATTGCAAAACAAAAACAGAGTGCGTTTTTGCGAAACAGAAAACAGAGAAGCGGTTTTGATTCATGAACCCTAAAACAGTTTTGATTTACAAACCTAAAATCCAGG
>Ga0123342_1001136_pt1 | contig 44359 bp, 19 predicted proteins | sample Turbeawhitnodule_FD_89960 | JGI IMG/M metagenome (GOLD analysis project Ga0123342, IMG submission 89960) | Root nodule microbial communities of legume samples collected from Mexico - Turtle bean Mexico white nodule | ecosystem: Host-associated > Plants > Roots > Nodule | place: Mexico: Nepantla...
ACAAAAGAGGTTTCTTATGTTTCCCTCTAAGCACCTTCAAACAAAGAAATTACAAAAAGAGAAAACAAACATCCATTAGCTCCTAAAGCCTTGAACATGCTCCTTGTAAGCCTTTGAGGTGGGTTATTAACTCCATGAGCGTCCTCCATTTGAGCCTCAACCTCTTCTCGCTCTTGATGATTGGCCTCCATGTCCACTTGAGCTTGATCTCCATCAGAAACCCCCACTCGAAGGGATCCTAGAAAAAAGGAACGAAGAGAAAACAGGGAAAGCTTAAAATGCAAGGGGTTAAACAGCCCCAAGCGGTTATCAAGCATCAGAATTAATAGATAAGTGCGATCAACAGTTAAAGTTCGTACCTTTGGATCAAGTAGGATGAAGGTTCTGGAATTTGTAGGCAAAACGCAATAGCGCTCGAGGAAGAAGACGAAGCCATCAAGGGTGATTCAGAGAATGCTGGAACAGTGATTGGACGCGCGCGTTTTCGAATATTTAAATAAAGAAGCGTAAGCGACGTTAAGCCCTGACCGTTGATCAAAACACGTGTGCGCAGTTAAGACAGGCTCAGAGAGACGTCACTTTGTGCACTATTCACGTCTTGTCATACAGAGCCACGTAGGTCGCCTAGGGCAAGAACTTAGTATCTTCGTTGAACAAGTTACAGCTCGAGACTGGGGGGCTTTTGTATCGACCAGTCCTCGGGCGTCGTTGACCACTAGTAATGTTAGGGCCACGTAAGCGGGGTCCTACGAGCGGCATGTGTTAGTGTTTACGAGGCACGAGCGCCAAGGAACCAAAGAGTGGTCAGACATCAGTCACCAGGATGTACCAACGTGCCACTAGTCATTGTGGAGAGGTCGGACATCGGGAACCCGAACAGCAGAGCTGGGCCACGAGAGGTGGATCACAGACCACACACCAGTTATCAGTAAGGGAGAAGCCTAGGTCACGAGGGTCCATGCGTGTGGAGTGGATGACGCGTTTAGGCGTAACACAAGTACAGAGCCACTGGAAAGATACGACCTGTGAGGGTCATGTTCTAGGGGTGAGTTGCATGCATGACATGTGAACAGCTAGGGCGCTCCCAAGGCGGGTGACCCCAGAGATCAGGTGCATGAGGAGGCATCCAGGTGGTCACCCCGTCAGAGGTTGCACTCCAGTTAGGGAACCCCACGCGCTAGGTTATCCTAAGAGTAGGTAACGGTAGTGTTGGGCCCACCCCCTCAGAAAGCCCATTTTGGGTAAAGGGAAGTAACAAACTTAGTAAGGTACGCTATTGATTTGCGCCGCTTAACACAGTTATTTACGTTAAACAGTTTTGGTGTTTCCTAGCCCTAAGATTGACTTGAGTGTCGGAGTGCAAACGGCCTCTAAGGCACCCTTTGTCTTTGTGTTTTCAGGCATTCATCAAAGGGAAAGCACGTGCAAGCGCAGGGATTCTAGATGTAAGAGTGGCGTAGATGCACGAAGACGTTTAGGGTCAACCGGCAAGAACAATAACTTGTGTAAATAACAAATAATGTAAGAGACAAGAGTTTTGTCTAATAGACAATACAACATTCTATAGTCTTGTTTCTTTTATGTCTGACTACGAACAAATATGGTCCAACAAGAAACACATAGAAAGCTAAACCCCATTTTTCACAAACATTTTAGGAAGCGACCTCTCGATAAGCAAGCAATACCACTTGTTGGGTGATAAAAAAAACTTTTTAAATCGTTATAACTTTTTCCTTTACTTGGACAAATGTTCTTCTCTCTAGACGAGAGCATAATGGTCTTCTCACTAGATAAGAGTATTGCTCATTGGGGTGAAGAGACCCTAAAATAATTTTCCCTCCTTAACTTTAAGCTTTCAGATCTCTAAAAAAAATATACAAATGGTGATTACTTCAATTTTCAAATAAAAGTGTTTAAATCATAAATTTGACATGAATTAAACAAAATTCTTAAGATAAAGACAAAAGGTTCAATTAACTTGATAACTTAGGATACTTATCCATCTGATCATGAAAAATAATCTTTCGCAACTATTTTGGAAAAACTTTTTCATAATTTAATTGGTAATTTTTTTAGTTAATTTGCTTCATAGTTTTACAAGTAAGATAACAAATTAATTACTCTAATACCAAGCCTATATATAAATATATAGGCTCACACTCACTAGTAATTTTATATAAAATATTACCACAACCTTGAATTATAAAAGTTTCCTGAAAATAGTATATACCAAGTTTACAATATAACATATCTCATGCTACCATTTATAATATTCATTTTCTTTAAGCATTAGATACTATAATACATATATAACACATACATCTATATAAATTAAATCACACTCTCAAGAGTCACACATCACAAATTACCATTAGAGCATTGTCATTAAAATGAGAGAACCTTCAACCACATCTCGAATTAATAATATAATATTTTATTCAATATTATTTAAAAAACATGTATTAAACACGATCCATCATAAACTAACACTTGATATATTAAAAACATATTGAATATTCATGCTCATTTCCTTATATTAGAGTGGTTATGCACACCTACCTTGTATAAAACTAATGCAAAACCTCTTTCATCTTCTGAGCACCTAATCTTTTAACACACGCACTATCCATACACAAACACAAGCATAGACACTTGTTATGCCCGTAATAAAAGTAGAAAACATTAAAAAAGATAAGTCTCTTGAATGGTGTGTCTGGTTTGAGCAGAATATTAGCTCGTGGATGGTAGAGCACTATTTGTAGTTATGATTTATATAATAGAAAGGCATGAAAAGTCAGAAGGTGAAAATTATAGTGTATAAATGAAGGGAATAAGAAAAATGAATAAAGTATTATTGAAGGTTAGAGTAAGAGACAAGAACATTGGAGTCCCCACAGTTTGCGCTATATGTGTCTCCCTCTCATGGCCTTTCAACCTTCATGCAATTCCACAACATCATCTTTCACTTTTCTCCTATTTCCTTTCATCACAACAATCAACGGCTATCATTGCTTCTACCCTTTTCCCCTACCCCACCACATTTTCTCTCTCTTCCTCTCTTTTATATAACTTTTTGTACCTTTATGTGTGGAATGCTAGAGAGGAAAATAATATGAGGAGTCAAAATGTCAAAAATAAAAGAAAAGCTAGAAGTATTTGATGAAAAAATAAGAGAAAATAAAATAATACACTAATTCTAACAAAGATCTACTCAATACTTTTTCATTTTAGACACTAAAAGATGTTAGGTCAAGAAGAAAGAAAGTAGAAGAAAGAGTGAGTGAAAATAAAAACAAAATTTTATTATTTAATAAAAATATACATGAAGAGATGACTTGTGTGGAAATGTGCTGCTTTGCCTAGTCTTTATGTTGTCCATGATTAAGGTAGCTTCTCCCCTTGTTCATTATCTGTTAAAAGTTTTTTATTAGAAGTGTTGAAAAAAAGAGTCAAAATAAATAATTAGTTCCATATTTTATTTTTCTTTTCTCTTTTATTTTCTCTACACCAAATATATATTTATATTTTTTCTAATTATTTGCTGAGTGTTTAGATTGCTCAAAAATTCACAAATGAATAATTTTTTGGAAGCAATAGGTACTTTTTTGTTTAAGATAACTCTTCTTATATAGTTAAAGCAATTATATATATATTATTCCTTGGCATAACCTTTTCGCGCTCTCTTTTCTTCTCTCTCTCCTCTTTCTCTCCCTCTGATGCTTTCTCTCGGAACTAGTGTTCTGGTGGGTCTCCAACGAGGTAAACAACTTTGTCTCTCTTCTGGGTTGTAACTTCTTTGTTTTTCTGCTTTTTGTTGCAACTTCACCATTTGTGTATGACTTTTATTGTTTTTTTTTTCTTTTTCGTTTATCTCTGTGTTTCTTGATTTTCTTCCAATTGTCGAGCCTCGTCTTTGAACGCAGCGTCTTGGTCTCGTCTACTGTGTGGTGTCTCTTTTTTTTCATGTTTTTTGTTTTGTTTTGCCTTGTTTGATGGTTTTGGTGAACTCTATCTGTTTCTCCATTTTGTTTTACTCTTCTTGTTCTTTTGTGCATAGACTGACACACTTGAAAGTCATGACACGTGTTTAGAGGATTTGGTTTAAAGGTTTGTGTTTTGATGCTTCTGTTTTGGTTTCTGAAGGACTTTCAGAAGAGACGAGAAGAAGGGTTGTTTATTGGAGTTGTTTGAGGACTAAAGTTTGAGTTTTTATGCAAAGATTAGTCCTCATGGATCCACGTATTTGTGGGTTTAGTGGTCCCTCTAATGAAGTCCGGTTAGGAAATCAGAGATTTGAAAATGATTTCTTTGATCAAAGTAGGGAATTTGGTTACCTTCAATCCAATCTAGTGCCTAATAAGACGCCTTCTGCATCCTCTGTTTTAAGTCACGAGGAACCTTCTCCGGAAGAATGTGAATTTTCTGATGCAATTTTGAGCTACATCAGTCAGATCCTTATGGAGGAAGACATGGAAGATAAGACATGCATGTTGCATGACTCTTTAGATCTTCAAATTGCCGAGAGATCATTCTATGAGGTGATAGGAGAAAAGTACCCTTCTTCGCTTTTAGAAAATCCAAGTCCTGTTGATCCAGATGGTGGGGTTGGGGATCGTAATTTCTCTGAAAATTATGGTACTTGTTCTTACAATGATGGTGATCTCAGTAGTATTTTAACAAATTTTCGTCAAAATTTGGGAGAATTTCCTAACCATAATTTACGAGGCAATAGCATTTCACAGTCATCTTGTAGCTCTTCAAATAGTGTCATAAGTAGTGTGGAAGGACCTGTGGACTCTCCAAGCAGTATTCTCCAGGTTCCTGATCTGAACAGTGAGAGTCAATCCATTTTGCAATTTCAGAAGGGTGTTGAGGAAGCTAGCAAGTTTCTTCCAAGTGGAATTGGGCTCTTTGCTAATTTGGGTGCGGCTAATTTTTCAAAACTAGAGCCTAAAATGGGGAGTGCTGAATTGTCAGTTAAGGTGGAGAAGGATGTGGGGGATTCTTTTCTTGCTGGGTCCAAAGTAAGGAAACATCATCTTGGGGAAGAGGCGGATGATGAAGAAAATAGAAGCAGCAAGCAAGCTGCAATTTTCTCCGAACCTACATTGCCATCAACTTCTATGGATGCAATCCTGCTTCATAGTTTAGGGGATGGCAGGAAGCTTTTTATGGCCCGTCGTGAGGCTTTGCAAACTAAGAGTGATAAGACAGCACTGTCAAATGGTAAATCAAAGGCTTCCAACAGTGGCAAGGGACGTAGTAAGAAACAAAGTGGGAAAAAGGAAGTGGTTGATTTGAGAACACTTTTGGTTCTTTGTGCACAAGCTGTTGCAGCAGATGACTATAATGGCGCACATGAGTTTCTAAAGCGGATCAGGAAACACTCAAACCCTTTTGGGGATGGAAATCAGAGGTTGGCTCACATCTTTGCTGATGGCCTTGAAGCGCGCTTGGCTGGTACTGGTAGCCAAATTTATAAAGGACTTGTTAGCAAAAGAACATCAGCTGCTGATTTTCTGAAGGCCTATCATCTTTATCTTGCTGCTTGCCCTTTTAGGAAGATGGCTAGTTTTGTCTCTAATATCACTATAAGGACATCTTCCTCAAATTCAGCAAGGGTCCATGTTATAGATTTTGGTATCCTTTATGGTTTCCAGTGGCCTAATTTTATTCAGAGACTTTCCTTAGCAGTTGGAGGACCACCTAAACTTCGAATTACAGGAATAGACTTCCCACAACCTGGTTTCAGGCCTGCTGAGAGAATTGTAGAAACTGGACGCCGCTTGGCAGCTTATGCTGAAATATTTAAGGTGCCATTTGAGTATAATGCTATAGCAAAAAAGTGGGAAACAGTTCAGCTTGAGGAACTAAAGATTGATAGGGATGAGTACCTCGTTGTTACCTGTTTTTATCGCGGTAAAAATGTGCTTGATGAATCTGTGCTTGTGGACAGTCCAAGGAACAAATTCCTCAGTTTGATAAGGAAGATCAACCCGGATTTATTCATTCATGGCATTACTAACGGGGCCTTTAATGCGCCTTTTTTTGTTACTCGATTCAGGGAGGCACTGTTTCACTACTCTTCACTTTTTGACATGCTTGAAACTATTGTGCCTCAAGAGGATTGGGAGAGGATGCTAATTGAGAAAGAGATATTTGGCAGGGAAGCATTGAATGTCATAGCTTGTGAAGGCTGTGAGAGAGTAGAGAGGCCAGAGACTTATAGGCAGTGGCAAGCCCGGATTCTTAGGGCTGGATTTTCACAACAATCTTTTGAACATGCTTTAGTAAAGAGGGCAATAGAGAAAGTATCAACTAGCTACCACAAGGATTTTGTTATTGATGAAGATAGCCAGTGGTTGTTACAAGGTTGGAAGGGGCGAATTGTTTATGCCCTTTCTTGTTGGAAACCAGCATGACTGACCAAGATGGTACATGTGTGCATCTCACTAGGGCTTTGCAAGTTAGTTCGACTCTTGACGAGCTCAGGTACTTTTATTATCCCCTTTGTCAGTTCTGTTCAACAATACTGGTTTATGTCGTTGTTGTTTGATACATCTTGAACTAACTTCAATTTGATAATTGTTCATGGTGTGTCCAATATAGGGTTCAAGATAAAAAGTAAGGGTTCAGTCTGTGAGTTCAGTGGGAGAAAACATGGTTTCTGAATAGCCTGGTATGCAAGTAGATAATCCATGTTATTCTCCTATAGATCATTATAAATTCTGTTTTATGATAGTTAACGTGAGGGCTGTCTTGTGATCATGATTCAATATAAAGTGGCGGATGAATCTAGCATGTAACAAGACCAATTATTGCTGTTACTCATTTTGAGCTTTCTACTTTAATATTTGATACTTTACTACTTAACTGAAGATAATAGCTTATGTATTTCCCTCCTAACAATTAATGGAATATTTACTTTGGGAGAAATACATGTTGCACACCAGATGGTTCGTGTTGCTATTCCAGCTGCCAAAGGCAAAAGTTTGACTAGGTCCACATAGCTTAGAAGATGCTGCAATTGGACCTCTTCTCATTTGCTTATGAAGACTTGTTTCGACATTTGACCCATATTGGGTGGTGGAGCCCTCTACTTAGAAATTTGAACACTGTTACTGGTACAGATTTTCCTTGTTGAATTATTACTGGAGAAACATTTTCTCAATGTATGATTTCATTTGAGGTTTACATTTACTACTTATTTGGACCTGTACTTAAATCTATAGTTGGTCACCATTCATCATTCACAATTCACCATTTGGCTTTCCCTTTGGTGGATAGCTGATGAAAGTTGTTCTTTAGAACAGTGGTGGCACGATGATTTGAAGACGTTCCTAGGACTTTATTGAAACCTTTCACCACTGGCGCATTCTTGTAACTTGTAGCTATTGAAAGTGCATCAGAAGAAACTCTATTTTATACATTCTGCTTTTACAATTTGTTAAGGACTTAGTTTTGATTCCTTGCCCTTGTATAACTGTCTGAACTATATAGTGTTGCACCTTGTGTTGCCGTGTCAATAAAAGTGTTTGAACATAATGTCAAACTTTAAACAATCATAGTGGACTAAAAGAAAGTTGATTGTTAATGCTTGCAACCCTAATGGTATAGAACATTATATAGTGGTGGACCTCGTAGCAGGGGACCCCTTGTGTTTGATGCGGCGGCTTTTGAAGATTCACATGAGGAATTGAACTTTTTTCCTTTTTGTCTTTGGAAAGGTTCTTATATGTTTTACAAGCAAGGTGAGTCGAATGTGTTGCAAGAATCAAAACTATTTTCTAAGGAAAATTATAGACGTTCATTTCATTTTCGGGTGGATTGGAGGTGAAATAAGAGATCAGAAGAGAGAAAGTGCCAGATGTGATGCTTTTACTCTCTTCTTCCCTCTTTCTATTTCTTATACCAAACAAAATCTAAACAAAGACGAAAAGGTGATTCTATTAGAAGAATCTGTAACGTTAAAGGATGTGAGTTTAGTGTGTTTAGATTAATAATGTATGATTCGTGTCTCAGCAAATTACTGCACCAAAAACAAAAACAACTAATAGTAACTTCATATTCAAACGCACTGTTAAAAGTAAAGTGATTTAAATAAGTTAATAATAGCATGTTTGTTTTCAGAATTTGATTAAATACAAATATTGTCATTCAATTATAAATTGTCAATTACTGTACGTATAATGAAGTTGTTAATTTTCATAAAAGCTACTTAAAAGGTACTAGCTAGGGTGATTGTGAAGTAATGATATTGTAAAAGAAATCCTAATAATGCTTAAAAATTTGTTTTTACACAATTCTTAAAAGTTAAACTTACTAAAGTATGTTGAAGTTTATTACCAACACAAGTACAAGTAAGAGAAGGAAAAGAAATTGCAAAGATGTGATGTAAGTCAACAAACAACGAGGTTGGTTTGTATACCAGGAAAATTCTTCCATGGAAAAGGTTTGATTATTCTTTGTCCATTTTGATGGAACAGAGACATGCTTGATTGATAAATTTACTTGACATACTATAGTGCGTCAAACAATGATTTTGCAAAAGAAATTTTGGTAGGTTTCAATTCCTTTTTGGATTGCAATGTTTTTATATTTATAACACTGCCTCCTTCCAATAATGATTGGGTTTCAATGTTTTTGGATTGAAACAGAATGAAATAGTGGAAGCATTTTTTTATTTTATAATTGGGATGAACTCATTTTTCATTTCATCATCTTATTTATTTTATTTATTTGGTGGAGCAAAAATCAGTTTTGAAGAGTGATTGTGCGTTGGTGAAAATTTAGAAAATCCTCCACTCAAATAAACTTTATTCAGGGAAAAACTTAAAAATAATCACTTCTTTCAAAGTCAACTTTTATTTGAATAATGGCAACTAAGATTCTAACAGATGCATTCTCTTGTCACTCAAATTGGAGGGCACGTGTGCCCCTAGTGGCAGTGTTGAAGTGCATGTGCTTCCAACAAAGAGATCGGATTGCAATTATCTTAGTAAATAATAAGATTTACCTACTTATTTACTTCATCAGTTCTCATTTTAAATGTTATGCCTATGCAAAAATAAACCTCTAAATCTCTTAAAAAAATTAAAAAAAAAAAAACATAATTTAATCTCTGTAAAAAGTTGTAAATTGACCCCTTAATACAATAACTTAATGACAGTAACATTTAATTTCAATTTAGTGATAAAATAGTTCAACAAAAATTAACAGAATTTAATTGTTGTATGTTTACAGCACCTCAGACATTCATAGACCAAATTCACCATTGACCCAGAAACCTTTTTCTCTAGTGTTCTCACCAGGTATCAAAACCTAATTGATAATGAGGATTGAACTTGCACAAAACTTATGCTCGTATAGTTATTAAAACTTTAAATGAAGGCACAACTACAGGTGCAAAATGATTAGATTAATCTAATAATAATAATAATGATGATGATGATTATCAGGACTGCATTTTCTAGTAAGTTCGTTACTGTTGCAAACCAGGAAACATCAGAAGACTGGAGATACAGACAGTTCAGTTTTGTTCCCATGAAAACTGCTTTTATATTTTTATAATATCATGCAATTGAAACTTTCAGCAATATACTAGGAAGAATTGCAAACATTACACGAGATAACATGAAAGTGACATGATCCGCTGATTAGTAGACATTTGTTTTTCTCAAGGCGTGCAGTGCTAGTGAAGTCTATAATTTGCATTAAAACAATTCTTTACTATATTGCCTAGACATAAAGTAAATATGCTTTGGTTCAATCCCAAATGCAGACAAGAAGGATCTATGGATCATGATAACAACATTCAAAATTAAAACCGAGTAGTGATCTGGGAAAATAAAGCCTTAAAGTCCTTTGTTGCTGAACCTGCTCCCTCAGGTTTTGATGCCAAGTCAAATGCCTTGAATTTGGCCTCCTCATAATTTAGTGCCTGTTAAACCAATTGAACGAAAGGGCATCAAAATCTGAGATTTGAGAAGTAATTAAAAAATGGTGAAATATTTTATTTTGGAGTCGGGTAGTGGGATGACAACTGTTTCCATGCAAAGTAAATGATATAAATAATATACCTGAATACAGACTTCAGCAACATCAGCTCTACTTATGGTTCTGGTTTCAGTCTTGAGAAGCTCATCATCCTTCCCTACAAGTAGTTCTCTAAGTCCTCCATCTTTGTCTTGCAAACCACCAGCCCTGACTCGGTACAGAAAGTGTGTAAGATTGGAAAGTTAAAAAAGAGAGAGAAAGAAAAAAAAACTTAGTATGTCCATAAAGACTAATATTCTCATTAGAAAGGTGAATAGTGAAAACATGTTCCATCTAAATATCAAAATGATATTGAAGAAAGTAACCATGTAATTAAATGTAATATGCACAAAACCAGATCTGATTACATGTAAAGTGCTAAGCACCAGACAGTCAAATTTAAAATGATTTTCTCGTCACATTGTTCCTGCACTTGAGATAAATAGTCTTATTTGAAGCTTTAGACATAGAATGGACCATGACATGATTTAGTGAGATAGTGAAAGTGTAGCTATTCATCAAAAAACTCAACTAGTCACATGATTGATGGAGAATTCTAGAGAAGCATGTTTGTCATCGGCTCTTTAGACTAGAATTTAGTCTATAGCAAAAATTCATGTTTTCCTACTATTGTAGGTGTGATCGTAGGACAATCTTTATTAGATTGTGTATCCTTGAGACTAAAGAATTATCACATTTTTATACTTGCGTATAATTAGAGTGATAGAGTAACATTACCATGTAATATATAATTTTTATACATATAATACTTTGTTTGTCGTCCATTAGAAGTATAAGGGTGGCTAATAGTTTCCAAAACATCTCTATCTTACATGAAGGTGCATTGAGTTGTATGTTTACTTCTCTTTCTTCCAATTTTCTTTCCAATGATCCATAGCAAAATCCTAGAAGCACATAGATAGTGTATTTGAAAAGTTTCTAAGGTACTAGATGGACATAGCTTGCATGCATGTGCAAATCTCAAGAAGTGCCTTTTTAGCAAAGAAAGGTAAGGTAACTTTCATAGACTGTGAATATCTTGCAAGGAATTAGCATAGATCCAACTAAGGTTCAGGCTATTATACTGTGGCCTTCACCCAATTCTCTTCAAGAAGTTCAGGCCTTTCATGGCCAAAATATCTATCTAGCAGCAATCCATATCAGTCTTTAGCACAAATGTTGCTCCTTATAACAAAATGCTTAAAAGGAGAAACATGTAAGGGACTCAGGCATATAAGTTTCAAATTGATTAAACGAGAGAATGATAAAAGCACCCATTCATGAAATATTGGACTTCAACAAAGTCTTTGGAGTTGAGGCTAAACATTTGTGAATTGGTAATGTTCCTTCTCAAGAAGGGAAATAATTTTCCTACTTCAGCGAGAAATTGGATGTTTCAAGGAGAATCCATTCAATCTATGACAAGGAATTCTATTCTATTCGTCAAGTTTTGACGAACTAGAGGCATGATAATCTATGCCAAGGAATTCTATTCTATCAGTCAAGTGTTGACAAACTAGAGGCATGATTTCGTTTCAAAAGTTGTTCATCAATGAACAGCTTAAGATCAATAAAAGTCATGAAAAGAGGGTAGAGTTCCCTCAAGCCTATTCCTTTTTTTATCAATACAAGGTTGGTACTCAAAATCAATTTGATAATGCTTAGTCAACACTGGTAAGCCAAGGGTTTTCCCACACTAATGTAACTACTAAAAATAAGTCCCCCAATCAAGGGATAAGGGGAAAGAGTATTTGCTTAAGGTCAATTACTGCACCTGAAGTATTGTTTGTTTTGGAGCTCAGTGGCTCCATCACAATTTTGTCTTCAAAAGGTGTCTCGATGGATTAAAAAAGGAAGATGTATATAAATAACCCTTTGACTCAACTTCTTAGCTATGTGAGATTTTTGGGCATTACCAAAACATTGTATACACATTAATAAAAGTTATGAAAAGAAGCCAATTCCTTTGTGATCAGCACGCACATGGTGGGTAATCAAAATCAATTTGATCATACCTTGTCAAAACTGGTGAGGTGAGAGTTGTCCCACACTAATGTAACTACTTCTGCCTTATTATTAGTCGACCAGATCTCTAACACACTCTCATATTGGCCATTTTGAGCAAAAAATTTGCAAGACTGAATAGCTACGGGTGGTCTTATAATGATAGCAGGTGGCTGACAAATCACTGGAATATGTCTAATACTATCTTAAAATTTGAGTTTGGACCTAACTAAACCCACAAAATCTCCTTGTGAGTGAAGGTTTCTCTCTATGTACACTACTTGAACCTTATTATTAGTTAGTCAAAGTGGAATCTGTAACAAAGTTTTTATGGAACTCTTAGAAGACGACCTATATTTTTAGGAGATTTGGAGTGAAAGCTCTAAAGAACTTCTAAGAATTCCTCTTTACAAAATGAGTTCCTTCTCAAAAATAATGGATTGTTTGTTCCGCAACGTTCATCATGTGAAACAATAATGTTAACAGCACATAGTGGAGTTCTTGAGGCTAGTTTGGGCTGTTTCTGTTATTCAAGCAAAATCTTATTGGCCTAGCATGGTTTTGCTGTTACCAGGCACAGAAAGTGATGTCTTACTCGTCACATCAGCATACATGCTCAAAATACAACTGTATGCTTTATACCCACGTCTGGTTGATTCTTTTCCACCATGGGAAGATGCCAATATTGATTTCATGGTAGGATTGCCAGAAGCTCAATGCAACAAAAGTTCAAATATGCTGTGAATTTTATGATTCATTTTTAGCAAACTCTATGGAAGAAACTACAATTCAGTTCCTCCCATCAGCCCCAAAAGTTCAAATATGCTGTGAATTTTATGATTCATTTTTAGCAAACTCTATGGAAGAAACTACAATTCAGTTCCTCCCATCAGCCACAAACTCACAGGCAAACAAAAGTAGCCACTGAAGTATGGGTGATTTATCAAGATCACTAATGAGTGGAATGTTGACAAAGGGGTTTCAATTTCAAAAGGCAGAATTTCCTGCAATTGATTTCAAAGCAAGAAATTCAGTAAAAGTCTATTTGAGGTCGTTACAGACCTATTCTAATCCTTTTAGCCTGCTAGACTTGGCTCCTATTCCAACTAATGATACTGAAAAGACAGGGAAAGAAATTCAATGGCTACACTACGAGGTTTGACTTAATATTTTTCAACAAAATAAAAGTAAAGAAAGCTGATAAATTTAGGAAACCAAGTTTCAAGCAAGGGGATTTTGTTTATATTCATCTTTGACAAGAACAAACTCCAAAGGCTGGTTTAGGCAGCTCAGACCCAGAGCTAATGGCCCTTTTAGAGTTCAATGTCTCAGATTTGGCTTCAAATGAAGAAGAAAAGAAGACCCCAGATTTTTCAACAGGGGAGAATTACGGAGAATTCTAGAGCTGCATTTTTAATACATTTTCCATGTCCTCTTCCAATCAGTCTTTGAAATTATTTGTCACGTCTCTTTAGGAAAAAATAGTTTCTCATTCCCAATGATGGAAAAGTGTGTAGTCAATAAAGAAGAATACAAAAAAGAGGCATAATTCATTCTTAGGCACTTCTAGTATAAAATAAATAGGTGCCTTGGTGATGGTTGTAAGCTGTCACTTAGGTACTTCATCTTGCAAATTTATCTTTGACTCTGTAAATCTTAGGTGGATTCCTAAGAATCATTGAATTGTGTTGTTTTCTTGTCCTTCCAAATTTTACTTATTTTTCAGACATCAAATGTGTACCCCTTGCTTTAAAATATCTAACTCTTAAGTAATATATACTACGAAAGAAGATACTTCTATTCTATCATTTGTTATTTAGGAATTCTTTAAAAGCAAATGCAAGCAAGGTACAAATTGAACACTTGTCAACAAAAGCTCGAGATCACAATTTGTTAACATCGATGTTTTACAATTAAACATATCACCATTTTCTTTCTTTCTCAAAAAAACTAACACCAAAAATTTAAAAGTGTTCTACCAGACAACCAGGCATCAAGATAACATTATAGTGTTGATTGATAGTGTTTCTGGTGCAGTTTAGGTTATGGAGACAGAAGGTATCAACATTTTATTTAAGGTAACAGTCAAGCAGTCAGTAATATTATACATTATTCCAACTGAAAGGCACTCATACAGAAGAAACCTAGCTGTCAAATGTCTCAATACTGACAAGAACTGGTGTACCTTATAATTGTATATGGGACGCCAGAATCAGCCAGATATTGCTCTGCCTTCCTTTTCCAAACCTGCAATCAATACAGAAGTAAAAAATACTATACATTTACCAAACTTGCATTTGGCATTAAGATGAATTGCAAGCTCTCTCTAATCATATAAAAGCAAGGCCAGAATGTATGGAAGGAGGGAATTCAGAAGTAAAGAAGAAAACATTACTAACCAATATATTTCCATTACCCAAGCTATTCAAAGGATTGTTAAGGTCTGTTCCACCCATAGACCCTACCAACACAATCTGCTTCACTCCAGCAGCCTTAGCTGTAATTTCAATATTGCAAGCATGTGTCAGTTTATTACAAGACCTAAAAAAAGTCTGCATTACAGTTTACAATCCATGGTTAATGGAAAGAAGACATGGATTCTCACCAGCATCTATTTGATTTTTCTGCCCAATCCAGTCAACCTAATAGGCACAAACCACTAAAATATGAATAAAAAAGGAGATAAATTTAAAAATAATTGAGAGTAAGACAAAAATTGTAACGGTACCTGTTCAGGATATGCACCATCATCAAAATAGAACTCTGGTCTTTGTCCTTTCGTTGGATCAAACCCAGGTTTTATCAGTGGCACTGCACTTGTGAGGATTATGAGAACATCTATACCCTGAATTGCAGGAATAATACTTTCGGCATCCCTTATATCGCCAATAAAAACGTCATCTTCAGCACCAATGTTCTGTTTGCTTTCTTCTGTTCTAACCAGTCCTCTAGCCACATACTGGTTTGGCCTTTCTTTCAATTTTTTGTAAACTATTTGTCCTGAAAAGTAACATCAATTCTCAGTTATTGGTAAAACCACAGTAACTATCCAACATCAGCCAACAATCGTAATCACTTTATATAACAGAACATTTTATATTATGTAATATGTAGATCACACCACATTCCATACACTATACCTATTCAAATCAGAATGGTGCATCAGAATCAAATCCAAATACTATTATCCTCTTCTTTGAAAACAAAGCCTTTGAAAGCCCAGTTTAACATAGTATCATAGATTTAACATAGTATCATAGATTTCCATCAGCAAGCTGAAGGCTGAGTACTGTACCGTTTGTCTATATTTCCTACTTACAAGTGCAATTACAATATACTTTTTTCTACATTGTATCCTAATCTTCAATTTAATGAAAAGCAGCAAGAGTCAAACCATATCATGGTGTATTGGTTGCTGTGCATCCTTATCTCTTACAGGCTCTTTGGATCAAGGCGTGGAAATGCTAAGACAGAAACATTGCAAGTAAAGTTGAAAGTTGAAAAATGAAAAACATAATATTAAAAAGGGTGGAAAACAATGCTTTTCATCAGTTAATTGCGTAGAAAGTTTAATTATATATTATTTTTTTATAAAAAATAATAGATTATATATAAAAATTATATTTTAATATATATATATCATTTATAATTATTTATTTTTATATTATAATAAAACAAATAATTTAAAATAAAAATTAATCCTTAATCCAAATGGAAACTTGAGAATAGTTTTCGACAGTGTTTACTTTTAGTTTGAGAAAATGGTATTTCCTTTATAATTACAAAAATGTCACTTTATTTTCATTTTCTGATTTTTAAATTTTATGCAATAAGGAGTGAAACGAATAAATATTATATATAAGAAAATAAAATGGCATTTTGTGGCTAAAATGAAAAAAAAAATGATAAGTTTATCTAAAAAAGTCACACTGTAAACACATGCCTAATAACACAACTCATAAAACAAAATAAGCATTTTCTCAGTTCATGATAAGTTAGCAACATTAAGCCTGAGTAAAAAATACTCAATCCACCTAAAGAAACAAAACTCACAAAGCCTAAATTCTCTCTCCTGAGCAAGAAAAAAAAACGGAATTTGAACAATACCCATGAAAGCATACAACAGACCGTTAAACTCCACCATCTTTTATTTTTCATAACCCAAAAAACTGAAAAAAGCAACACCCGAAACACCATTTTCTGGTCTCATACCAATAAAAAAAACAACAATTCAGAAAAAAATACCATCAAAGCACAAACCAAAAAGACCTTACCTGTGCGACCACCAGCTCCAGTGACAAGCACGGTACTCTTGGCACTCTCCGCCATGGCCACAACACCGAATTCTCTCGTCACCCTCTTCACACCCTCCTCGTTCCTCTTCTTCGCAAGAGAAAAGACGCCCAAAGAAGAAGAAGAAGAAAGAGAGAGAGAGCGAAGCCTTAATGAGGAAGATGAAATCGGTAGAGGAAGGGACGGTGACAACCCACAATATTTATGGCATTGATTGAGGGAGGTGGCATTGCAGAAAAAGGGAACACGTGTAGCCATATCCATCAGAGTAGTTGACACAGTTGCATAATGGCGAAGGTGAGAGAAGAAAAGAATGGAGAAAAGTTTAGAACTTTAGAACAGGGAAGGATGATGCGACCTTTGGCAACGTTAACAACGGTCACTTCGGAGAGCAGACACTGTTGGGGTGGTTGTCGCGCCTCAGTATTCGTTGAGCTTTAATGTGTGTTACATTAGGTTATACCTTTTACGTGTACTTTCCTTACATTACAGATTTTCTTATCCATTTCCCTTATCTCCCACCATGACGTCACCCATTTTATTTTTTTATTTATAAATATGTTTTTATTGTGTGAGGGGTGAAAAAGTGGGCAGGTCGTGAGTTAGTTCTGAAAAAAATTGAGGATGGATTGTTTATTTTAATCTGTTGGCTCGTTTAGTCATGTCTTGTATAATTCGTAGTGCGGGTCAAGTGTAGGTCGGAACAGGTTGATCTGCATAACTTTAAAATGTAGAATTTTTTTTTGTATCTCATTTTTTTTCATGTAGCCTCATATTTCACATTTCAAAAATTTTAATTGCAGTTCCTATATTGTGTTGTGCTTAGCAAATTAAAGTCTACCCTGGATAGCTAGTACTGAAACCAGTGGCATGTGTAGTACTGACACAAATAGTTTTTGAAAAATTGACAAAAACCACTCCATGGAATTTTAAGTAACATGGTTATTTAGATTTAGTGGATGGTTTAATAGATTCCTCTAGGAGTAAGATATACTAAATTTCTATTTTCTTCCCCAAATAGATGCTAATATCTTAAAATAGTTCAAAGTTTGAAGAATATTCAGTTAATGGAGAACTCGTCACTACCATAATTTTTTGTGGTTGTAAAACCACCTAACATGATAAAGTGAAGATCGTGTTGCCGCTTGACTCACATATATGAAGACTTGTTTATCATAAAAGAATTAAGTCATTCCTCATATGTGAATCACATAGACTTGTATGGATGGGTTTGATCTCGTGTCACGTCATATTTCAGATTTTTAGTGACCAGGAATAGTTAAGTAAAATCTTGAAGATTAAATCAGAGCAGTTCAGGTCCATCAAGACTTAAAAAATAGGTTATAGCTCAGTCAACAGCTGAAGCTGAGGTTATTGCAGTTGTAGCAGTTATGAATCAAGTTTTTTGGTTGAAGAGTATTTTAATAGATTTGGGTCCTTTTTATTTTCTTATTTGTTAACTATTGCCTTTGTTTCTAAAAGATCTACATTTTCTTTCAAATTCCAATTTCTAGGGAGTCTTTAAAACTATATACACTATCTATATTGGCATCCATGAAATTTTAGGTCCATTCATTTAAATCTCATATTGTTCTTCTTTCTTCTCATGACAAGCACAAAAAAATGGGTTTCCGTTTACTTGCTATTCGACAATCATCATCCACAGGTAGGCATGCAGCTTCAAAATTTGTAGAAGTCCCAAGCGATATTGTACCGTGTATGCTAGAGATATTTGAACCAACCTTCTTATGTGAGTTGATTTTAGATATTTTCATTTATAGTGACACTTTTACTTAAGATTAGGATTTTTAACAATTAATGGTGAGGACCTAAGGAAGATTCTCACTGGACACGAACTTAACCAAGTGGTTAAGTAAGTGTGAAGGTTCAGTTACAGAGGCAAAGATGAAAAACAAGATATGGTGAGAATGAGATGCAATTGCAGAATTGAAAATGGGCACAAGGTTAACATCAATGGTGGTCATGACCTCCCAAATGATGCACTATACTCATGACTATGAGCGAAACCCAAAAGCAACAAAGAATAGAAACTAGAGAGACAAACACATAAAATGGAATGGAGAAATGGAAGGAAGATGAAATGAGAAAACTTATGATGGTGGATGAAAAATGTCACGCCACTTGGAGTGTGATGTACTCCGAGATGAGTGTGTTGGTCGCCACTTGAGAGCTTCCCAAATCACTTAAGATAAGACCTCAAACCTAAGAGGACATAAACCTCACTAAGAGCTCACACAACTTGTGCGGAGTTTCTTTACTTCATTCAAATTCAACTCGTAAAATACAATGAGATAGGCCTCCTATTTATAGGTGAAGGAGCCTTGGAGAACAAGCATGAAGGGTAGGATGGGAAACACTAAAAAGGGGTAGCCTTAGGGTTTGACTAAGTCAAACCCGCACACTAGGCTTGTCCTTCTAGAAACTAGGTCAAAATCTCTTCCTAAAGGACTAGGAACAAGCTAAAATGCTAACTACACCCCCTATTATGCTAAAGGTACCTTATTCTAGCCTATCTTTGCTATTTTGACCCCTAAAGTGAGCCAATTTATTTACAACTTGTTTTATTATTTAAGAAGACCAACAAGAAGAACATTAGATGCTCTGGTTTGTGTCCATTTCTTTTCTGGTGAGGTCTGCTAAATCCTTGGTGAGGCCTTCACTTGATTGTTGAGATGATTTCTCATAGTGTGAATCCTTGGTCATCTCCTTGTTGGCTTGGTTTGCATCACCTTCCCTCCAAGATTTATTAAGTCAAGCTGAGTTTGGATATGATCATCCCATGATTGGCCTCATAATTCCTTGCATTGAAGATATCTTTGAACATATGACTTCCTGTTATGGACAATAAATCTCACACTTGATACTGACATACATTAGTCAAGACATTTTGTACAATAGGAATCTTCTCCATCATGTAAAAATTATTACGAAATTTTGAGCAATGACTCCAACTACTAAATTTTTATGTTTATCATTACAATGTTCAAATCTCCATGCAATTAGAATGGTAGAGAATACTAGAAGGTTTTATGTTCCCAAAAAAATACTTTTGTTCTCACTAATTCTTCAGCTTAACAAACCATGATCTGCACTATCAGGGCAGGGTAAAGTAATAGTGTTTTGTATAGTCAACGAAAACCATCAATTTATTGTTGAACCAAGTGTGTTCAAGCTTTGAAGAATCCAAACCCTTTGAAGGTTGATGAAAGGTTGAATGTGCTTGTTGTTGATGAGCTGTCTTTAGATAGGATCTGTGGTAGATTAATTGTATATATCCACTCTTGATTGAATCCAAAGCATAAACATTCTCAAACTTTTTAATTGAAAAGTTTTTTTCAAACTAAGTGAAAAACAACCTGTTGTTTTGTCGAAACAACTGATTGTTTTATACTTAGGTGGTTTTAGAAAGGTTGAAAAATGTTTTTGATGGTTGACTTGCTGTCAAACCAAAACAATCGATTGATTCGTGGAAACAACCGATTGTTTGTTTTGGGACCATAACAGAGAACTGTTTTGTGCTTTGACTGAGCATTAAAAGATTTTCTAACTGTTTACGCTCCAATTTTTAATGCTTTGACCAATCTTTAATTGCAATTAATAGTTTGTTAAGATTATGCAACAAACAACTTTGTTTTAATACAAAAAAACATATTTGAGTTTTTCAACAGATTGAGATTTTGAAAAGTTGAGAATTACTTAGAGATTGCATTGATCAAAGAGTGTGAGATAGGATTTTCATCTTGTATTGATTTCAGATTTGTTCTGTAACAAGTGTAATCTTTTGTACTTTGAAAGAAACTCTGTGTGTATAGCTGAGAAGTGTGGTGTGTTCTTGAGGGGATCAAGATCAGCATTCTTAGTGGTGTTGTGCTGGACCAAAGGAAGTGTGTGTCTTGAGGGGATCAAGGTCTCTTCTTTGGTTGTGTTGTAAGTAATCTAGGGTTGATTGCTTAGTGTATTCGCAATGGTTTTTGGGAAGACTGGATGTAGCTCTTGGTTAAGAGTGAACCAGTATAAACCTCTGTGTGCATTCTCTCTATCCTTTAACTCTTTAAATTCAGTTTTTATATTTGTGAACTGGTATAAACAACCGATTGTTTCTGCGAAACAACCGATTGTTTTTCTGATGCTGTGTTTTTTGCTTTGTGTTTTGGAAAATTGATTTCTTAATCAAGTTATTCTCGAAGTAATTTCATTCTTGGCTTTAAAGTTTGCGAAAACCCTCTTTAAACCATTCACCCCCCTCTAGTTTAAAGTCATACTTTCTAACATTTATGTGGAACGAATTTAAAATATTTTTGAAGTTTTATTCACATACGTGTTAAACTAAATTCATGGTCCTAGTAATACATGAGATTTTGCCCCAAAAATGGCAGTTATAATGGACTTCAAAAATGAAATTTGATGTCATCATGTTAGGCAATATTCAAGTGACCAGAAACGTTCGCAAACCACTTGGAGCTAGGTGAAACCAAAGCAATTTAGGTTAACAAAAGCTTATAAATTTCATGAATGCTTCGTTTTATTCTCTATTACATCACTCATGATAGGTGAAGAGAAAATGTGATATAGATAAGATTTTTAACTAATTTCTTATTCAGTAATTATATAGATCAAATTCACAGAAAATGTGAGAAAAAACATTGTGTAGAAAACTTCTCATTCAGACTAACCTTCTTTTACACTTGCCTAAACAAGATAACAAAAATAGAGAAAGGGGATATGTTCTAGGTAAGAAACAAAGATACAAAAATGTGTCAAGTATAGTCTACATCTAAGTCAGTTTCATCTTCACACAATTTTAGCACCTATTGAAACGAGAAGTGATATCTAAGAACACATCTTCTCCACAAGGAATTGTGAGACCACCCATTAGTTGGTCATACCCAAATTCTTCCTTAGCTTGACTCAACACGTCTTGAAATGAAGGTTGGTTCAAGTATGATACAAGGAACTCTTCTTGTAAATCTAGTTCTCTAAAATATCTTTCTAATTTTGTAGGAATGTTGAAAGAGTACGTGAAATTTCAAAAATTGATAAATTTTAATTATTTAAAGTCATTTATTAATTAACATTTCTTTTAAAAAAAGTAGGTTCATAAAAGAAAGGCTATTAAAGTGTGGAAGTGTATGACTAATGAAGTACGTCTAAGTCTTTTTATTTTATTTTAAGTAATTTAATGTTGATTAAGCCTTTTATTTATGATATTTGAATTAGACAAAAGAACCTTATTTCAATAGAGGAGGCAAACTAAGAGAAAAATTACATTAAAGAAAAGTTAATAGTGTAATTTATTATATGTTTATTTTCTTTCATTATTTTGTTGTTAATGAACTCCATCTAACATAAGTAATGAAATCAGTGATTCAAAGGAAACAGATTGAAAAAAGAGAACGTAAACCAAAACTTCATTTTGATGGGACGAATTTCAGTTCATGATTCGATAACCAAAATTTTTTATATTCTTTATTATAACTGATGATGATACCATCTCTTTGTTTCCTTAGTTTCTTCTTTCAATTTTATTTCTTCTTTCAATTTCTTTCTTCTTTTGTTTATATTAGTGAATTAATAGAATAATTTATTTCTCTGACTATTGGTGATTCCGATTGAAGACCTTGCTCCCTACAAAAGTTGAATTGTTTGAAACTTCAAATTATTTTAATGGAATGATAGTTTTTGTAACTGATGATAATGATGAAGTTGGAATTTCTAGAACGGATTGTGAGACTGTAGTTCTAGTACATGCTAGGAATCTTATACATGCTACATGGTAAATAAAAGTAACAATTTATTGACAAGGCATGTCTAAATTCACTTTCAAACATTAAAAATTCATTAAAATACTATTGACATTTGTGTTGACAGATTTTTATTACTAGTTTGCTTATAGAATAAAAGCATTCAAACATAAATTATTAAATTCATAATATTACAATCCAAACCTAAGTAGTCTACATAATTTTCTAATCAAACAATTTACTAAAGATTTTTAGTAACATTTTTATAATATTACTTTTTATTAAAAAATATTACTAAAAATATTAAGTATTATTTTTGAATGTCACTTTTTTATTAAAAAAAATTTACTAAATTTTTTAGTAACATTGTTTATAATGTTACTATCTTTTCAAAAAGTATTACCAAAAGAATTTAGTAAAAAATTTAAAATATTACTTATTAAAAAAATTACTGAAAACTTTTAGTAACATTTTTATATTGTTACTTTTTTTATAAAAAAATATTATTAAAAATATTTAGTAACATTTTAAAATGTCATCTCTTTACTAAAAAAGTTCCTAAAAATAATTAGTAACATTTTGAAAATGTTACCTATTTATTAAAATAAAGTTATTAAAAATAACTAGTAACATTTTTATAATGTTATTTTTAAAAAAAATATTACTAAAAAAATTTAGTAACATTTTTAAAATGTCACCTCTATAGTTATTAAAAATTTGTATTAACATTTTTATAGAGCTAGTTTTTATTAAAAAAAAAAAACATTTCTAAAATAATTTGGTAACATTTTAAAAAAAATTATCTTTTTATTAAATAAATATTACTAAAAATATTTAGAGACATTTTTATAAATGTCTCTATTGTTATGTAAAAATGTTCCTAAAAGTTTTTAGAAACATTAACTTATCATTACATTGGATAAAATGTTACTAAATCATATTAGTAGCATTTTATTTGATTTAGCAACATTTTATTTTATGTTACTAATTAGTAGTGTATTTACACAAAAAGAAAGGGTGCGAAGGTTGGTGAGTGGAAATAAATGTGAAGGATGACATGAAAACTAGTCAAAATGACTCATGGTTCACCATACTAACCCCAAGCCCACTATTGCACATATTTCATACTGAACTTGAAATGGCACACGTAATGAGGATGTGTGGGGTTGACTCTTCCTCCCTCCCACATATAGGGCATCACTCAAAATAATTCCCCTTTTGTGAAGGTTCAGCTTGGTGCTATCTTGTCCAAAAAGGTCCTTCACGCATAAAACTAGGTTGAGGGCATTACCTTTAAATTCCATAAATAGGTAAGCGGGCCAGATATACTCCCATAACCATGACATGCTAGCTTTGAGTATGCGGATTTTACAGAGAAACTATAAGAAGGGGGTTCATTCCATAGCCATGAATCCAACTTATTTGAATCAAGGGGTACCTGCGATATATTTGTCATGAAGTCTTCTACCATAGGTTTTTCCAACTCAAACCAAGCTCTTCTCCAACTAATACCCATTCCCAAACCTCTGTAGTCCATCTTCTGAAACTCACAATTGGTTTATCTTCCTTCAGGGAATTTTTGTGTATTCTAGGATATCTCTCTTTAAGTTGGGTGTTGTCTAACCACTCATCTTCCTAGAATTTAAACTTTGAGCCATCTCCCACATGTCAGACTACATTTGAATCAAACCATCTGCTTCCCTGGTCTGAGAGACTTGTTTCAGATAAATCCTTCCACCATCTAGACTTGTATTTATTTCGATCTGATGTATTTAACATCCTCCCAGATCCGTACTTCAACTCTAAGACGTCCTTCCACAGGCCAACCTTAGGGTACCTCATTCTCCATATCCTTTTTGTCAATAGGGCCTTATTGAATAGATCAATGCGTCTAATACCAAGGCCACCTTCCTCTTTTGGTTTGCATATGTTCTCCCAACTACACCAAGCAATTTTCCTCCCTTTTGTGCCCCATCCCCATAAGAATTTCCTCTGTAACTTTATAATTTCCTTGCACACACCAATCAGAGCTTTAAAAAATGATAAGAAGAATAATGGTATAGCGTTGATAACCGATTTTATGAGGCAAATTCTTTCCGCAAAGGATAAGTTTTTACCTTTTCACACTAAAAATTTCTTTTTTATCTTTGATAGCACTGGCTCCCAAAAAGAACATCTAGATGAGTTGCCACCTACAGGTAGGCCCAGGTAGGTAAAGGGGAAAACCATTAGGTTGCAGTACAAAATTTCAGTGTACAACTTGACCAGGTTCCTGTCCACACCAACTATACCTATTTTACTCTTATGAAAGTTTACTTTGAGTCCATAACCTAATTCAAAACATCTTAGCATAGCCTTAATTGTCATAATATTTTGCACACTTGATTCGTAGACAAATAAGATGTCGTCAGCAAATTGGAGTAGGTTCACCTCAAGCTTCTTATTTACTACTTTAATTCCCGAAAACAAAATTTTTCTGGTCGCTTGGTTTACCAACCCGGATAGGCCTTGAGTCATGATTAAGAACAAGAAAGGTGCAATCGGATCCCCCTGTCTAAGGCCTCTAGAGGGTTTGAATTCTTTTGTTGGGTTGTCGTTTACCAGAACTGAGATAGTAGCATATTCTAGATAGACTTTGATCCATTGAATCCATTTCCCACATAATCCTAATCTTCCTATCATATAGTACAAAAACTCCCAATTAACTGAGTCATACGCTTTTTCAAAGTCAATCTTTACAATTACCCCACTCCTCTTCTTTCTCTTATGTTCATCCACAACCTTGTTAACAACAAGGACTCTGTCTAATAACCCTCTATTTGATAAAAAAAAAGTCGATTGTGACACGTCTATCACCTTGTCAATGACTTTCTTAATCCTTATAGATATCATTTTTCCAATATTTTGTACAAGCATCTGACAGGTGAAATGGGTTTATACTCTTCTAGAGATTGAGGGTTTTCTGACTTTGGAATCAGCATTATGAATGAAACATTGCATCATTTTGGTATTTTCTCTTCTCTATGGAAATATTGTACTGCACCAAATACGTCCTTTTTCAAGTAATTCCCAGTGCTTCTTTACAAAGCTAAAGGAAACACCATCAGGGCCAAGGCTTTTGCTGCTTTCGCGGTTCCATATGGCTTTTTTAACTTCCTCCATCGTAAAAGGTTCAATCCGTAGCCTGTTATCTAAATTCGTTAAGGGTTTAAATTCAACATTGTCCAACTTAAATCGAATGTCCTCGTGTGCTGACATCTTGCTTTTGTAGAAATCTTTGATTATTTCCTTCACAATAATCAGATCTTCCTTCCAGAATCCAGAGATCAAACTATGTACTCCTTTAATCTAATTTCTCATTGATGAAGAATTGAATAGAAAGAAGACAAGGTGCAGTACAATAAGGAGGCTTAAGGAAACATCAATGGAGTTCAATGCCTTCCAAATGATGAACCAAACTCATGAACATGAGTGTCATCTCCTTACACAACAATTGAATAGTAAAAACACAAGAGCAACAAGAGAACAATGGAATTTGGTGCGGAATTTTAAACAATGCAAGAAAAAGACATTGAACCGATTAGAAACACAACACAAAGCAATTGAACCGGTTGAATTAAACAAGAACACAAACTACCGAATAGAAATGAAGAACAAACACAATTGACTGAATAGAAAACTAGAATAGGATGCGAAAATGGAAATGGAAGATGAAAGCAATAAGAACTTATGTGAATGAAGCCATGGAACGGAAGAACACGCCACATGGATGGTGATTGATCCAAGATAAGTGCAAGATGCCACCACTTGAGAGCTTCCCAAACTCACAAGATAAGACTAGTAGAAGAAGAACAAGTCTCACACAAATCTCTCTCAATTTGAGTAGAGTAGCTTTTCTTCAAATTCCAAATCTAAATTTACATGAGCATAGCACCTCTATTTATAGTGTGAGAGGGCTGAAATTAAAGTGGGAAAATTCAAATGAGAAGCATTTGAATTTGGCGCCTAATTACATGTCACAAGGGAGGTGTGACTTGGTTTCTTTCTTTGGCACCTCCTAAAACTACACCTACACCTTATTTTTATGTCACATGGAAGGTGTGACTTATCTTTGTACATTGGCACCCCTTATATCTATATCTACACCTTCCTTTTATGTTCTACTTAATTTCTACTCTAAAGAAATTATAAAAAGATACATCAATTTATGCTCATCTATTATTGCTTGTGCTCTTGCTCTTAATAATCTTTTGAGGCATGATGGATGATGAAATCATGTGTTGGGCTTGGGCCTCAGTTTGGGCTTGGGCCTCCATATTAAGAACACTAATAGGAAGAACTTTAAATATTTTGGTCCTTGATCATTCCTCCTATTGATGACATCTTTATTTGCTTATTGAGATGACCCTTCAAGTTTAGCATCATTGGTCATCTTCATGTATTTTTGATTCACATCACTCATCCTTCTCCATTTAATTGATGCGTGGAAATATTTAGATTTAGGGTCACCCTGTTTAAACCATGAATCCCTTGATTTTTATTGTAGAAGGGATTCATTTCTCATAATAAGAACCTGTAATTGGCTCAAAAGCTCCCTTCTTTCCATAATCACATTTTCTTCAAGTTATCGACTTCGTCTAAGGAGTCTATCTCATTTACTCTCTTAATGAGATCAAACTTGAGTTTGTCTATATACCTGAACACCTCTCTTTTCCACCCTTTCAAATCACTCTTTAACATTTTCAACTTGCCCTTTAGTATTTGGAAGTTATTTCCCTGAACAATGTAGCTTTCCCATTTACTTTTAATAAAACTACCAAAATTCTTATCTTCATACCATATATCCAGAAATTTGAACAGTTTTGGCCCCTAATCTGCCACTTTTGATTTTAACACCAGTGCACAGTGGTCGAAAATGTTTCTGTTGATGACATATTGTTTGTTGCCTGACCAATGTTGCAACCATTCAAATGAAGTTAGGAACATATCAAGCCTACTCTTTGCCTTTCCATTAGGTTTGATCCACGTGTATTTTCTCCCAATGCTAGGGATATCTACCACCTTCATACTCTCGATGAAATTGTTAAAGTCTTTGATTTCTCTCTTACTACTTCTGCCACAGTTTAGCCCCTCCTTTCACCATCATTTCTTATTGAATTAAAATCCCCAAAGACACAACAAAAGTTACAAGCTTCCCATATTCTTACTGCTTTTAGTTCATCCCACATTTTCATTTATAGTTCATCCCGCATTTTCATTTTCTCTTGTAGGTTAGAAGATGAGTGTTTACTATAACAACAAATATATTGATATACAATAAATGTGTATTTCTTCTTATGTTAATTTATCATCGAGTGGTATAACATATTTAAAGTTATCGTGACTTCAAAATGTGTCCTTACTTTCAATTTAAAATCTTATATATATATATATATATATATATATATATATATATTCCGAATTTGGCACTTTAACTACCTAGTTAATACTTTGTTTTAATTTTATTCAAACGTTGAGATTGGTTACACTGTAGTAGACAAGAGAACATGTCATCGTTTGGTGAACTAATTATAAAAAATAATGGATGATGGATTTGATAATGTTGTGTGCAACTTGCGTATCAACCATTTCTTTTATTGAAGTACGTTACGCATTTAAAACACTAACCTATTTTACTTAGGTATTTGTTTTTATATTAATAGCGTGCCAAGAATGTCAAATATGTTTACAATTTAACTGTCTTCACTATGATTTGTACGAATAATTGATAGAAATTTAACTAACTGTCAGACAATTCATGTTAATTAATGATTAGCTCTTAATTAATTCTTGCAGTGGAACTGAAACAAGTTTTATTATTTCAAGGGATAGTTTTTATGAAGCATTTCAAAAGTTAATTAACAACGTTTTGTTGTATAGTAAAATTTAACAACATATTCTAAAATTAGTCATGCTGTCAATGAATATTCATATGATAAATTTGTACAGAATAAATTTGAATCATCATTCTTAGAAATAAAATAACCTTTTGATTTAATTGTTTATTAAATCAAATGATTTTTTTTTGTTAAAATTGCATTACAGCTATCCATTTCTATAATTTTCTTTTTCTCTCATTTTGTTTCCTTCCATGTATTGGTGACAAATACTATAATTCACTTAATTACAAGATGACAATTGAGTTTCTATTCACTTTACATGTTTTTTTTCCTTACACTTTAATGTAAAACGAATCTTCCTCACTTGATGGAGACGAGGGAAAAAAAATATTGATTCCTTACATTATATTATTATATATGTAGGCGAGGCCCAAAGGGGGAATTTAATATTTCATATCATCTTATGAAAGCATCTACGTGAACTGCATATATTAATTTATTATAATATGATCAAAGCATCTACATCAACTACAGTTACAAGGTTCCAACTTGGGAAATTCACAAAGGACTTCTCTTTTCTTTTGGTTTTTGATTATTTTTCCATGAATGATCTAAGCAGTCACAGATGTTTCCACAGCAAGGTTTCCAGGGTAAGCAACTTCTGATTTTATGTCATCTTCCCATAGTTCTGGCACGGCCTCTCTAAGGTTGTGGATGCTCTCTAATGCGTAATCTGCTCCTTTAATTCTCTGAGATTTTCCAACCTGAATTGTAATCAACAATTAGAGGCTCATTTCAGTTTCCTACACAATAAGGATTGTCTTGTGGGGGCAACACACTAATATTCTTGTTTTTATGTGTTGGACCACTAACATTTATGTATGATATATAAGATTATATATGTATGTGATGTCCCTTGCATAAAATTATTGGATTCCTCTTCATTATTAGTTTGGCAGTGTTCCTACTACTGAACAAAATTACCAGTGACTTACCAGCACAGTGTGAAGACCCACACGTTTTCCAGCTTGTATGTTGCGGACACTATCCTCAAAGAACAACTGAAAGTGACATAGGAAAATCCAAAATGTCAGAAAATAAGAGTCAACAAAACTAAGAATCTAAGTGAAATAAGATGGTTTTTCTTACAGTTCTTTGCGGGTTAAGGTTGGCTATCTTGAGAGACAATTCAATGGCATTTTCTGATGGTTTGCAAATAATTGGTGTTTTAGGCAAAACTGTGTTGGGATTGGGTTGAGAAAAATGGGCAATGATGTCAAAGATTTGTGAGCCACTAGCATTTTTTTTTGTGGTTGGATTGGTTGTGCTTGAAACCCCCATAAACTCAATGTCATCTTCATCATCAGAGACAGTGCTTTTATGGATTGGATTAAGGGTCTCAAAGCATATGATTCCTTCAAAGCAGTCCTCTAATCCAAGCCTGCTAAGTGCCTTAACTGCATGGACTTTGTCTGAGTTTGTGAAGATCTAAAAAGAAAAAGACAAAAGAGGTTTTATCAGATTATTTTCATTTTTTCTCGCTAGAATCTTGAGCAATTTCTATTTGGTCAAATATAAACAACTTACTAGTTTCCTATAGGGCAGGCTCAGCAAAAGGTTCCTCAGAACTTGGTCTGGTTTCAAGTTTTCGTAAGGTAATCTTCCATGAACAAAACTGTAACACCAAGAGTTCAAACATCAGTATCACCACTAGAAAACACTCGTAAGGATATCAAACGGGGGTAAAAACAATCAGATAAATAAAAGGTCTTGTATTGTACCTGTGATATTCATCATAGTCAAAGTCATATCCAATTGCCTGCATTGACAATGAAACAAAACAAGCATAAGTTATCAAAGATTTCTGAATTCAACAGTTAATTCTAATTTTGAGCAAGGAGTTGAAAGCATTGAAAAACTTAATCATACCCTTAAACCAGCCATAGTTGTTCCATAGTTTTTGTAGAGGAGGTTGGACAAGTCATCAATTTTGCTTTTCTCTATGCCAAGCTTTTCCACCATATAGTCTAGATCAATGGTATCACTCGTGTCAAGGATATCCATAAAGAGCAAACACATTACCCAGAACATTATTCGCAAAGAGACACTCACCTTTAATATTTTGGCCACATGCATTTGCAATACCAGTGCTTAGTGGATACAAAGTATCATCTAAATCTGCAGCACAGTGTAAGAGTTATAATCTTAACCGCACCCAAATTAATGAGGTTTCATAATTTGCAATTAATCAATGAACTGTCTCACTAGAAGACTCACCAAAAAGAAGGCAATCATATTTTGGTCTCTGGTTCTGTCTGAAACGGTCCTCGAACTCCATTTCAGGCAGAAAACCTTAAGAGACAACAAAAGGAAGTGAACACTTAGTTGCATGACAACATGAACCAACCAAATTTTATATAGGGATTCCTTGTGATTCTCAGCCTACTAATGTTGATGGCTTTACTTATTTTTAAAAAAATGCTCTTGTTTACTCGGATTAGCACTGATATAAGCTAAAGCACCATAAAGGAAGACAATCACAGTGTTCATCCAATCCATTGGAGATAAAGCTTTGCTGAGATTCTGAGTGGACAATCCACAACCAAGTAAATAGATTAATTTAAAAATAAATGTTGCAACAGTACCCCTTTGGGGGCACAGAATTTAAAGAAACATGAGAGGGTTCATAAGCTTCCTTCAATTATTATAACTATAAAATAAGAAAATAAAAAAGGACCCTCCAGAAAAAAGGTCAATCATAGAACGGTTCAAAGCCAAAAACCCATTATTATAATCTTTTGAACAGAGTTTGAGACACAGAAAATTTCTTTCCAAAGTGCTTAAACTTTTGGAGTCACACAATCACTCATTCATCAAACTTTCTGGATTCAACGGAATATAAAACCAAATCACAACACTCAGCAACAACGTAATTTTTTTAAAACTGGGAAAAAAGGGAAAAAAAAAAAAGAGTTAACACGTGTCTGCATATTAAGATCACCAAATAAGTTGGTGTGTTCACAAAAACAGAGGTACGGTTCTCAATTCCGACCATTTGTTCATATCATCATGAATTTTGAGAATTCAAAAGGAAAAACCTCAGGCTTGCACTCATGGCAATAAAGGGTCTTTGGTAGAATCATTAAGAAGCCATGGTTTGGATGGAATACGGGCAATGAGTGAAGAGTGAAACAGAAAACTTTAGTGTTCTATGAAACTATGCATAAGAAGAATTGAAGTAATTGGCTTACCAGAAACAGAAAAATGAATGGGGTGTGGGAAAGGGTGTGGATTAGGAAGAAGCAAAGCTTAGAGAGAAATATTGTAGTACAATGGTGTTGAAGGATGCAAGGAGGAGGGGGAGGAAAAAGCAATGGCAAAGATGAGTATTTATAGGAAGCCAAGTGCAGGGGATCATTGGCTATAATATTATATAATTTATTATTTATTTTTCATGGAGAAAACTTAGTAAATTGTATGTATATTTCTAAACTTAAGTCAAATGTAACAAATTGAGATTTGGCTTATTTAAAAAATAAAGTTCAATAATAATATTTAATTATAAATTCAATTTTCAATATTTATTTTTAATATTAAAATAATTCTGGTTAAAATAGACAAATTATACTTATAAATAACTATAAAAAATTAATAACAATGATTGTTAAAAAAACTATATATATATATAAGGTAAATTTATTGATACTAACTAAACTAATTTTTTTTCATATTAATAAATTAAATAGTTGACTCTTATAAATAAAATTGGAGAGAGTACGAATTAAGAAAATATCTAAATATATATCAGTTTAAAATTAATTTGTGTACTTTATATTCTAATTATATATAAGGCATGCATGCTTCAAAAGTGATTCTATCGTCACCGTGTTTTTTTTTTCCTTTGTTTACCGTCACTGATGTTCATCACACGTTAGTATGATTCATGGTGAAAAATACTGTTCTATATGCAAAATATTTTTTTAAAATATCACTTTCAAAAGCCATTTTACTTTATAACTTTATTTATTTTTATTAGGAAGTGTGTGTAGTGTTTTTAAATTAATCTCATCGATGTTTAAAACGAATAATAATACACTAGATCATTTAAATATTGACATAAAATACAAGGTATACGACACAAATTTATTCAAAACTTGAAATTTTAATTGTTTCTACTCTGGTAAAAGATTTTAAAACTCTGTTAATTTATTTTTAATTAATTGTTAATTTTAAAAGACCATGTTGCAGGAAATACTAAACGAATAAGTATAGGAGAAAGTTTAAAAAAAAAAGAGAAATTGATACCTATTTTCGTTTTTGTTTAATTTTAATTTTGGCAATTTTGTTGATTATTGTACTTTTCTTCTATATTTAGTACGTTCATACCTGTGTACACTCTGTCTTCTTTATTTTTTCTACATTCAATATGAACATCTGTTTAATAATAAAAAAAAACATATATATCCATACACACACGTGCTGATATAAAGAAATTAATCAAAAGCATTATATTTTTTTTTTTGGTACAACCTTTAATTAATAAACTAATATTAAACAAGATAGGTATGTAAAATGACGCATTGAATTAACATGCAAGTGTGGTATAAATAATTGTTACGTGAGTTTTGTTAATTTATTGAAAATAATTTAAAAAAATGGTTGAGTTTTGTTGGGAAAGAATTGTTGTGTATAATTTTCATGAAGTTGCTAAAAGAGCAAAAAGAAACAAATAAGAGGTGCATAAAAAGGTTCTTTAGTTCTTTTGATCCTTTCACCTTTTGTTTGGCTGATATGAAGCAGATACACGCAATAAAGGGTTGAAAAGATGGTAATTAATTATATCATGCATCACCATGTTTTGTCCACAATTTTTTTCTACCTAGCTTTGGTGGCACCGCCATAACACATGGTCAATATTACACTCAGAACACAGCAAAAACACCTCTTCAATACTTCATTATTGGGACACTGCTCCCTCATATGGAAGTATCTTCTGTGACAAAACCATTTAAAAACCACCAGTTTCAGAAGGGGCAATAACAATCTTAGCCGTAATCACCTTTTGATTTGCAATAATGTGTATTAACCAAAAGGGTATTCACCCTTTTGTGTATTGGACTCTTTTTTACCTAATTACATCCCCTACAAGGTAATCACTGCTCAAACACAAAGTTGCATACAGCTCAATATTAACAACAACACAAAAATATATTTTGGGTGGTTAATTTCAATGAGTACCTCATTTATATGCAATTATTTTTATAATTTTACTTTAAAAATTTTTAAAAATCTATAATTTGGTTTCATTCTTAATTTTACATATTTTTTTAAGTTAAATATGTTTTTTATATGTTTTATTTTTTTTATGAAATTAATTTTTTTCTCTAATTAAATTTTAAACCTCATAAATATTTGTATTAAAATATTATTTAATTTTTTATTTGAATAATGTAATAAAAATGTATATAGAATGTTAAAATATTTTATATTGACTTATATATTAATGTAGATTTTATAATATTACAATACATGAAAAATATATTTATTTTTTTTATTTATTTTTTTTATGTGTTATCCTTTATGAAGATGTTAGATCTAGGATTCAATTGAGTTAAATGGGTGATTAGACTAAATCTATAGATATTTTATAATCTAGGAACTAAAATTATGAAAAAAATACCAAAATAGTAATAAAAGTTAAAAGAGTACCAAAATTTTAATGTAATGAATTTTGTCATTATATTTATATATAGCTTAGGTAAATTTTGGAAATAGGTATTTTGGGAATATAGGATCTAAAATAGTTATATTTTGAGAAGATATTTTGTGGCATTTTGGTGAAAATGGAAAGATGTGCTTGTTACTTACAAAAGACCATTAATCTGGATTGTTCTGGATGGTTGATACACGTAAGTGAAGCTTTAAATATTAGGAAACAGCTTACAGCTAATAGAGGCACTACCTTTGTGTCCTTTATACTAAAGACAAAAGTTACGGTTTGTGTTCTGATTAATGAAGAAGATCCTCTGTATATTTCTCATGCACATGACATGATCATGTACTAACCTAATCGAATAATTCACCACATTTCTCTATTTTTATCACCTACACTTTGTCACCACATCTACATTTTTAAATGCCTATGGTCGGTAAAATGTTTTAAATTTCTTTAGCCACTCAATGTACAGTAAAATAATCGTGATCCATGTGTCTTAATATGTATCTTACACACACACTCTCTCTGAATCACACACAAATCAAATTATATTACATTCCTCTAATTTTGGAGTTTGCACTAAACTCTCATACTTTGTAACGTTTAAAGAAATTTCTAAATATTTGTTGCAATGTTTTTCATACATTTAAAAGGGAATTAATGTAATTTACCATGTTTCAATAAAAAAATTATTGAAAAATCAACTTTAAATCTAACTCAATCTTACCAAGTTAATTTATAAAGTGAGATTTGCATTCACTTATATACTAGAAAATATTTTATCTCTAGTTAATGTTTAATCTACTCTCACGTCAAGCCTTCTTAAGTTGTATGTGAAAATATATTACAGGTGATCTGGTGATGAACCAATAATAAATGACCTGATTATTCTAATAAACTCTCACTAAGATATGTTCTCGATGACTCTGATATCATTTTAAGAAATAAACTTTAAACATAATTCAACCTTATAAAACTGACTTATAAATAAGATTTACATCCACTAATATATTATAAAATATTTTTATCTAATCAACAAAAGTTAAAGTTATAAAGAAAAAATATAAAAAAAAAATAGAGGATAAATATAAGGATAATTTAGTTTTTATTACTTTTTTCTAGAAGGGGCTCGTAATGTGTCACATGTTTATTTGTGATACTATGATTTCATCTCATGCTAGATGATATGAAGAATATCTTGATAATAATTCATTGCATATGAGTCACTAACTTCAGTATCTCACATCCCTTGAATTGAATTACCCCCGTGCCCTCACCCCTTTAGTTATTGCATCACTATCACCTAATAACAAGGTCAAGGATGAACCTAGTAAGGGAAAATGAAAATATCCAGTTTCTTTCTTGTGGAAGGGAAGTTCAATCATATCAGAAGACAGCTGTTTCTCAGTTTATCTCCTGCCTCTTCGATTCAATATATATACATATAATTGTAGAGATTTTTTTATAGAAGAAAAAAAATAAAATGAGTCCAATGTAATAGATAGATATTTTTTTATCGAAATGAAAATAATGGATTAATATTAAAGTTATGTTGAGACAAAAGTAATGCAAGAGAGGTTTTTTTTAAGAAATTGGAAAAAAAGCGATAGTCATATTAAGATAATGTTACAAAAACACACATGAAGAAATGAGTTATTTATCAAGAGTTATTGATTTCTTATTAATTGGGAAATACTTTATGAAAAGTTAAAAGTTAAAACTAAAAGATAAATGGGCCATCGGCAAAAAGTAATAAGTTTTTTTTTTATTCCTTGTTCATTTTTCTTCTCTTTAGAAAACTTAAAAGAACTTTAAAAGATTCCGTATTTCTAGATTTCTTTTATAAAAAAGCATTTTGTGTAATGTAACATTGTTATTATTATTATTTCTCAATTCTATTTCTCTAAACAACATGAATAGATTTATTTTATTTTGTACTTTAAAAACCAAATGTTATCCTTAAAAATAACTATAAAAATCTTTTCAGTAAATACAATGTGTTATGGATTTAAAACATTTTTTTAATGTTAAGTGTAATGCATTTAAATAATGTTTAATGCATTTAAATTGAAAGCCTTTATAGGTTGTTAGTGTAAATTAAAGAATCCATAAAATTTATTTGCCTTTTCTAAAATTTATTTTTACTTAAAATATTTTTTTTTTAGTTATCAAATTTTTATTGAAAACAAATTAGCAGATTTAGTGAGATTGTGTTACAAAGTTATACAAAATAGATAATCTGATTAGTATTAAAGATGAGGCTTAGAGTTATATGAAGATTAGTAATAGCAGGGTACTTATAACTAATTATTTTTCTGGGTGGTAAAGAAAAGAAAGTTGATGGATCCTAGTTTGACAACTATCATTGAGTTCTTAAGTATTAAACAAGTTAAAGATTTCATAATGGGATTTTATGTACTTATTGATGAGGAATTGAAGACAACGATCTTGGATGAGAGCCATAAGATGCATATAGACATGACTCAGATGTATTAGAACCTGAAGGAGTCCTTTTAGTGGTTCGACATGAAGAGGGAAATGGTTTAGTATGTCTCTTCTTATGTGACATATTTGAAGGCCAAACATAAGAGACTTAGAGGAATATTACAATAATTTGATTTTTTTTAGTGCAAATAGGATATTATTGTCATGGATTTTGTTACCAATTTACCAATATTAGAGAGAGGACACGATGCAGTTTGGGAGCTAGTGATTGATTGATGAAGAGTGCACATTTTCTTTTAATATGTTTGAGGATCTCCATCGTGAAGCTTGCATAGTTGTATATCATCGAGGTAGTGATATTGAATGATGTGCCTTTCGACATTATATTAGATCGAGATTCAATGTTTACATCCAAGTTTTGATATATTATGTCTGATGTTTTAGGGACACTGTTGAGAATAAGTTTTTCTTGTGATGGATGGTTAGTATGATAAGACAACTCAACTTTTATAAGAATAGTTGAGGACTGGTATGCTATATTTCTTGGGTAGTGGATAACGTTATGCCTTTGGGAGATTTCAAGTACAATTTTAGTTTTCATGTTAGTATTAAAATGGCTATTTACAAAGCTTTGTATGGGAGAAAGTGCAAGATTTTCCTATGTTGGTATCAAGATGGAGAAGTTATGATGGTGAGATAAAAGGAAGCGGTCTTTGGAGTTTGTATACGGGGATAATGTGTTTTTCTAAGAGTTACATCTATCATGGGTGTTGGGAAGGTAATGAGATCCAAGAAGCTGTCTCTTAAATTCATTAGGTCATATCAAATTCTTAGATGAGTTTTATGGCTTATGAGATTGCATTGTTTCCCTAATAGGCAAATATGCACATGTGTTTCTTATTAGCCGAGGAAGTACATTTGGATGACTTGTGTGTTAAAAATGATCTTTGTCTTTTAAGGCTAGCCATTCAAAATTGAGGACCACCAGGTCAAGTAGCTCATAAAATAAGGTCATCGATATGGTGAAAGTATTGTGGGATGCCAAGTATGACGAGTATAAGGGAGTTGCAAAAGAAAAGGTTATCCTTATATATTTTCTTATAAGTAAATTTTCAAGAACAAAAAGTTTTCTTGTTGAAGATAATGTAAGAACCAAGTTAATTTGTCTAGGAGTTTAAATGATTTAAAAGAGGTGAAATAAAAATATTTTATTAATTAAGATGAAAGGCTTATAAATAGAAAAATATAGTTATTCAAACTTCATTTCCTAAAATCCACACTCTCTTAAAAACACATTTCCTTTGTATTCTCTCTAAGTTTCTAAGTGATTCATCCATTCTTTTCAAGTTTTTCTTGAGGGTGCTAGTAGAGAGAGAATATAATATGTTGATCGAAATTTTATTTAAAGTAAGTTTCTCTTTGTCCCTTTTTCTTAGGATAGTTGCATGTTGGGTTGTTTGCATGCCTAAGAATATGTGCTTGTATATGAGATTTGATGAGCAAAGATGAATCTTTGCTAGTCTACAATCGTAATGATATCTTTATTTTGATGATTAGGGTTTCCTATGAGTTTCTTATGCAAAAAGTTGGACTTATTGAAGTTAGACTTAGATTTAGAAAGAGGTGGGAAAGGTTGGTTTGTTAAAAGTGTAGGAAATTTTTAGTGTCAGAGAGAACTAACACTGAAGATGGGAGATTTTAATGAAATTACTTTTCAAAATCTACAAGCCTTTGGACAAAAAAAAATGAGTTATATTCAATATTAGAAAGGAGAAGTTGAGAGGAAGTATATACTCTAATGTGAAATGCCATCAATGGAGCATTAAAGGGTGAAAAGGTGAAATGATTAATCTTTAATGGCAACACAGGAAGTTTTTGGTTGCTAGAAATTGAAGGAAATATAATTTCTTATGGTTGCAAATCATATGGGAATGGAGAAATTATGGAGTGTCTTGGAGTGTTAAAAGTAATTTGTTAAACCTTATTACATTTGGGATTGTATCTTTTAGAAGTCAAGAGAAAGATTATATCTTGTTTTATCTTTGGTTTTTTTTCACCAACTAATAGCCTTTTGTTTTGTTAAATATATAAGTTTGTAGGATCGCATTTGTTGGTCTATGCATTATAGTTTAATGCATGTTGATGTATAGTATATTTTAATTTGAGTGTGATTTGGATGACTCAGATTAATTTAATAGAAGAATGAGAATAATGATGTTCATTGAGTTGTTCTTTCGTAAAGTGTTGGAACATCCCTGAAATATTATTTTTAATTTAATTATTTTTGTTGATAAAAAAAAATCATCTCTTCAATTTCTTCTTCAAACTTATTTTCTATCCTTAATAATTTATTTATTTATTTTCTTGTGCTTTATATTTCATTTCTCAAATATTTTATACTCAAATTCATTTCCTATCCTTAATAAATTATTTATATGCTTTCTTGTTCTTATTTTTTTATTTCTCGTTATTTAAATTTTATAAATTTATTTTATTTTATCCTTTAAAGACTATGTTTTACTTAAAATTAACCATAAAAATATTCTCAGCTAATTCAATTGTGTTATGGATTTAATATTTTTTTCGACATTTAATGTAATTAAATTGAAAGTGTCTATAAATTGTTATTTAAAAAAACAAAAAAACTATAAAAAAATGTTTTTAAGTTAAAATAATTGTATTTTAATTATCAAAAAATTCCATCCATAGTAATATTTTAAATTTTCAAGAAAAAAAAACTATGCCATGTAGAAAAATGAAATTATAAATATTGAGCAACAATCTTAAAAAAAAAACAAATTGTCATAATAATAACAGAACAAGATTCATGATTGCTTATAGAAATCCATGAATCGGGTTTTACAATGATTTCTCTTTGAAAGATTAGAAGATCCAAATGATCCCATTTCTTCCATTTTTATCGTTTTCGTGTGGGAGCTAATGAGTAGAGTCACAAATTATGAATTGTCATTTCAGTTTTTGTTAGTGATATATACTATAATAACACGCCAAGATCCAATGCTTTTACGTAATCTAATTTGTATATAATAAAATTATTACAGTACTTTGGCATCCATCATCTATGCACCATGCCCCACAAATGCACTGCACAAAACAACCACCAACAAAACCCATAATAATAGTAACAATAATATTAAAAAGTTGTAGTAATTATCCATTAAGAGCATATTATATTTAATTTCATAAATATTTCCATAACCTTTGGTTGCGTGATGATCCAGCAAAAGTTTATTTGTGTATGATTGAGGGGTTTGAGAAGTACAAAGTGTTTTATTAAATATGTTATTTACTAAAATAATAGCACAATTATTTTCTTGTAATTAGTGCATTTGAAGTAAGTTTGACTCTATGCCCAGTTTCAAAGCAAACTTATATTATTTGGTTAATGCTGCAAAAGATCACGAAATTATTTTATTAACCTAAGAATGATGGTTTAATTCTTGGACCATTTGACAGATATGCGCATATGTTGTTTATTTTATTTACAATATATATATATATATATATCATATATAGAGATTATACTATCAATAATTAAGTGAAAGGGGCCGTACTAAATGCAAAACATGCCACGTTTGTTTCCCTTTCTTTTTTTTAATGCGAAGGGAGCCAATAATTGGAACATAAGATTACATCAATCTTTGGAAAAACCACAACTTGAGTTGAAGAAAAGAAAGGAAAAAAATAAAAAATAAATATTCAATCACTTTCTCAATTAGATTCTTATATATATCCCATAGAATTATATGTTTGTTAATTTTTAGTTTTGGGTGAATTATTTTTATTATTTTGTCTCATTCTATCACAATTATATTTTAAGTTTAACTCCATTAAGTTAAAATTTTATATATATTTTTTGCTTGTGCATTTAGAAAAAGCGTGTGGAAATATAAGTTAATTTACTCTTATGTTGTATTTGAATGATTAATTTGTGGGATGAAATACATTTGAATCCACTTATTAGTGTGGATTTGGATGCGTGGAAATGCAAACAAACATGATTTTTTCATCCTTGCACGTGATCGTGGATGAACAAAAAAACCATATAGATAATTGAAGAAAAGCAGTCTTAACTATGATTCAACATGATAAAGATATGAAAACTGAAAAAGAAAATTGATTATCCTAGCAAGCAAAATCGATTTTGAACTATTTTTCAATGGAAAAATCGATGTTGGAGGACATAATCGATTCTCAGTGCATTTTAATTGGATAATCGATGTTGACACTAGGCTGAATCGATTTTGAACTGATTTTCATATGATAGTTGATGTTAACACTAGGAGAGTTAATTTTGAACTAGTTTTCATATGATAATTGAAGTTCAAATTGCCAAAATCGATTTTAAACATTTTTTTTATGGGATAATCGATTATCCATTGTCCATAATCGATGTTGACATTGGGAGAATCAATTTTTAATTCATTTTCATATGATAATCGATGGTGACACTGTGAGAATCGATTTTGAACTGGTTTTATGTGATAATCGATGTTCACATTGCCAAAATCGATTTTAAAAATGTTTTTATGGAATAATCGATTATCCCTTGCCATAATCAATTATGGGTAATTTTTTTTGAAGTAAATCAATTTTCTAAATTTTTCTTTAATACATTATAATTTACTACATTAATATTTATTTCACAAATATTTTTTTATACAATTATAACTCTAACACAGTATTATAAATAATATTATAATTGCAAAAAAGCTATAATTCATAAATAAATAATCCACAATTATAATTTTTTTAAATAAAGTTTTCGACAATCATAAACTTGTTCCAAAAATTTTACATCATTCGTATTTTTTTTTTAAATTAGCTCTAAATCACCAAAAATAATGTTTTAGTTAAAATTAACTATAATTCACAAATAAATCAATAAAATTAATTTTTTAATAATTTTTAAATACTATGAAAAAATTGTAAACTTACATTTTTATAAGAAAAAATACAAGGAAAATTATCATTTGACAGCACATAGAGTTGTATACAACTCTTGATGTGATGAATTTAAAAACAAATATATATAATAAAGGATATATTTATAATTAAATGGCATGAAAATAACATTATTATTGGTTTGTAAAGTGAATGTAGGAAAAAAAGTGGTTGTCAATATATCAATGTCCAAAATATAATTTCAATCATACTCAAAATTTCATTCACGAAACTCTTATAAATTTTTTCTACATTTTATACTCTAATTACCTTCATTCAAACAACATCATTATTTTCACAGTTTTTCTAACAACATTCAAAAAAAGAACGCACAGAACTTTTCAAAGCCCCACCAGAGTAGTTTTCCTTTTCTTTCTCTCTCTTTCTCTCTCCTTTCTCTCTTCATTTTCTCTCCCAATTTTAATCTATTTTAGAATCTGGTCGGACCACGTTGTAGTTGAGGAGTTAAGGAACATTTCTACCCGATCAAATTTTCAAACAAAGTAAGTTTATTTTTGCTCTAAAGATCCTTTGTTCTTTGTTTTTCCTTAGAATTTAGTCATCAATCTTGGTGGAGTCAGTTAAGAAGAGTAATCTTCTCAACTTATTCTACTACATACTAAATTTCTGCTTTTTTTTTATAACTTGCATTAGGCCCTTAAATCTTAAAGCTTATCCAGACTGGGAGGATAAAATTCTAGAGGTTGCTTGGAAAGCAAGCAATTATGGTAAGGGAAACAAAATTTAATTTTTTTAATAACACCCTAGGCTAGAAGATCTGGATGTGGAAGAGACGTGGTCCCAATATTCAATTTCTCTTGCAGGGATGTTGTGTGTTTATTTATTGGATTGTTTGCTTATATATTATTTAAACTTGTATAAATATTAGATTTTGGTGGTTTAGTATTTAAGTGTTTTTTATGTTAAATATACTTTTGAATGTTGTGCATTGCGTTTTGAATGATACTGGATGATGAAAATGGTATAGAATTGAATTCATACATTTGGGATAATGTATGAACTGATGTTTGCTATGTATTAAGTATTGATGCTTGTGTGGTAACAAAGATCTCTGAGCTTCACTGATGATCTAAGTCACATATACTAAGATATCAGGTGCTGAGAAGCTGATGGGGGAGTTCATGTCCACCGTGACATATGAGATGCACGACTTGGGTTGTATTAAACTTACTCTTATCCTTTTTTTTGGATTTGCTGGTAATCTTTGGATCAAGTGTTAGTCTCTAATAGGAGTTACTTAATACGGGTCTTCTTGTAATAGCATTACTTCTTGTAAGTGTTAGTCCCTGCACGCACCAGTATTTTTGTTTCTTCCTTATCTCTCTTTCCCTCTATAAATCTCTCCCTTCTCTCTTAATTTCTTCTCTCAATCTTCATCTATTATAAAATCTGATCGGACCACGTTGTAGCTAGCGAGTTAAGGAACATTTCTACCCGATCAGATTTTCAAACAGAGTAAGTTCATTTTTGCTTTAAAGATCCTTTGTTCTCTGTTTTTCCTTAGAATATAGTCATCAATCTTGGTGTGGTCAGCTGAGAAGATTTATCCTCTCAACTTATTCTACAATATACTGAATTTTTGTTCTGTTTGGATAACTTGCATTAGGCTCGTAAATCTTGAAGCTTATCTAGCCTATGGGGAATAAAATTCTAGAAGTTGCTTGGAAAACAAAAAATTAAGGTAGGGGAAGCTAACTTTAATTTTTAATAGCACCTTAGGCTAGAAGATCTAGATGTGGAGGGGACATGGTCCCAATATTCAATTTCTCTTGCAGGGATGTTATGTGTTTATCTAATGTGTTTTTGTTTATATATTATCTAAACTTGTAAAAATATTAGATTTTGATGGTTTAGTATTTAAGTGTTATTTTTTTTATGTTAAATCGAGTTTTGAATTGTGGTTCGTGTTTTGAATGACATTGTATTATGAAAATTGAATGGAATTAAGTTCATACATTTGGGATAATGTATGGATTGATGTTTGTATGTGTATTAAGTATTGATGCCTATGTGGTAATAGAGATCTCCGAGTTTCACTGATGATCTAAGTCACATAGACTAAGATATCAGGTGGTGAGAACATCTTATTATTGTCCTGAACATTTTGAGAGAAAAACAGTTATATGTTAAACTTTCAAAATATGACTTTTAGATGTCAGAAATACAATTTTTAGGACATGTTATCTATGCATAGGGAATATCAGTAGATCCTTCTAAAGTGGAGGTTGTACTTCAACGGAAACATCCTAAAATTGTTACGGAAATTATAAGTTTTATGGGGTTAGCAGGATATTACAAGAGATTTATAGAAGGCTTTTCTGAAATAGTGGTTCCTTTGACCCAATTGACTAGAAAGGATCATCCTTTTGTATGGACTGAACAATGTGAGAGAAGCTTTGAAGAGTTGAAAAGAAGGTTGACTAATGCTCCTGTATTGACAATCCCTGATATCAATCAGTCTTTTGAAGTTTTTTGTGATGCTTCCTATCAAGGATTGGGTTGTGTTCTGATGCAGAATAAGAAAGTTGTGTGCCTACGCTTCTCTTCAATTAAAGGTGCATGAAAGAAACTATCCAACTCATGATCTAGAATTGGCAGCAATTGTCTTTGCTTTAAAAATATGGAGATAATGACTCTCTACGGCAAGTGCACCGCGTTTGCCAAAAGTAATAATTGTCCCTAAGGACGGATATCGATCCCACAAGGAACAGTGAATTATAGAGTACAATAATCGCTAAATATAAAAACATAACAATAAAAAGATTTTTGAATTAATTGTGTTGGCACTGATCAATAAGAAAACAGACAAAGAATTGGTTGCTTCAAGTTGAAAAAATAGGGATTAGGTTTTATCTTTCTCACTCTTGTGTATTTTGATTAGCATGTCAATATTAAGTTTTTTTATTGAAATTGATGTCCGTACAAAAATCATTTATATTGATTTCTCGCATATAAAATCCTTAAGAATGTTCCCTAACTATTGATCCATCGCATAATTATAAGAACAACTTAGAACGAAGCTCAAACATTAATAGCAATTAACATTTTAAGTCTATCCCTGACACTCAAATATGTTAAGTATTGTTGTTTAGGTCCAAACCCTAAAAATACCTCCTAGTCAGATTTAAGATTCTCAATTTGTCACGGAAAATTAAAAGTAAAACAACAATACCAATAATCAATCAAGAACTGAATATTAATATATAAGATATCACCTCAATACATAAGAGTTTGAGCAG
>Ga0123342_1001137_pt1 | contig 44357 bp, 22 predicted proteins | sample Turbeawhitnodule_FD_89960 | JGI IMG/M metagenome (GOLD analysis project Ga0123342, IMG submission 89960) | Root nodule microbial communities of legume samples collected from Mexico - Turtle bean Mexico white nodule | ecosystem: Host-associated > Plants > Roots > Nodule | place: Mexico: Nepantla...
CAAATTTCAATAATATTTCATATTAAAATATAGGCACGTATGAGTATTAATTGCTAAAATAAGTATAAAATAACCCCTAATTTATGAATTTATACCTTTTTACATATTTTATGATTTTAATTTGAATAAGAACGATTTATTCCCAAATTTGTGTTAATTTCAAGATTCTATGGAAGAATTGATAAAATTGCCTTCATTCCGTTTGAATTTTTATGGTGAATTGCGGAAGCTTAATGGAAGTGGCGAACAAGGATGGCTCCAATGGAGCTATGGTTTCCTTGAAGGTGGATGATAGGTAGGGAGAGTGATTGATTGGGTCATATCACTTGGAGAAGGTGAAAAAGAAGATTAAGGTGTTTATCCTAGAGAGACAAGACAAGAGAGTAAGAAAGCATGCAATCTTGGCAGCAATTCACTCATTCATTAATATTTAAAATTCATGAACCAAGCACCCCTTTTATATAGCTTAGAGGTCCGGCCATTGTACAATAGAATTGGTGGGAAAATTCAAATAGAAAATGTTTGAATTAGGCGCCTAAAATGAGTTCACAAGACAAGCATGACAAGGTGTGCTCCATGTGACTCATTTAGGTCTAAATGACCGGCCTAGGTTAATTAAGAGTCTTCTAGAAACCCTAATTTAACCTAGGTTGGTTTTTAGATGCCTAAATCCAACCCTAATTACAATTAAGAAAAATTACAGGTAAAATTCCTATTCTACTTTTGACAAGAAATTAAATTCTACTCTACAATTCTACACTAGGTTTATGGTATTTTTGAACATGTATAGAAATGTTTCTCTGCCATCAATAATAGAGTCCCAATCTTCGTGTATCTTCCTTGTCATGGACCTAGTAGTTGGGCCTGAACTTGGGCATGAGCTTGGCCTTCTTCCATCAATAATGGAGATAATTGGGCAAAAGGAAAATATACAAAGCTAAAAAAAGAAAGTTGGAATGCATCAACACTCACTAAAGTTATCCAAATTTGCAAAAAGCCAAGATGCCACAAGTGGATCTCGCTCAAGTGTGTAGAATCTTACTTGAGTGAGATAGCGCTAGTAACGTTGGGCATTTTTACGTTTTACTCGCCCAAGCGAGCCCATTAGCGCCCAAGCGAGAAGTCATTTAAGCCCAAGAAAATTAGGTTAAATAAGAGGCTTGAGACACAACCCTAGTGGGCAAGATTGAGAAGAAAACATCATTGGGTGACTTGTAACCCAATTGGAGGAACAAAAAGTGTTAGAAGATGTGTGGCTAACTCTACCCTGTGGATTTGGGAGTAATATGTTCAATCTCTTATGTATTGAGGTGATATCTGAATATAATATTTTGTTCTTGATTGATTATTGGTATTATTGTTTTGCTTCTAATTCTTGATCTAGAATCTTAAATCTAATTGGAAAGTATTTTTATGGTTTTGACCTAAATAATAATACTTAACATATTTGAGTGTTAGGAATATACTTGAAATGTTAATTGTTATCAACGTCTAATCATAAAGCTAAGTTGTTCTTATAAATATGCGAGAAATCGATATTTAGGAAACACCTTAAGAATTTTATATGCAAAAAATCGATATAAATGATTTTTATATGGGCATCAATATCAATCAAAGAGCACAATATTTACCATGCTAATCAAAATACAAAAGAGTGAGAAAGATGAAACTCAATTCCTATTTTTCTAATTGAAATAACAACTTTGTGACAAATCTTTTACTTAAATATTCAATTGTTTCTTGTGGGTTAGGAACACATTATTACTTCTGACAACGTGGTGTATTTGTAATAAAAATCATCACTTTTGGTAATAACACTGGTCTCCCGTGAAACATTTTTTTATACACCGCCATATAATATTTTGTACTAAAGTACCTTAAATAATAAAAAAAACATCTTGAATCCCCGTTCCTGGATAAGAGGAAAATGCAATTTATATTTCCATTCTATACAAAATATTATTTTTAAATAAAATAAATCTTTTCTTTCCTAAACAATTAAATGTAACAAAAATTACTTATGTAAAAAAAATAATCTAAAAAATAAAGGAATAATCTAAAAACAAATGTTAAAAAAAGAAAAAGAAAATGTCTTACTAATATTAATATTAAAATGAATTCTTACTAATCAATAAAAAAAATTATGTTAATTTTAGTGTATATTTAAAATAGATTTTAATTAACAGTATCAAAATTTATTCAAAAGAATTCTCAATAATAAATATATTTAATTTATGAATTCAATTATCAATAATATAACATAAATTCGATTACTATATTAATATTTTTAATTTTAAATAATGTATTTAATTTATTTTGATTAATAAGACAATTAATTTATATTAATAATAGTAATTTCAAAAAACATATTTCAGATCTGTAATTTAAAATAATGTCAAACAAAATAAAATTTTATATTTCATCATATTTTTTTCAAAAATACAATAATAAATTACATAAACAACTTAATAGGGATAATTAATTTATTAATATAATTATTAAATTTTAAATAAAATATTTACATCTAAAATTGAAATACATATGAAGTAATTTCTAAAATATCTCAATTAAAAACACATTTAACTTAAACTACAAATATATCCAAGTCAATTACAAACTTATTCACATAAAAAAATACAGTAAAATAAATTAAACAAATTAAATATATAACAAAAATATCCAAATAGAATATAAAATTAAACCACAAATTTAAAACATAAACAAAATATAAATTTAAAAAAAAAAAGACATAACAGGACAAGAGCAAAACAAGAACACCATTGGGAGGAAGAAGAAACTATACATGAAAACACCTGAAAACAATCCATGTTTTATTAAAAAAAACAAAGCAAAAATGACGCAAAACACAAATTGAAAAATCAGGAAAAAAGTATCAACATAATCAATTACCCTATGCCTTAAAAAAATCAACCTAATCGACTAGTCAAAGGTTTCAGAAGCACAAACGACTATGTCTTCAGTTACAAAACAAACATAATCGATTATGCTGTAGCATAATCGATTAAGCTCCCAAAAAATAACACATAATTGATTATGTAGTCAACCTAATCAATTATCAACTATTTTCAATGATATAATCAATTAAGTGTTATGTTATTTTGCAATGGTAATTGATTAGGCACAGTAGAAAACTCACATGATGGCTAACCTAAGATCGCAATAAGAAACTCACTGCATTTGCACTCTACTAACTCACGAAGCTCTCCAAGACCACTCAAGCAATGCAGAAGTTTGTTTAAATGAAATGTTTGTTTCAAATGCAGTGTGTGTTTCCCATAACCATGATTTTATATAAGTCGTGAATGAAAAATATTATTTATGACCTAACAACTCTGAGACAGTGCATTCATCACGTTCATGGTGATCAAAGAGATTCCTTTATGCCAAAGTCAGGAATCTCTGAAATGGAATAATTGTGGTGTCCTGCATGGTAGTGGTGCATGGCACTGGTGCAATGTAAAATCAATTCACTTTCAAAAGAGTGAAGAAAAGGGAGGACAGAATGGTATTTCACATACTATGACATGACTTTCTCTTCACTCATCTCTTTTTTCTCTTTGAGCTTCAGAAGATCACTCACTCACTGAACTTTCTTTCCCCTCGTTCCCTCACCCTTATCTTTGTCCTAATCCAAACAGGATAACACCCTCTCATCCGTCTTCAATTACAGTGTCACCCCTAATCCAAACACACTGTAAAAGAAATTTTAATTGGATGCATCTACAAAGATTGGGATAATTGAGATTTTTTTAATAAAAAATTTAAATTAGGCAGATTGGGAGAAAGTTATAAACTATAATTGTTTTTTTTATAATTTGGCATACTGCAAGTGAACATTTTTTTTTTTCAATTGAATTCTGTTTAAAATTTAAAAATATTTCATTTTATAAATTATGGTCTTTTAAGAAATGTCTGGGAGTGGATTAAATTCAAGACTATCATAGTGAATCTTCATCTATTAAAAGTAAAAGTAGCAATACTTCAAAAAATAGATCAAACATTGGATGAAAATATGAAATAAATGTTAATGAGAATGGTAAAAAAATAAAATATAATAGTTCAAACATTGGTTGGAAGCATGAAATAGATGTTAATTAGAATGGTAAAAAAAATATATAACTATTGTGTGAGTGGAGAAATATTCAGATTCAATCATTATCTTACCCGAATTATTTTGATCAATTGACTACTTTAACTAATTATATTGTTAAAATATTTTTTTGATAGTCGAGTCTTGGTAGCTACTACTATTACGTCACTGTTATACCGTACACCTAGGCTCGGGCTGTTAATCTTTTCAATTTTGTTACCGACAACACAATTACTTGACAATCATCAAATCAATGAATGAAATAAACAAAATTCTCGTCAAGCATGAATCATGTACCTAAATAAGAGGTTGGTACTACTTTTTTTGGGGAGATGGCGATTGTAAACAGATTCAACACTCTCCCAATCCGACAAAATTCTATAGATAAAATCCCAGTAAGCAAGCTGCAGTTGTCACTGCCACTGGTATATCAACTCCAGTGCTCATACCACCAGCCCCGTCTTAAAGCATAATAGTTGAAGCAGATAGGATTCTATCGAGTACCGAAGTATAGATGTGAGGATGAATCTGGCCATAAAAATGGCAACAGAAAAAGGTTCCTTAGATAACTGTAAACACAGAAAACAAGTGTAAACACCATAATATTTTTTTGATCTTAGACTCTACTTATCAGAAAGTCACTTTGGACTCGCAACTAATGCAAATCAAGACAAGTCCTATTTTTTTGGGGGAAACCCAGTATTTACTGTTTCCTATTTGGATAAATTTCTGCTTAAGTACTAATAAAAGAACAAAATAAGATAGAATATATAGAACTTCTCCCATGAACTAAAATCAGGTTAAAGATATCAATTTTTGAAAAAGTTAAATGAGAAAGCTTTTATGAAAGTTAAGTACAAAAGTAGACTGCATTTTGTGAGTAATTTTACCTTCTTATTTTGTTATCCTGTAAAGTGTTTATGAAAATAGAACCTTAGACCAATAGATATTAGTAGTTGAAGCTAATATATTGACTCCACTTTTATGTGAATCTAAAGCCAAAGATTTTATATCTATAAACTGGTCAAGTTCCATCAATGTATAAAGAACATAAAATGTTTTGAGCAATATTTTAAAATACTGACCAATCAGTTGAACTGGAAATGTTTCCAGTTCAATCGTGGTTCAACCACAAATTCAACCATTTGAACCACAACAAAACCAGTTAAATCTGCGGTACATTTTATAAACATTGATCCAAAGCATAGTTTGTACTAGTAATGTAGCCACATGAAAATTATGAGATGGAATACCAACATCCTGAGTGAATATCACAAGCATCAAAATATTTACGCTGATTCTAACACTACCTAACCTTTCACTTAAGAATAGGACAAGAAAATTGAAGTGGTTACACTATGCTTGGGCCAAGACCAACCAAGGCCGGGGAGTGAACTTACCAGTTACCACGTGAATCTAAAGATCCAAAATTATCTTTTCAGACCATTTGAAAATGTCGGAGTGCACTCTATCCCCACCTAAGTCCTCCCCAGAGGCTCCAGCTGCTACTCGTATAATATCTTCAAGCAATGCAAAGTTACCCAATATATCAACATGAGCGCCACTCTGGGTTCCCCTACCTTCTAGAAGATTAGCTGGAGGGGCATGATCATACTCCCTTATGAATGTACGGATTCCTGATGGATTAAAGCGGGTTATTCCTCGCCAACCTTTTGCACACATGAAACCAGCACTCAAAACAGGAACAGTTTCATCCCCATCAGAACTGTAAACTCCATCCCTCAGACATGTGTCCTCATTTCCACCATTTGCTGAGGTGTCGATCTGAAATGGAATGTGGCATTCAGATTGAGGAGTTAACTTGTAAACATATGCTCTTTCTGTAGGGATTCCAACTCCATACATAGAGTAAATCTCCATATCTGGGGCATTTGGTAATCTGTAGCAGCAGGAAAGAATATTAAAAATAACACAAAACACAGGCAGGAGTAATAGAAACATTATATTTCAAATATAGCATGATATGAAATTATAGGTAATAGTTAAAGCAACAATCCATTAGTTCCACTAATCCAGGTAACAAAATAATTACACAGTAGTGAAGCACTACGCAATAGCAGAACTCTTTAACCCCCAGCCCTAAGAACCCAATTGAACTAGAATGATGAATTTGTTTTGTATAAAATTAAATCAGAAAGGTTTTGGATGAAGGAAAATTAAATAGCACTCAGTTGAACTTCATATTTTATAAGGATTGAACCACGAAAACAGAATCAAAGTAAAGAACCTCACGTTGTTTCCAAGGGGTTAGACCAATATTTGTAATGTTTGTATTTTTCATCATCCAAATCATCAGCAATCCCATAAGAAAAATGAGCATCTCCACGCTTCATCATCTTGGGGGCAACAAAATGAAGCAGATCCAAAACTGAATCAGCTGTGTAAGCTTTGTGATCTGTAACAGCTTTGATTCCTTCAACACCCATATCATGGTACTCTGTCCACACATCACAGTTAGATGTGTTTGCAAGGTTCCTACCCTTGAGAGCACCCTGTCAATTTCAACAAGTAATACATGAAACTCAAGAATGTCATTCAGAAAAACAATTGAAGCTAACTGCACATGGTTAAGTATCCACAGTTGGAGAATGTTGGGATTTGGGAGACAGATAAAGAGGAACTGCCATCTGTAAATGCAACTGATAAAGGAGAAATTTACACTTTAACTTGAGGGAAAATGAAAAGGTCATATACATAGCAATTATTTTAGATTAGAATTGATAAATGATAGAAAATTATATAACCATGAATATTCATATACAAACTGGAAACTCAGCTGTTTAACTAACTTAAGTTAAATATCTGAATTCTTGATATTCTGTTATAGAGTAGTATGGGATAGTCGGTACGGTATTTAAATGTTTTGGTCTCCCCCTTTTAACAGCTTGCTTTTAAGAATGAGTTCCCAAGTGTTTGGAGGTTTATCAATTGATAACATATTTTGGTTGTCCGACAAAAAAAATGACTACCTATAGAGAAATCTTGACTAGTTGAGGATTCTAACCAACAAGGAATTTCAGTGAAGTAAAGTGGCCTAAGAGTGTAAGCAATTAAGACGTCAGCTCTTAAAAGAAATGTAATGATAGAAATTCGGGTATTGTGATGTACCTAAGTCCTACATTGACTGGCCTGGGATGCTCAGTGGAGTATTTAAGTACTTGATTCTCCTCTTTTAACAACTAGCTTTTAAGGTTGTTCCCCAAGTATCCAAGTGTTTTATCATATTCAAAAGGACAAAATCAGGTATATCTACCTTGGAAGATTGACTTCAATTCTGTAAATAACATTATCAAACATTAAAAAGAAGGATAGAGATTATAAAACAAAATACTCATATATACTGGGAACATTACCCTAAAATCCAACCTCTCAAGCTTGGAGGAGTGTAACTCGGCTATATCTTTCCCAAACGATATGAGTCTTCCGTAATTTATATTTTTCATAAACCCAAGACTCTCTTTGTCATTTTGAAAGGCACTGTTAGTATCGTTGTTCTTGCGTTTCTTCACACTGCAGTTATAGGACACATCAGGTGACCAATCAAGGCTACCCCATATAGTATCCCCACCTTTGGGTATCATTGACATGGTTGAATCCCATGTTCGAGTCATCCGCATTAGATGTTGTAAAGTTTGAAGACCAAAAACATCCTTCTCCAAAAAGCCCGGTGCGAAAGTCCTGTACAAGGTTTAGCAATAAGGACTTCATCTATATTTCACAGCTAACACGATTCATTACATAACAATATCATCAATTGATAATTTTTTGCCCAAACAAAGCTTGAGAAAATCCCTATATATCTCAAAGAAACAATTTTGGAAATCTTACAAACAGATCAACAGCTTTAAAAAATAGCTTTTGGAGGAGAAAAGAAGTTTGCATAAAATTCACAGATGGTTGACTTATTAAAAATATTGATTAAAACTTGAGCTTTCAAGGGGTGACAGCAGAAATACAGCAATCAAATAGTGAGTTATTATTCATTCAAAAGGAACAGAAATTACACAATCACTTTCTACTGATATATATTCTACATATTTGTTAAACACAATCCAAAACCTACTTGTCAAGAGACATAGAAACTTTGGGTTTCAATACAGAGAGAAAAGTAGTGGTAAAATAAGAACCTGGCAACAGCAATATCCCTGGCTTCTATCGAGAAAAGTCCCGCAACAGATTTTGGAACACCAAGAAAAGGTCCCCCAATATTCATCACAGCTTTAATATGTTTGGCACACCAATCTGATCCACCGCCTCCACCCATTGGTGCTGGTGCCTCAACCCATTTCATAAAATGCAAAAAGTACAAAACACCCATTGAATGTGGAATAACAACCACCTTATTACCACCATTCGTAGCCACCATGAGCTCTATATTACTTTTTATCCTGCTCAAAGATCGATCCCTGACCTGGTCAAATGAAGCAGGAAAAAAAGGAAAGTTTACCTGAGGGTTAACCATCATAATTGAACCAGACAACAAAATAAAGGCTGGCAGAGAATCATGATTCTCTGTAAGTAACAGAGGACTACCTCTGTATTCTGAAATGAGATTCTCCAATCATAAGCAGCCATATACATGCTTTTCTCCTCATACCCAATGCGAGCTAAATTAGCAATTAGAACAGCCCAAACAAAATAACCAGGTGCAAAATAATCAGCAGCTACAAGTCCAGACACTGGCCTAACTCTAATGCCTGGACGGTCTAGTCCTGTTTCATTATCTAGTGACATGTGTTCAACCCAGCATAACGGTCTGCAGAAGGTTGAAATAAAAATCATATGCCATTATAGATAAATTCTATTTGAATTTGTAAACATCCATAGAACAAAGACTTGAAATAAATATACTTGCCGATAAAAAAAAAAGGCAGATAAATGCATAGCAAGACAAATGTTGGAAGGGCTATAATCATTAAACATTTGAATCGAACTCCCAAAACTCTGCCAAACAACCGGAATTCAATAAGTGCCAGTAAAAAGGGTTCAGCACTTCGGGTCCAAAATGAACTTGTGTGTGTAAGAATTCTGCCTTATAATTAATGATACCAAGGACAGCAGCAAAACCATTCCCTCTACCAAATGATTCACATGTTATGAAAAAAAAAAATATAAAGGAAAACTACAGAATACAAACCCATAGGTTACTGCAGATTGTAATGCTACTATTTACGCCCATCAATTTCCTATCTTAACAAAAATCAGTAAACTTTGACAGAAGATTACAAGAAAAGGTGCTTCGGAGAGAATATTGTCAATTACTTTCCAGTACATACTTCTGAGTGAAAAACGTATCACCCAAAAAGAGACATTAGCAATTTGGCACTTTTCAGGATCCAGTAATCAAGAAACATGGCATTCCAACTCAACTTACTCCCCTCCAAGTAATGCCAACAGAAAGTATTTAACTGAACTCATTCACCAAACGCAAATTTATCCACTACTCTAAAACACCACTTGCTTACTTCCCAATCAAGTAATACAACATTTTCAAGCAGCTTTTCCAATTGTATATAAATAATTCACACAAGACGTCACTAAAACACATTCAAATCCTAATACACCAGAAAAAGAAAAAGAAAATGTACCTTTTATACAATTCACCAAACGTGCCACCCCACAATCTCTTCCTGAACAAACCATCCGCACACTGACGACCCTCCCAGAGTTCCAACCCGCCGGTGACAATCCCCGGCACAAAAACCACCGGGTGCTTCACCATCAACCCCTCCTTCCTCAGTTTCACACCGGGAGGATCCGGCAACGGCCCCGTAATCGCCTCCGCCACGTACTGAGGGAATGACGCCGGCATTGCATTGTAGAGAAATAGTAAGAACCACCAAATTGAACATATCAGTCCAACGAACCAACAACAACTATCCATGCACGACCATCTCCTTATCTTTTCGCCTTTGATACTCCTCGCCTTTACCTTTTTCTCCTTCTCCTTTTCTTCCTCGTTTCGTACAGGATTCACAGGGGCCTTTCTCCTTCGTACAGACGACATCGTATAAAGGAGTTGGAAAAAAAAACTTTAAATGCTGTGAAAATGAAAGCTGTTCATTAATGGTGGACGAGGCCCTGAGCTGGCGGATTCTGTGGCAGCGACGTTTGAGCTTTCAAGACTGTGACGGATGCTCGTCGGAACCCTAACCGCCGGTGATCGGAGAGGAAAGTTCGCCGATGCGCCGTGGAAGGATTTGATTGGCCGTCGTGCCGGGTCGAGGTTGTTAAGTTGTATTGTGGCTGTGTACGGTGCCTGGGTCCAGATGAGAAGAAAGGTTTAAGATACGGACACGTGGCGCGATCGTGAACTTGAAGGAGTTGTATTAGCTTTGCTGTTTCTGAACGCCGTGTGATGTGAAGTGTTGATGCTGCTCCAACGGTGAATTACCTTGTAAATAAACGGTGGCGATTGAACCTGATATTAACAAGCATACTATTATTCGCATTGAATCATGGTAATGAAAAGTTTGATTCTTACTTTGGCTTTTGTGGGGAAGGTTTTCTTGGTTTTCGACTTTTCCGTCTTATCTTATTTATATATTATTACAATTCTTAATTTAATATTATTACTACTATATAACTATTTTATATGATGACAATATATTCTTTATATATATTTATTTATTTTTATTTTATATTCAAATGAATAAAAAAGAAGCTACAGCACAGCAGGAGAACGATTTTTTTCCAAAATAAATTTATTTTAAAACACTTTATCCAAATAAATTCATTCCTATTTTAATTTTCAAATTAAATTTATTTATCGTTTATGTTGAAAAATTGGTTTTTGAAAGCCCAATTGTCAATGTGAAACAGTTTCTCGTCTTATTCAGGAAAATCTATGAGGATTCGATTCTCTGAAAGAAAAATTCCAGCATATTTTTTTATTCTCTTAAAAAATGAAAAAAAATAAAGAGGAGAGAAGAATCCATTAATATTGTTTAGTACTGAGAATTTAGTTCCTGAAAGATAACTTCAATTATGAAAAATAAAATCAAATTTCAACTTAATTTTTTTTTTAAATGTAAAAAATGAAAAAAAAAAGGTGGCCAAGAGAATCTGGTGATTCTAATCACCATTGAAAAATCGGTTCTCCAAACCTCCCTTACAAATAATATGATTAAGTTAAATCCTAGTTTAACATTGTTCAAACATTCATCCAAATCAACATAACTAAATCATGCTCAAGCAAATAATAGAACACGAAAAAAAAATGAAGAAATATCTATAAAATATATGATTAAATTTATTGATGTATTATTATATTTGCATACAAAATTGTAATAAAGTATAAATATGTTTTAAAAAAATTAACAATGCTAGTTTATTAGTAATACAGGGGAGGGGAGTGAATGTTTGTTTTAAAATTATTATGTGTTGTGATTTTTGGTTTTGCAATTTTTTTTATTAATGGTTTGTGTTAGTGGTGTTGTGATGGTTATTTTAATGGTTTTTTATCCTTTTAAAAGTAGTCTAATTTGATTATTTATGTAAATTTGAAAGGTTTATATTTATCGTTCTCACTTTTAGGTTTTTTATTAAGGTTTTAGGGTTTTTTTATTAAGGTTAAAGGTTTTCGATTTATTTTTATCGTTTTATATTTAAGATTTTATCATCATTATTAATTTTTATATATTATTTTCAATCAAAATAATATAACTAATTATTGTTTCACAATGTACGATTTCAGCATAATTATATATTAATTAAAATCGTACTTCTCAAATACAATTTTTTTAGAAATAATTTACCCATAAAATTTATAGAACTCGTATTTACTAAATATGATTTTTTTTTTTAAATTTCAAAACTTGTGAATGTAAACGACGGTCTTTAAAATTGATTTGTACTCTCTATATACGATTTGCCTATTTACGAAAATACGAAATCAAATTAGACTATTTAAAAAAAAAACTTATTTTACCCAGTTTTCACATTTCATAAGAGATCCGACACCAATTTACATGATTTTTTTGTGAATTAAGACAATTTTAAAAAATAATTATAACTAAATCATTTACTTTTTAATAAAGTTTTATTTAAATAAATATGATTTTATTATGTGAATGTCATTTATTAAAAATATCATAAAAATAAACTATTTTAAAATTAAATGGTTGTAAATAATATTTGTATTAGTATATATTAATAAAACAATATATTCATAAAATAATATATTCATAATATCTATATTATAATATAATATGTTTAAGTGCTTATTAAGATGAAATACGTCTTATATTTATAGAAAATGTTGATAGAGATTTTTTTGGAAAGATTTCGGAAAATCATTTTTAAACTAAGCAGATACCTGATTTGAAGGATAATGACATGAACCATTTTGTTTTTGGTAACATAAGACGTTTTTTTCTTGCACGCTAATAGCTTCTTTCTGTACTTCTATATTTTTAGCAGATTTATTCTTAATGAAACTAAAAATTAAGCTTAAATTCCTGCATTATCTATCCTCTTCTTCGTTCCAGTGTCGACATTATTTTGAATTATACAATTCAAAATTCATTTCTATCCAGAAAATTACTTGTATAATTCAGAATGCAAATACATTCCTACTTTCAAAAAAATATCGATTTTAGATGTTAATTTTTGGAATACAAATTTCTATTTTAAATTGTAAAAATTCGAAATACAATTTTAAAGTATATTTTAAAATTAAAGGAGATACGAAGATCATTTATTATGGCTACAAGTGAATATAATTTTCCATTATTATTATTATTATTTCAAATATAAATGTACTATTGTAGTTCATTTGAAGAGTCATATTTCCATAAAACACATTGAATGAAGAGTGTCTTAAACACATTGAATGAAGAGTGTCTTCATTGTAATATTTTCATGAAAACTGATAGTATCTTAATTAAGCTCGTATACAGAGTTCTTTATGAAAATCCATTCAACACCATAAAACCTTCGAGAAAAGCCATTGAATTTTCATGCTGACTATGGTCCTCGTAATCAAAGTTTGTGTGATTAATTTAGATAATTTCTTCCTGCACCATATCAATTCTAGTCTGCACCTTAACATTTTTCTAAATTTCCAAAATTATCTTTATTTTAGATTTTAAAATCTGGGTTAGTAAATATAATTCAAAAATAAATAAATACATTATGGACAAAAAAATCTGGAATAAAAAATTGAAAATGTATTTCGGACAAAAATTTATAGAATTTAAAAATATGTTCCGGATATTCAAATTCAGAATTTTTATTTACACTCTCATTTTATTTAAGATTATTTTCGTTATTTTGAAGGGACATTTCTGTCATTTTGAATAACTGATTGTGTGCAGGTTGGAATTGATATTGACATGCTGCAGGGAGAATTTGCCATTAATTTATTATCACTATTTACACCAAAGCATAAGCTCACAAGGTGGTGGCCCAATCACTTGTTTGGGTTGTAATTGGGCCTTCTTTACATACACTTTATGGGCCAAGCCCAAACCCAAGAAAGTGGGGAGTGAGACCCTTGAACACCGGGCAAACAAGTATACAAAACTTGAAAACACAGCAAGCTCGAGAGGCGTCAGAGGCGGTTAACATCCGGTAACCGGTAATCCCACAAGACAAAAGAAAGTGAAATCCACAATAACAGACAGCACTCCTCTTGCACCATTATAGCTTCTACCGAACCAAGCAAACCAAAAACCAATAAAATCACACACCCCACTCTGCCGCCACCGGAGAATTCACCACCGACTCCCTCACCATGCTTCATCTTCCCTCTCTCTGAATTTCATTCTCCACACAATCTCTCATATCGTAGCTCAATTCGATTCTCACATAAATTTGCTGCGCATGGCTTCTATTAGCGCCATCACTTCGGTTTTCGCGTCGTATTAGTCCTTCCCTTGCTTTCGCTTCACCAACTCAAGCTCAGGTGCAGTTTGTGTGCTATTGTCTTCTTGTTTCGATTTCTTGTATCCGATTCTGCAATGCGAGCGTAGTGGAATTTGGTTTTCTAATTTTACTTTTATTTTTATTTTTTTGCATAGATTTAATTGAATTTTATTATCACTACGAAGCCAAAATGCTTACGTGCATAGCTCGTCCGAAGAAACCTGATGAGTCGGATCCAAACAGTGGGACAAGCGCTGCTAAATCGCAAGCCATCAAATCCCTCACCTCTCAGGTAGTGTACAAGAAGAAGCGACGAAATCGAAAGTTGATAACGATAGAGAATTGTTGATTTTCGTGATTATTTTTTTTTAATTGTGAATTTAGATAAGGGATATGGCGTTGAAGGCTTCGGGAGCTTACAAGCATTGCGCTCCGTGCACGGGGCCAGCGGCTCAGGGGCGAGTGCGGACCAACACGGAGTCGGACGCGGACTCGGACCGGTTCCGGTGGTCGTACCGGCGGACAGGGAGTTCGAGCTCGACGACGACTCGGACGTGGGGGAAGGAGATGGAGGCGCGGCTGAAGGGGATATCGAGCGGCGAGGGGACGCCGAACTCCGCGAGCGGCCGTCGAGCGGAGCCGTTGGTGCTGTTCGTCGAAGAGAACGAGCCGAAGGAGTGGGTGGCGCAGGTGGAGCCTGGCGTTTTGATTACGTTCGTGTCGTTGCCAGGTGGCGGTAATGATCTCAAACGCATACGATTCAGGTACGTACTACTGCGTTATGTTACGTTACGTTCTGTTAGGCGTCTCGTGCTGTGTTTGGAATGGGGCGACAGTACCCGTGGTGCGGTTGTTTTCGTTGCCGTTGGGGGTATTGACCGGACGGTGAGTGTGGTGACAGTGTGTGTGTTGGGTTATGATTGGTCGCTGTTTGGATCGTCCAGACAGTGATGATGACAACGAGTGCCTTTTGCTACGGTGGATAGTCAATTTCTCACACCTCACTAGTAGGGTCGTTTTCGCCTCTTTTGCATATCTGGAACACCTCCTCACTTCAGGATAGTTAACAGAGTTTATTAGGCAAGATTTGCCCCTATTATTTAATGATAAATATAGAATAGATTTTTAAATTTATTTTCTATGAATCCCAAGGATTTAGTTAATTGACTTTATCAACAATGTATATACTCTCAAAGTATCTGATGGTGGTGAGATGAATTTTCCTTCACTCGTTTCCTTAAAGACAATGTATTTTTTTAACTCGATTTCTTTTACACTATCCTCTTTCCTTAAATTTAGCTATGTTAAACAAGTGTATTTTCAAAGTTATAATCAAATGGTTATGAGGATTTTAAAGATTTTATGATATTTTGATTCTTTCAAAATGTAAAATGATCTATGCTAAAATTTATTGTAACACACTGACATAACAAAGTATAATTAAATTAGTTTTAGCGTTTATTAAATATTATGAAATACATTGTTAAAACTTCTTATTCATTCGAAAAGTAATAGAAATAATTTTAGAAAAATACAAATACAATTGAGCTTTTTTTAATTGTCGGTGGATTTATTTATGCATATTTTGTGTGGGCGTGTGATGTTAAATTCTATAAATAAATTCCTTTAATGATATGTGATATAAGGTTTTATTAGTCTGATTTTGTGTGTCGCAACGCATTGCCTAAAATGTAATGTATTAGATAGTATTTAAAATAAAATATTTACAATATGTAGAGATACTAAAACTTAATGTTCTTTCCCTCTTAATCTGGACAATACAGTTACAGGTAATTAAGTGGTAATAGTGCAATTTTAATTTATATACCAGATGGATGATTTTCACGAGTTTTGAATGCAGTGGGTGATCATCCTATAATTGGTAACTTCTTGCCATTGCCACTGCATTGTCTTTTGTTATAGAATAAGTGTACAGGGAGAGCTAAATAAAAATAATTCTTTTTTAATTTTAAGTTATTTTATTTATTTATTATTTTAAAAAAAATTATATACCTATTTTCATATCCTTAAAATATTTCTTAAAGATCCATCAGTCGATAAATGGGAACTGGTTTGAGCTTCAGCTCGATCACAATTATGCATTTATGCTCAGTTGTCGCTGCCAATCCAAGTATCCAAAGTCCAAATCCCCAATGCTATAAATGAAAGCATGATTCCTCCTCTGCAAATATGAGAGTAGGTTTGGGCCCCACATTCCTCAGTAAAATTTCACGCCCTTGCCAAAAGCAATCAGAAAAGGTGTTTAAAAGAGAACTTGTTGTGGCCTGTAAGGTGGTGGCCCTGGTGGGTCGTTGTTGATTGTGTTGGTACCTTTAAACCTAGTTTTGTCGAGTGGTCGGAGGAAACTCTTCTGCTTCGTTTTTTTTTTTTTTAATTATTTCGTTGTGTCATGCCTGATTCTTCGTGACTTTGTCTTCGTCAAATTCCAGTATTTTTGTCTTTTAATCTGCAATAGGCTGGGGAATGCTCCCATCATGCTCCACTCCAGAAATATATACAAGACAAAAATATGAACTACCACTACGTGGGCACGAAATAATGTCAGAGATAGATGGCTGTATAGGTTAAAGTCTTCTAGATATTCTTTTATCACATTTTTTTCTGTAATTATTGTTGGATAGAAACATGAAGGACACTTGGGTATGTCGACCCCGCCTGGTGACTTGTGATGCAATCCCAACCAATGTGGAATTAGTGGGTGGGTCTATGTACACATGATTTTCTGTCTCTTCTATTGTCTTTTCCTTATCTGAAGTTATTATTCAATTTAAAACCTATTCAACAATCTGAAATCAATTCATGTTTGGTGGGTTTTAGTTACGTATTTGTCACTAATTACGTTTGGGTCCACCTGCTTTCGATTGTCTAGACAAGCCCCAAATATAAGGTCAAGTGTGGCAATGGAACAACTTTATTCCACGCACCGAATGACTGTTTTAGCTTTTAATTATGTATAAGAATTCTTTGTCAAAAAGTGACCAGTTGAGTAACTTAGCATAATGGATTACAGTGTCATAAACCACTAAGAGAACTTGCAATTCATCTAAGAGCTATTTATTGGTTGGTCAACAAAATAGCATAATAATAACAGCCACAAACTGAAATTAGTTGAGGTTTTAGGCTATAATCACGCGGACCACTCATACAGAATATGCTAAAATAACTTTGATCATCGTTTAGCTTGAAAGAGTAACTATTCCACCCGTCTACGTCTACCCAACATCACACATGAAAAAAGAAAAATAAATGAATGGAAAACAGGATAAGGTGGGAAGGACAAAAGGGACAATTTAGTTTTAATTGTGTTTATAATACTGTTATGTTTCTCTTTTCCAAAATTTAGATGCTAAATACCATGTTGCTTTGTTCTAAAGCATATAGTTCATATGATGACATCAGGCCTACAGAGAAGTGAATTGAAATTTGGTTTATTTTCTATTATGTATAGTCGAGAGATGTTCAATAAATGGCAAGCACAAAGGTGGTGGGCAGACAACTACGACAAAGTTATGGAGCTTTACAATGTTCAAAGGTTTAGCCGCCAAGCATTCCCTCTTCCGACGCCACCAAGATCTGAAGATGAGGTAATTTAGTTAGCTTATACGCATGTAATCATATACCATGGAGTATTTGGCTTCTGCATAGGCAGAAAGAAGTAAGGATCAACTTACAGTGTTGGAATCGGTTGGAAGTTTATTCAACCCTGTTTATTTTGGGCAGTGATTTTTAGTCCGATAACGCAATATTAAAACATAAATCTTACCTCCCTTAAATACAGCGAGTCTACGTAAAAAGTTCAGGTGCTTGACTGTAACAAACTAACGATTCTCCCTTTAGTTCAATGCCTTCTTACCAGCTTTCCTTTTCTTTAAAAACAATAATCACTTACATCAATGATTATTTTCTCCTTTTTCTTAATTACTGAAATCAAAGTTATTGCGTCACTGTTTTTAATTTGTCAATTTTAACATGGATTCATAACAGAGCACAAAGCTTGAGTCAGCAGAAGCCAGTCCTGTAACTCCTCCACTGACCAGGGAACGGTTACCTCGTAATATTTACCGACCAACAGGGATGGGAATGGGATACTCATCCTCAGATTCCTTTGATCATCAGTCAATGCAATCCCGGCATTTCTACGACTCAAATGGTTTGAACTCTACCCCAAAAGTGTCCACTATTAGTGCGGCCAAGACGGAGATATCATCAATGGATGCTTCTATCAGAAGTAGCTCATCCAGAGAGGCTGATCGCTCGGGTGATTTATCAATCAGCAATGCTAGTGATTTGGAGACTGAGTGGGTTGAACAGGATGAACCTGGGGTTTACATTACAATCAGAGCATTGCCAGGTGGCGCAAGGGAGCTCAAACGAGTCAGGTTCAGGTACGCTTGCTGCCAATTTTATGACTGGACAATGCCCTTTAACAGTTCATTACTATGTTAGATATGTGAGAATTTAACAATGAAAAATATTATTTTGACATTTTCACTATGTTAGATATGTGAGAATTTTTCCTATGTTACTCTAAATTACACTTTTTCAAATGATATAAGTTATGAAATATAAAAAGATATTTTTGTCATTTGAAAAGATGTAATTTGAAGCAAGATGTGTCATGGCTCTTTAACAATACAGTAGATATCTGGTCATCTACAAATATAATCAAAACAGAGTATATAAAAGCTTGTAAATTTTACCATACTAGGGTTTTATATCATTAAATTAAGTTTAAACTCGCATTTTAATGATATTAAAATTTATGTTCACAAAGTTTGTTAACCTGTATTCTATCATTATCATTATGTGCTATCGGATAGCTATTTTGACCCGTACAATTATCTCACATCTATAAATATATTGATAAAGAGGATAAATGGGTATAGGACTCATCTAAAAAATAATAATTTTTAATTAGGCTTAAACCATGTTTTAGGAAACACATTACAACTTAATTGGCTTATAGTATAAGAATTAGTCTATTTTTGTGTGCTGATTTGTCTGTTTCTGCCTCCTATTCCGTTCCCATTTATCACTGTCCAACTTGTGTTTGGATGGTGAAAATCTAGCTGTGAAGATACCAAAAGTTGATTCACTTTATTACTTATTCTAACAATATAATAATATTTATTAAAATATAGTTAAAATAATAATATAGAGTTATAAAGTGGAAGTAATTTTTTGATTAGGGCCACCATATCATCACTCGTGAAGATACATTCATGCATTAATTAGTATAGTGTGTGTTTGTTTTTCATGGTTGAATTTTGATTTAGAACTCCATGGAATTTATTTCTTGATGTTCTCATGGGTTACACAGCCGAGAAAAATTTGGAGAGATGCATGCTAGATTATGGTGGGAGGAGAACCGTGCCAGAATACATGAACAATACTTGTGAGTTGAGATTTTACAAAAGGGGGTGGCTGCTGATGCTTTACAAAGTGTGGAGCTGGTGTTGCTTATTAAATTGTTCCATATTTATTTTACTATACTACTAAGTCTCTTTATAGGCGAAGGTGTCAGATAAGGTGCTACTTGCACCTCTGCCTTTTTTTTGGGCTATTTACATCTCTACGCACGCTTCTCGTCTTTGTGCCATTGGTTCAGGTTATGTTCTCTCTTGAATGTGGGTGGTAAATATAGTTTCTAGTAGTTAAAGGTACTGATGGACCTAGAGCGGCAATGATTTACTTAAAAAAAGTTTAAGAAAGTCTGGTGGCTGTAAATTCTATTACTATTCAAATTGGATACAAAGAATGAATTTATTTTCTTTATTTTTCTTCCTACACTTCTAGCTATAAGTTATCATGCACAAACATGAAATGCACATCTCACCAGCTTTACTGTGTCTTTCATTACTGCTGAGTTACTCATTATTTGTTTGTTTGTTTATTTATTTACATTTTTTTCCATACGTCTCCTCATATCTCTCTTTTCCATTCCTTATTATGTACTGAGAATAAATATTGTATTATTTTGGGTACTGTAGAACGAAATGTTTCTAAGGATATACAAGCTCCACGCTTCCAGTGGCACTAGTACTATTCTTGGGCGAGGCTCGCGCTTAACCTACATTAATTTTTGTTTCGTCTCCAATTCCCCCCACAAGTTTTTGGTGAAAAATGTGGTCGAATTTTAAAAAAGTACAATCATTGACACAATAAAAAAATTAAGATAGTTAAATGTGTTGTGAAGCTTTCACAAGAAAAGGAGAAAGATCGTTGTCATCCTTATTTAAATGACAAGGAATATTTTCATCCTACCTTCACGCAATTATCAAAATTTAGAACATTTGAGTCAGATTCCCCGTTCAAGAGTATCTCTTGGTTTTGTCAAGTTTTATGTTCTTTAATGCACTCTCTTCAGGGACGTCCCATAAAATGATTTTGTGTGGGCAACTTGTAAGCATTCTAAGAATAATGATTAAAAAACTGATAAAAATGCAATATATATTTTCTCCATGAATTTAATAAAAATGTTTATTTATTTTTAACTTCTCTCTCTAAGGTAAGTTAACATTCTCCCTGAACTAAAATATATAAATAAAAAATAGGCATTTAAATAATTTAAATAAGTAAATTTTAACTACCTCAGTCTTGTTTAATGTTATTTTTAAAAAATATTCATATTTTTAAATCTATCCATTACCTCCAATAAATATTAGAGACTAATTTAGGAAATTTATTTTTATATTTATGAAAATAAGAATATTAATTAAACTTAATTAGTACTATTATTAATCAGAAAGTAATAGTCAGCAAAAATAAACTGGCACAAGTGACCTAAAGAACTGCTAAAAGTTTTCCTTTAGGGTTTAAGATGGACTATTTGAAGGCTATACCTCTAAGCCCATTGAGTTAAATAAAAAAACGAGAATCCACAAATTTTGACCCAAAATTCCCATGGGCTTTATTGACTATATTTTATGGCAAATTCTCTCCACACCTCCATATTCTCTTTTTTTAATTCTAACAATACCTTTTTGAGTATGGTGAAGAGTGTGATGTTTTTTTCTTCATTTTCAAGTGATGGTGGTTGGTAGTGAACTTTGGTAGTTTAGATAAGTTTTGTGGTATTTTTATTGGTTGTGACTGTACTTTCATTGCTTTTTTTTTATTTTTTTGGAAAACATAACAAAAAAAAATCCAACAAGATACAAAAATGGAGTGAAAAAACTCTAAAAAAACACATCTTCACATTGGAGAATATCAAATACAACGAATTTTCTCATCAACTCCTTCATACATGCTCAAATGATGAAACTATTAACTCAAACGTTACAAGTAGGGAAAAGTAGAAGTGTTGCGATTGAAATAAAAGTATGAGATGCGAAAATGTTGCTGAGAATATTTAAAAATATGATATTATGTTTCATTTAGTGTTATTTATAATTTTTTAAAAATGTTAAAACTGATTTTTCAGAATTAATATGGAGGTACATTATAGAAGGTATGAAGGTGGAAGTATGAAGGTGGTGGGAGAATTTGTCTATTCTATTTTTTTTTGTAGTATAATATTTTTATGAGTATTTTGCACAAAAATATAGTTGGGATTAATGGAGTCCTAAGTTCTTTTTGGTATTTCTTCCTGTGCCATCTAATAGGTAAAATAATCAAATGTCTCATTTAATCGCTCTTAGACAAGTTCTTTCTGAGTATATTTTGAAAAAACTATTCCAAAAAACACATCCCAGAACCATTTATATATGTTTTAGAAAGTTTATTTCAAAAGTTATTTCTTAAAAATTAATTTCAAAAATATTTTCCATAAAGTTTATTCCGAAAACCATTTCAAGAAAATGTTTTTCAGAAATTTTGTTCCTTTTCATAAAAACGTTTTCATAATACATTTCATGAATTCTGTAAAGAGGTGTGTTCCAGAAACTTCCAAAGAAAATAATCCAAAAGTTAATTTTAAAAAGGGTAATAACAGAAATTGATGGGGGTGCAGGAAGCGTTTGGATAAGATGCAGGAAGTGTTTTGATAAGGTGGTGGAAGGTATTTTGATAGGGAACACCCAAATCTTTTATGCCAACACCAAATACAAAACTGTTTTATTTGAAACGTTATACAGTGAGACGTTTGATTTGATGAAAAGACAAATCACCCAATTCAGAACTACTTTTAATTATATTTCAACGTTGTTTCGGTTTATGCTGACAATCATAAATGCACTCTTAAATGCTGCTAAGAGATCATCAAATTATTATTTTCAAAACAATCATTTCGTACTTAAAGGATCTACGCAAACAATAAATAATAAAAGGACCAAATTTTGAAAACTAAAAATGACAATTCATAATGTACATACATACATTATCCATATCTAATTATGTTAAATAATATTCACACTTTTTATATTTAAATAAACATGTGACTCATTTATGTTTTAAGTAAAATCAAATTTATATATTTTTTACTTCCAAAATAAATATTCACATATTTTATATTTATAATAAATAACATTTATCTTTCTTTGATTTTTAATAAAATTATACTTATTTTATTTTATTTTAAAAAATATATATCTACTAGTACTTAAATAAGAAAATGTGAAATTTTAAATTTTTAAAATATAAAATTTATTTTATTTTTTATATAAACAAGGAATTGAATGATTTTATATTTTATCATGTCTTCTTAAACTGCTTTCAGGTATTCTTATGAATATCTATGTAATACCATTTGCGTTGGATTCTTATTGTATGTGAAAACTTATCAGCCTAATGGTAATCGCAGTATTATAACTGAGATTGATTTTTAGTATATTTAGATGAGAAAAATTTATTATAGGATAAAAAATATATCATAATAATATGATTTTAATTTTATATAAATAATGTTTTCTAAAGATATACCATTTTATATTTATAAGATAATTAATGAGTGATAATATAACTTTAGGATACTTTAAATATAAACTAACTAAACCATTTCCTTTTGTTTTATAAAAAATACTTTTAATATTTAATATTTTGATATTTTAATATATAACTTTTAATTTGTTATTTTCATAATTTTTATTAAATTTTTATTTAATATGATATTTTTAAGTAAAATGAAGGAGCATAATATCACTGTTAAATTAACAAATATAAGTATCATATAATACCAATGAATTTGATTAAAAACTAAAAAAGTATGTAAAATGTACACAAATATTAATGTATATTTAAAAATTAGAAGAATTTTTTTTTTATTTAATGAGATAATCAAACGATTCACTTGAACATAAGATTATCAGTGTGAAGTAGATAAAGTTATTTCTATCTAATATTTTTCAAACAAAAGTTTTCATTAATTACTTAGTGAAGCAAACAATACCTCCTCCTATACATACATATTTAAAAAAAAATAAAAACTACTTTCCTACGTTCCCAAATCATGTTCTCATTTTATATCATAAGATCCTAACACACGTTAATTACTTTCAGGATTTAATATAAATTTGAGGTTTTGATTTATAAAAATATAAGAGATTTTAATTTTACATTTCACACAAGAATTTACGACTTAACGAATAATGTCAAACACACATGCCAATAATGTTTTTCAGATTTTACAAACAATTGAAGAACATTAGATGTACATACAACAAATGTTTTTTATTTTCTACAACTAACTATAGAACATTAGACGTACATATAACACATATTCTTCAATTTTAAAAGAAAAACTCTATTCTTATATTCTTACATTGCAACCCAAAAACTTTATCCTTAATATACAATACTAAAATCATCCTATATAAATAAATTACACTTTAAATTTATTTTTTTTATATATAAAGTTTTCATGTTAGGCATCACTATGTTACTTCAAGTAACAACAATCATTTGCCATCACATGAAAAAATGTTATTAAAAAAAACAAAAATATGGGGGAACTATACCAAAACTCATATGTTAACAAAAATGATACATAATAAAGAATTTTAAGAACAGACTAGATGGATGTCTATTATACCAATGAAAGGATTTTGTATGAATAAATCCTAAATTAGCCAACTTATCAGCACACACATTCCCTTCACGAAAAATATGAGTAATCCTAAACCTGATTTTTCCACAGTAATTAAGATAAGTATTCCATCGATTACGAAGCATCCAATGAACATTTATCCTAACAGTAAATGCAGCACAAACCAAGACATAATCACATTCCAGCCGGACATTAGTAAGACCCAACTTTTGAGCTTCTTCCAAAGCATATATAACTCCATAAAATTTAGCAGCCAAAACAGTCTGAACGTCAAGAAACATAGATAAAGCTCCAATAAACTCCCACATACTCCCACAGAAAATACTTCCACAAGCGGCAAGACCTAAATAACCCTTAGTAGCCCCATCCGTGTTAATTTTAACCCAGCTTGGTGAAGGAAATTTCCATCTAACATGAAGAGGACGTAAAACTTTACCAGTATGAGTGTTAATACCAAAAAACTTGAGCACATTGAAATTGAACATATAATTCTTCATTGAAACTTTAGACGAATTACCCACTAAATAAGTTAAATCTTTAATAACCAAAATAGCCCTAGAAATCTCAATCTTAACCAACGGACTACCATCACTCTTAATACAAGAAGAAAATCATCCTTAGAGAAATCTAGGAAACTAAAACTTCTCTTAGAGAAATCTAGGAAACTAAAACTTCTCTTAGCTAAAAAATTTTCTTGTTCAAAAAGTTTCCAACTCACAAAAATCACTTAACACTTTGAAACTCTTATATAAAAACTATTTAGTTATTTTTTATAAAAAGAAAAGCTATTTAGTTGTAATTATCTAATTATGGTAAGATTTTACTGAATTTTGAAATAAATAATACTTAAACTCTAAATCTTAAACAATAGTGAAAATAAAGAAAGGATAGAAAAAAAATCTTAAAAGTAAGAAAAAAAAAAGAGTTAGGTTTATTGATTTTATCAATGTATATTGATATAACTTTTTCTTTTCGTTAAAACGAATCTTTTAATATCCTTTTAGTGACTAATTTCTTAATAATTCAACCTTTAATTTTAGTTAGAAACTCAAGTTAGTTAAATTTTGTTTTAAATAGTCTTGAAAAGAAAAAATATCAAACGTGTTTAGCACATTATTAAATGAAAAATATAAATTGAACTATAATGTATTTCTCATTCGTATGTTAAGATTGAATAGCTAGTCCCCAATATTGGTATCTTATTTATGAGAGTGTGACTTAAATTTAAAGAGACTTGTTAGTCAAAACAATAAATATTGTTCGGAAAAGAAATTAAAATTAGGTACGTTAAGATTGACTTAGTCATGTAATCAATGAACTTAATTGTTAATATACAGACTACTGAATATAAAAGCAGTTATATTTTATCTGCTTTTGTTAATAAAAGTATTTTTTATACACAAATTTTCAGACAAATCTATCAGACCGTAGTTTGATATTAGAAAAACATTTTTTTTAAATTACAATCCAGTTTTTCTTCTAATGTTTCACACTAACAATTAGTTTTAACAACAAATTTAAGTTCGTAAATTTTAACCCAAACACACGCTAAAATCCTATCACTGTTCCTTCTATATATACTCAGAATAATATTTCTTTAATCAACGATCCAATCTGGTAGTCCTGCATGTGTAGGTGGGTTATGGATTCAATTATAAACATCTAATCAATGAAATTCATTTTTAGTATGATTTTCAATACAATTATTTTCAAATGTCACACCAAAAACATTGACACGGTTTATTAATTTTAATTTTTGTATGTAGTTAATTAAGATATAAAATGAAAAGATTTGAATAAAAATCCGTAATGATTAGGTTGTGCGTGATTTTGTTAGTCTAAGGTAAAGTGTAATTGAATTTTTGTTTAAAAATAGTTAAAAAGGAAAAAGTGTGGTGGAGTGTGATCTGAAGTCTGAAAAGATCGGGCGCACGCGCGGGAACTTTTTACACTTCTCTTCTCTTCTCTTCTCTTCTTCTTCACACCAATTCCAACCAAATTCCATTATTCCTTTTACACTATCAATCAAAATACAGAGAATGAATCAAAATCAAAATAAGGAAACAGCATGTATTAACCATCTCAGATGTGTATGTGTATGACTTTGTCAGACTCTGGTGTTGGTTTCTTTAATTAAGATTGTTAATTTATTTGTTTGTGTTCACCGAAAGGTGTACGTACACTTGTATACACATGCTCTTGTACAAACACATACAAACACAATCCCAACCAACCCTGTCACTTCTCATTAAAATTCTCCTTTCTCTCCTTCCTCTCTTCTTCACACCATTTTCTATTCAATTCCCCCTTCTCTCTCCCTACATTGCCCTCTTTTCACTTTACCCCATTAAACCAAACGCCATGAAGGAACCCACCCCACAAAGGAGAAGAACTCCTTCCTTCTCCTCCTCTCTTCTCGACGCCATCTACCATTCCATCGACCACTCAAAATCCAACCTTCACCAGGATCAACACCCCTCTCTCTTCGACCCAACTGTGCAATCTTTCGACTTTCAAAAAGGTGGTAAGAAAGAGAGAATGAATCTTCGCCGAGCCGTCATGCTAGAGGATTGGATGGAGAACCATACTTCTCATTCCCGTTCCCGTTCCCTCAGCTCTCAGTTGCTCAACTCCAGTTCAAGCTCCTCGGAATGCAGCTCCGGGGGGATATTTTCCTCTTCAGAAACCGACACCACGACCTTGAAGAAACAAAGACCGAGACCCACATCGGAGAAGAAGAAACCAGAGCACAGGGTCTCCGAGAAGCAGAATAAAGAGGGTGGTTTCGCAAGGACCAAGTTGCGGGCTTTGAAAATTTACGGCGAATTGAACCAGAGAGTGAAGCAACCCATTTCGCCAGGGAGCAGAATCGCTACCTTCCTTAGCTCCATCTTCAACTCCCAGAACGTCAAGAAAGCCAAAATGTGTTACGTTGGGGCTGTTGAAGATGTTAGCTTCGAACACAAATCAAAGTCCCCGTGTTTCTCTTCGACTCCTTCTTCGTTCTCGAGACGGTCTTGCATGAGCAAAACATCCTCTTCGGCTAAAAAATCCAACACCAATGGGGTCAAAAGATCCGTTAGGTTTTACCCCGTTAGCGTAATCCTAGGTGAGGATTCTGAACCACAACCCAGTTATCACAAATGTAGCAGTATTTATGAGAGTGGCCCTAACTTCACTGTGAGGAAGATCACTAGAAGTTCTTCGATAACGGAGCAGAAGAACACTGTTCGGGGAAATGAAAATGGAGCTGAAGAAGCAGCAGCGCGTGGTTTTGTAAAAGGTTACAGAAATTCTGGTAAGGGTGAATTTGATATTAGAGGCTTTTATGGTAATGAGGAGGATGATGATGATGAAGAGGAGGAGGATGAAGAAGATGATGTGAGTTGTTCAAGTTCAGACTTGTTTGAGCTGGATCATCTTGTTGGAGCTGCAAGGTACCAAGAAGAACTTCCTGTCTATGAAACTACCAATTTGGAAACAAATAAAGCCATTGCTAGTGGTCTATGTTTGTAGTTTAGTTTAACAACAATTAATTGTAATTATTTTTCCAAAGTTTGTGGAGCTCATGAATTTTTTAAAACAGTGCCTGTTCTCTTTTCTGTTGCTGTTAGCTACCATTAATTGTGATCTTTCCATGGTCGAGATTCTGATATAGGCTTTATGCATGGTAGGAAAAGGAGTTATAATGGTAAACAAATTTTAGGATTGAATTGGAAAATGGACACAATTGTGCGTGTTAGAGAGGAAGATAGGTAGGTAGAGGAAGCTCATGTTCACTCGCACAACTTGTCAAAGCAAACTAAGACAAACTGAAAAGAGAAAAGTAAAAGTAGATTCATTTTTTTTTCCTACCCGATGAGAAAAGCAAAGTTAAAAAAGCTTAACGCTTTTCCACTGGCTTGGCACATGGCCTCACTGAGACATGGTAAAAATCTCCACCACTTTAACGTCATAGAAGATTTAAATAAATGATTACATGTCACAACTTTTTGCGCGTTTGAAATCCGCGATTACTGAGTGATTTTGAACTGATATTCTTGGTTGTAAAGCCAAAATTGAAGCTAATCTAAAGAGAACGTATCAACATATTCATATATAGCAGAGAAAGGAGACTATATAGCAGACAGGGTAGGGCCTCTGATTTGAAACTGGGGAAGTCAAAATATGGTAGGAGGATATGATCAGGCATAATAGAATGAATCTAAACTTACTTTTGACAGTGCAGAAGAAAATTTGGTAATCCTAATGTCCACATATGAAAATATGAGACACCATGGGCAACTTGGTTGACAAAAACAGCATCCCTGAAAGAGGCTTTTGAGTAAAAGATTAAAATGAAAAAGCAAGGTATGATGGTGAAGATTTAGATATGGGCATGTTGGTGCTTGTAAATGTTTACTTTATGAAAGGTTGACTAAAGAGATGAAGGATTGAGGTGAGTTAATTGGCAGTGAGGAGAATTGGGATGTTACTCACCAACCAAGCATCTGTGGGAAGATTATAAATGCGTAGCAAGTGCATGTGAAAGCAGCTTCACTTCACATTATCATCTATGGCCACCACCCATATGCCTATGATTCCTTTGCCATTTTCTTCCCAAAATCACACTTCACCAACTTCCTCTGCGCCTGCTCTCCATAAATTCCCTATCTTATTTTACCTTTTTCTTATGTAATACTAATAATAATATTACCAAAATAACTCATATTTCTCATTTTCTTATTCCTTAAAGTAATACTCTTTTTTTTTTTCAAATATGTCATCAAATAAAAACAGCAAGACATAACCAGGACAATAGCTGTGTCAAGAAATTTAAACACTTCTCAAATTTTATATTTGAACCATGTTTTAATATATTTATAATTTTTACTTTTTTCTCTAATTTTTATCTGAAAATTGTTAATTGAAGTGTACTATTAAGTGATTTATGTTGGAGATTCCACCAAAGTGACGAGGACATTTCACAATAAATGCATTTTTTTTAACATGTTTTAAAAAGATGTGTTGAAAATATAAGAATAAAAAGATAGTATAAAAATATCATTATTTTGAAATAGGTGATCTCAAAATACTATATTATAAAGCTTGAAATTAATTCTTTTAATTTTGAATAAATCTCTATTACAATCACTATTAATAATCACGATAAAGATTATGTTTTTTAACTGAAAATGATTCCATCTCTATTATTTCATCAAAATATGCTTTGAAGAAACTTAGTCAGTGTATTCTTTTCAACGTCATCTTTTTATTTGAATTGAAAAATATAAACTATTTTTTTATATAACGTGTTAATGAATACTAAAATTTATCAAAATAGTGTACATTATCAATCAAGACAATCATGAAATAGAAATTAATTTTTAGTGACAAAAAATAATTATTTACTAACTATATTAAAGACCATTTTAGATTTTTTTTTGTTTTTATATTAATTTCTATTATTGTTAAATGATTTCTAAATTGGTATCTAATTAGCCACCAAAGTTTTTGTTACCAAATTTAGAAACTAAATAATTGGTAGTTAAAACTTTGGTTGCTAATTAAATACAAATATAAAAACCATTTAACAATAATAAAAATTAATTTAAAAACCAATTTTTTTTAGTTTTTAAAATGATCTTTAATTTAGTTATATAACAACTAATTATTATTTTTTCTCTAAAATTGGTTTTTATTCCATGTTTTCTATTTCATGTTTTTCTTTGTAGTGTATATATACTCAAACAAATTTGTAAATTCTCAATCTTACCAACGAATTAACATAAATAATATAACAAATGTATCACCTAATAGTAATTTAAATTTAAATTATTTTAAAATATATAAAGCATTAGGATTTTGAATGGAAGCCTGTTAGGACAACTCTGCACTGTGCTGGCTCCGTTGTAGCTAGCTATGAACTTGGGGGGAAATGAAAAATAAAAAATATGCATTTATATAACAACGTTAAAGTGTAAATATAATAAGTACGATTTTTTTTTGCTTTGTATATTATAATAATCACCATGCCACGAACAAAGTAATTGCTTTCATACTTTTTAGGTGTGAAAATAGTTTGTATTATGAAATAGTTAATTTGATCAACTTTTAGTCATTCGACGGGTCCAAAAGGGAAGCTTTTAAATTAAAAAAATTGTAATCTGAAGCTTTTAAAATGTTCTTATAAGTCTCTAAAAGTTTTAAAAAAATAGTAATCACACTAAATATAATGGGTGTTATAGATAATTAAGTATAATAGTATTATCAATAAGGAGATATAAGTGAGACAATAATATTAATATTTGAAATACGGTAAATATTAAGTTATATAATTTCAGGTATATACTATTTAAAGACTTTTGATCGAGAAAAATGTTGATACAATTCTTTTTTCATTAGGAATTTTCGTTGACCAAGAATAATAGTAAGTGATAGATTAAATGTTGAGTTGTTGTGGTGGTAAATGGTGATTTTGAAATTTGTTAGAATATGCATTGATAAAGTTTTGAAGAATAAGTAGTGCATGTGTTTATAGATCTTGTTAAATTATACAATCGATCTTATTCTTCAAATATTGGTATAATGTTTGAGAGAAACAAGAGAATGATACTTGTTCAAACAATGAGAGAACACTTGAGTGAGAAAGATGTTGAATTAATTATTTTTTCATTTTGGAGGAAATATCGTCCAAGAAATTTTTTCTTGTTAAAGGAAGCAAGATCGCTCAAGAGGAGATGCGTTTGTTCAAGCAATGTGTATGTGATATATGTGTTATGTTGTTACTTATAATGTGGTTGTGTATTATGATACCTTGTGTGGTATTATGACCCTTCATGAATGTACGGTAGAGGATACCTATGATAATATTGTATAATATTAAACATGAAACTTATTATGGAAAGAAGATATCATAGTTTCAGTGATGATTTGGATTACATAGATTAAGACATTAGGTGGTAAGAAATTGAAGGAGATTTGTGCATCAAATTGTTATAAAATAGGTGTAACAAATCATCATAACATAAGAAGTTGAGAATAAATTTCCAATAAGCTTTTGATGGGTGAAACATGTTCAATATGAATCTTTCGAAAGTCATAAAGCTTGATAGGTTACTCTAAATCATTAAGTTGTAGTTGAGAATTTATGTAGTCTTTGATAAAAGAGATTGAGGTGCAATTTGTTACGATATTATCTAAAGTGAGAATGAGATGTGTGATTAATATATGTTATATGATATATCATGTCATGTTGATTGTTTATATTATTAGCAATATTACGTGGTAAAACTTCTATGAGCATACTTGACACGAGAGTACATAATATTAGTGGTGACACTGGAGAGGTTAGATTGAATTAGAAAATATCTTTACACATATATTATTAATTATGAGGTGTTTCAAGCGAAACCTACACCCATTTCTACATTTAGACTCAAATCACCTCAATTTCAAGAACCAACAATTTGATTTTAGCCTTCATATGTTCAAGCAAATCAACCTAAAAGTCTATGTGTCCTTTCTAATAATTAGAAATAACCATATAACACATCATTATTACCTTAATTGTATTCGTATTGGCTTGTAAATCAATATTTTAGATCAACCTTAATTGAACTTACTATCTCATTCTTGAGGATAAAGTCTTTAGAAATTCAACTAAAACTCCAACAAAAATTTAGGTTATAAAAGACTAAAACATTATCAAGTCTTTAAATCTAACTCTACTTGAAAATGATTAAAGAGAATTCTTGTAACAAAGAAATTCATCATCTTTAAATAAAATTAGCACAAAAATATATTGAACATTTTTCTTTACAATAATCAATTAGATTATAAAATTTCCCTTCTTAACAAGTTAACAAACCTAGAATTTTGAGAGTCGAAATGAAATAAACCCCTAATGAACACTCCAAAACAAAATAACAATAATTTGATAATAAATAATAAATCACAAAGCTAATCTCTTCTTTAAAATTTGTTATGTAAAAATCTTAAAGATATTATTGTGATATTGTAATAAATAATCAGAGATAGTGATGGATAACCTATCTCATTATTTGTAAAGAATTTGGTTCATATTCTAATCCAAGTCTATATAATAATAAAAGTATCTATTTTTAACATTTTAAAATAGAATGGGATTACATTTTATACCTTTTTACTTGTATAAATGAAAATTAATTTTCACTATTTTTACATATTATTTGATGTAAAAGGTCAAAGTATAATATTTATATAATTATATACAATTTGATTCTACATGCTACACACCACACATATGAAGTGCATGCAACCAGGAGTGCCCACAGCCAGGGTGCCCCTGTACCAACTAATTATTATTTTGTTTTTTATGTCTAAATTCCTTTCACTTAATATTGGATTGTTCTTGCATACAAGATCTGATGCTATTCCAATTATTTTCACATGTCAAATCATATAAATGTCACCAAACAGAATAATTTGCTAATACTATATCATCAACTTTTCTTAAAAATCTTTTTTTAAAAGTGGAGATATATATTTAATATCTTAAATTACAGTAAAAAAGGTTTGGATTTTTTTTATAAAATAAGTTCAATTAAAGTACCAAACAAGAGCAAATCACAGTAATTAGCATACAGTTTCTTTTAAGATTCCACTAAATTTCATGTGTGTATTTAAAGGTATTTATTTAGAGCAAATTTGGACAAAGAAGTACCCATATTATTATTGGCCAAAACAAACAAAACATTACTTTGCTTATGCCACAATTACTTTTTTTGTTCCATTTTAAAATAATTTGTTAATTTTTTTGTTTGGGAAATACAATTTTTTTAATATTTTAGGATAAGTTTGTTAGACAATTTGTTTTAGTTTAATAAGAATGTAAACGTAGAAAATTATCTATTTTATATTTAAATTTGAAAAAACAACGTTATCGAAAAAACCGGGTTTCCCAAAAGTGGTTTGAAAAAGTTTTCCACAAAAGCTTTTGTTTGGAGTAGGGGAAATTTAACTTTTCAAATAAAAATAAAAATATAATATTACTCCTATAAAAATATTTAATCCGATAATAAAATTAATGTTTTAATAAAAATAACACATTATTTCCTTTTGTAAAAATCTATAACAATAAAAGAGAATGAATTTTATAACTATTTTCTCGTGGAGATATTTTCTTATTTCTTTTATTTTTCTGTCTGCTTGTATTCTTCAATAAATATTTTTTATACTTAGAACATGTATTGATATATGATTAATGCAATAAATTAAAATTTGGATTCTGAAATTTTACTTTTTATTTTTTATATTCATGTAAAAACCTGCTGTAATTATATATATTACATATACTTTGAAATGCTTTTATTTTGTAAACTCTATAATAAATAATAGTATAACATAATATGTATATATATTTTTAAGTGAAATATGGTGTTACAAATAATATATTCTTAATATTCATTATCTTACTAACAATATACTTTTCACATTAATCCCGAAAATTATTATTTTTTTAAAAAATCATTTTTAATTTTACTTAAGTTTCTACCCTCTTATCAATTTCTTTTTTGTATTTTATTTATTTATCTTAAAAAAATATTTTAATTTAAAGTTAAAGAAAATAAATGGAGGAGAGTGAATGAAAAAGGAACATGAGAGAGTTTTTATTTAATGGTCACGCATATAGTATGTAATTTTAAATTATTAATTAATTATAAATGATCGAATTAACAATTTTATCATATACCATAATTTGTAATTGAATTAAAAAAAAAAACACTCTAGAAAACTATGAGGTTTGGAAATATAATTCATCCCACTCGGTCAAGATTCTTTCTTCATTTTTTTATCACGACAGTTTTAAAAAAATAAAAAAAAATGTGTTATATATAATATTCATTTTTCCAAAATCATAATAAAATAATTAGAAAAGTGAATGCGTGTTTTTTCCCATGCCAAAAGAGGAAAAATAATGGGGGACAAAGGTTAGCCCGCTATTTATAGATTTCTGCTTAGTGCACTTATTTGCTAGTTACACCCCATAATTTAAGTAAAAAGTTAAAAATGCACTTGATGAGTTTTCTAACCTAACCCTAATTCTTTTTTCCCTTTTCTTCATCATTTATGTCTCTCCTTCAAGGTTGCTTGCATGTGAGTTTTCTTTATTATTCTTGTTTATTTTTTGAAAGTCATCATTAATGTAAACAAGAATTTTTTTATGACGGTTCTATAAGACTTTTTATGACAGTTTTTAATAATGATATAGATTTAAATGATATAAAAATTCTGCACTTTTTATGCCAGTTAAAAAAATACCATAATAAATTGACTTATTATGACTGTTGTATATAAATTATCATAAAATGTACAAAAATGTCTCTCAAATTATGTTCAAACGAAATTTTTTGTAACTGATATTTCTAAAATAATTATAAAAATATGACTTATTATGACACTTAACATGATAACTAAGTCAATTTTTATAATAAATATTTTTAGAAAATACGAATTATTATGATAGGTCTCCTAACTTTCATAATAAATTATTTTTTTATTAAAAAAATTAATTTACTCTATCATATTTTCCCCAATTAATTATTAATATTATCGACTTTCATATAATAATATATAACTTTCAGATAAACCAATTCTTAAATAATTATCATATTATCGAATAAACATGGTACACAACGAATAAATATTGTAGAAAAACATGACTGTAGATAATCTCCATTTCTAGTTTCTTTCCAAATTTGATATATCATATTAATGAGGTAAACAAATATAGAATTATATAAAAATTATAAAATGTCTTCTAAAAATGACCAATAACTTTTTTAATATATATCAAGAGAGGGAATAAAAATTAAGAAGGATTATATAAAAAAATTTAAAAATTAATTTAAGTTATAAAGTAATTTAACTTAGCGAGAAACTCGTCCATTTCTTTCTTGTTATAAATTCGTTCATTACAAACACTTTCACTGATTCTATTTTTTTTCTATGTCATGAGTTTTAGTGAATCCACATATGTTAACGCATATATTAACACTATTTTTCACAACTTATATATAATTTATTTTCTTATTATTTATGAGAGAAAAAAATATTTTATTTTGATTTTTTTAAATAATGTTATATAGGGAGCTTTCATATTATTAGATATTAAACTAAACCGAAGAAAAGTTACCACAATATTGAAACTTTAGATACTTTACTAGTTCCCTTTAAAAATCTGATTAAAAAATAAAGCAGTATACATTAAAAAAAAATCAAACTTTTCTTAATTAATATTTTAAATACTTTTTTATATTTTGTAAAAAAAAAAATCTTTTTTGAAAAGGAACATTATATAATAAGAGAAACGGAACCTACAATCAAAGGGAAAAAGTGTCTTTACAATCATTATCGATTTATAAATTGTTACTACCAAATTTGATTTAAAACTCATATTACACATAATTTTCATTTAATTGATTATGAAAGTTAATTACACAAAAGATAAAAAAAATGAAAATATAACCAACATGAAAAAAACACGAAATTATCACCAAGAATTTGTAAAACATAATAATTCTATTAAGATTTGTCTACAAGGCATTTCTTAAGCGACCTCACATCATAAACACAAAGATAACCAAATCAAGAATGATATAAATATAATATTTTCCAATTTGAGCGTTAGAGTCCTTGTAGATACACATGAATTGTGTTGGAATAGTACATTTCAGGACTCATGTAACATCAAATGGCTTTCCCCAATGACCAAAACTAATTACGAACTCTAACCTAATTCTATGAAAAATTCAAACAAAATAAAAGAAAATAAACAACTCAATTACCGATAACAACCTCAAACATAGTCATACTGAATGAAAACAATAAAAGAGGAAGTGGAGTTATGAGGGAAAAAAATAATGGACTCACTTTTGAAACTCTTTTTCATATCAATAACCTATAACCATCTAGGGGTAAACTCGAGAGGAACACTCAATTTGTTCTCATTTTTTACTTGTGCTCCAATCACTCATGACATTAATGTAGAAATATCTCACACGTGAAATAGACGTTATAAAGCCCAATTCTTATATTACACCTCCAAAATTTAGATAATGAGGTGGGTGTAATGGAAGACTTTCATTACGTGTTAATCTACCAACATATGAACGACCTACTAATATTTTTGTCAAGTTATGATAACAAAGGCACAAAATAATTTCACAATCTACCATTCACTATCTTTTATCGGTTCCCTCATAATCTAAGATGACACTCGCATTTCCTACTTCCACTAACAACTACTTCTAAGTCATTTCTGTATCGTTTGTAATTACCTTTTTTTTTACAACATTGTTGAACTTGAAGCTTTGATGTCTCCAAATCCATGAAGATTGCTTGAAGACTAGGTTGTTGCTTGTGAGCATGGGTTTTGGGTAGATTAGAATTTATCAATCCATTCTTAGCTTAATCCAAAACTAAATCAATCAAGTTCTTTAAAGGAAAATGTTTTTCAAAGTAAGTGAAAAACAACCTGTTGATTTTTCCTTTCAATTAGTTGTTTTACACTTGGTAGTTTTGGAAAGGATTTGAAAAAGCTGAAATTGACTGACCTCACAGTCAAAGCCAATTCAATCGATTGATTCGCACTTTCAATCGCTTGATTTTTTTAAAACTTAACCGAATTAGTTAAATATGTTTTTGCTTAATTCAAATCTGTTTTGGCCCCTGATTGAAAGTCTAAAACAACTATTTTTGAGGCTATATAACTGATTTTTGAATCTCTGATTAAAGAGAGAGATCATATTACAAAAGATCAAAGGTTTTTCAAAGATTACAAGATTGCTTAAAGCTTTGCATTGGTTAAGAGTGGAATGGGATCTGCTGTATTCATTTTGTATCAGGTGTGATCCTTCCTATTCCTTGTTGTTCTTTAATTAATATTTGTAAAAGTGTAAGATACTGGTGTCTACAGTCAGAGTGTGTTCTGACCTGTAGTGGTTGTGTTTCAAAGAGGGTGAGTGTTCTTGAAGGGATCAAGATCACCTCTTTGGTGCCTGTGTTGTGTACTCTGTGTTTGATTACTTAGTGAAATACCCAGGGGTTTCTGGGGACTGGATGTAGCTCAGGTTAAAAGTGAACTAGTATAAACCTTGTGTGTTGAATCTCTCTATCCCTCAGTGCTAATAAAACTGTTTGATTTGTGCTTTTACAAAGTGCTGATAAAAACAATGTATAAATAATTGATTGATTTTTTGGATTAAAATTAAAAAAAATTTGTTGTTTGGCTGATCTGATTGCTTCTTCTGTGATTCTGCATTTATATTCATTCTTGTCCAAGTTTTCAAAAATCTTTCATTAAACAATTCACCCCGTCTTGTTAACAAACATAACCATACATAGGTATTCCTTCTTTGTAGCCAATTTGTTGTATCTGACTTTAATATAAGAATACAAAAAATCCAAAATTATAATAAACTTTTCTTACCTAGTCCAACCGGTCATCACAAGTAGCGAATACCTACATGAATACCTACAACAACATAGTATATTTTTATATTTCTTTCACAAAATTCATCTGACAACTTTACCGCATAAAAAAACTGATATTTCAATAATATTTTTCTCATCAATAGTAAACACATCACTATAATGCTATGACTTACATGCATTATATTACATCAAAAGACATAACATACTTCATATGAATGTCATTTATACTCGAACACATGACAACGTCATCTAATATCAACTTGTAGAAGTCTTCATTTAACTCTGTAAAAATGAAATTTAGGTGCCATAAAGAGCCAAAATAACCAAATTCTTTAGTTTTTGGAACATTTAATCAAGAAGTGAAAATATGTATTTCAAAATTGTCAATCTAAAATATACATTTCACCTTTCGGATTAGTTTTCATATTAGTACGTGTTTTAAAGACTAAAATAATTGTTATGGAATACACTTTTTGGAATAATCTATGACAATTGCTTTATGGGAATGTTGTTCTGGATAGTTTTTAGATTCGTCATTTTGGAATTCAAAAAAAAACTTCTAAATACAACAATTTGAAATAATTTTTTTTACAAATTACATTTTGGAATGTGTTTTCTGGAATTTAAAAACACCTTCAAGATACAATAATTCAAAATACATTTTTTTTTACGAATCACATTCCAAAATACATGTTCCAAAACCCTATATTCCAAAATTTGGAAGAACATTCTTCACCCATTAAAACAAACTAAACGCAACCCTTTCATACCTTCTCCACATACTACAGGCTAGCCTACTTCCACTACCACCAAAGTTTGCTGAAAATGTTCTGCTTTGAACCTTGAGGCACAAAAACAGCAGCTGAAGAACACTATTACAAAGGAGAAAAAGCTTTGGGGTAAAAGATGTAGTTTAAAGCTTAGGAAAGTGTAGTTAGAATTTATGAGGGTGCAAGAAGCAAAAATCTATTTATATGATGGAAAAACAGGCCAGAAATTGTAAGTGGAAAAAAGGCCCAGGCCCAGGCCCATGAAAGGATGACAGTTAGTTTACGGTTCTATGGCTTAACGCTTGCAGTGTAAGAAAGATGGACGCTCAAATTGGAAAGAAGATGATACATCAATCGCAGAACAAAAATCTTGGCAATTTCACCTCATCTGTTTCCGCGCAATTACCGTTAAAATAATTACCTTCGCAAGTTCTTCTGATTCCGGCATCATGAGTTTCATCTTCGGAAAGAGGAAAACCCCTGCAGGTATCTTTGTTTCCCTCCCATAAGTCAACTATTTCATTACATTCATTTCAAGAAAATTAAAATGTTTGAATTTTCTGCTTATTGCTTGATATTATTATCATTTAAATTATTGCTATAACTAAACGAATAAATGCAGACTTTAATAATGTAATACCATGAGTAAACTTTGAGCAGCAGATTAATGTCGCTGTGACAACCAGAATTTTATCGAACTATTCTGTGTGGCATGCGCATGTTGTCCATTTTTTGCAAATGGGTACTATGGGAATAATGGTGATCAGTTTCGCTCATGCATTTACATAACCTTCAGGACGTACACCTTTAGGCTGACATGGTGGTATCATTTTAATATTTATAAGCTGATGCACTGTTTGTAATATTCAGAAATCGTGCAGGAGAATAAGAGAATGCTGGACAAATCAATTAGAGAAATAGAACGAGAGAGACTAGGTTTGCAGTCACAGGAGAAGAAACTGATTTTGGAGATAAAGAAAAGTGCCAAACAAGGCCAGATGGTATGGTGATTTAGTTTTGAACTTTTGCTACTATTTTTTTCCTAGTTGTTTATGTCTAAATCAAACGTACAAAACCCACTTATAAGATAATTATAAGATTTTGGTATTATCTTTAGTTCATGTAAGACTTAGGTTTTTCTCAATATTGTTTGCTTTAGTTTTTGGTTGGAGCATTGTCTATGCTAGGCATGTTGTTCTTTACTGCATATCCATAATACCCTCCTATGCCCCCTAAGTTGGAGGGTGGAGTTTGAGTTTTCTATTCATCTGTTTATTCATTAGTTAAAGAGAGTATGCGGATGTAGGCTGCTCACTTAAATACAATGTTATTTCAATTTTCATGTACTTTGCTGTGTATGTTGCCAACAGTATACGTGGCTGGAAAAATTGTTCCCCGTGAGTTATAATAACAAACATGTAGGACTTGTTAGGAGATATAAAATAAGAAAGAAAAATGAAATTAGTCTTCTATAGATTACAATTAGCTTGTATGTTAGTTAAAAAAAAGATGTTGGAGAAGCTAATATGAAATGCGTTTTACTATTTAGTTAAGTTAATTTTAGCTAATGATGAAGACAATTTTCTTTTTCCTTCTTATTTTTTTCTCCTAAAAATGCTTATAGAGAAGTTTCTAAAAACAAGCCTATAGATATAATGCATACACAGGTATTCACATTAATGTTGGGGATTAACCTGCTGTACCTGTTACTCTTTGAACAATTGCTTTCCTAATGAATCACATGCTCAAAACTATCCACTCAGGCATCTGTTTATTAAAATTGTTGAAGATTGAGCTCTTATTTAAGAAAAGCAATGAACAAGCTTGAAATTTTGTGGAACTGATATCTTCTTCAGTTGTTAAATTTAGGGTGTCTTTAATGTGGTACTGAAGTTATAAGCAAATAAAGCTGTGATTTTATTACAGCGGCACTTAACTTGTCTGTTTGGGAAGTATATAGGAAATGGTCATAGTTTTAAACTTTGAAATTTAACTTCATGCGATTCTTGCAGGATGATTGAAACTGGCTTGCATATGATAAACTCTTTTCTTATTTGGATATAAGTACGCTGTTTTATTCTAGTAATGTAATTTGATAAAGGCTGATTTTTATGACAATCTTGATTTTGTCAGCAAATTTCTTGTGCTCATCATGGTATATATTTAAATCTTAACACGGCCATTAAGTTGGGTAACTTAGGCTTTCCTGATGCAATGTTTTATTCATGCAATCTTTTTCAGGGAGCTGTTAAAGTGATGGCAAAAGATCTTGTTAGAACAAGACATCAGATTGACAAGTTTTATAAGCTCAAATCGCAGCTCCAGGGTGTATCCCTCAGAATTCAAGTATGTGCACCATGGTATTGTGGTAGGATATGATCATTATAAGATTACAGTTCTGAATGTGAAAGGTTCACTTTGGAAATCGATTGACTGTCTATCATTAAATTCCTGCAACAATTTGATAAAAACTCATGCCTTTGCTGAATATGAATGCTAAAAGTTGGTTTCTAATTTATCAAAATTATTCAGACTTTGAAATCAACACAAGCGATGGGGGAGGCGATGAAAGGTGTGACTAAGGCAATGGGACAGATGAACAGGCAAATGAACTTGCCATCATTGCAGAAAATCTTACAGGAATTTGAGTATCAGAATGAAAGGATGGAACTGATTACAGAGGTGATGGGAGACGCAATGGATGATGCTTTTGAAGGGGATGAGGAAGAAGAGGAAACAGAAGAACTAGTGAATCAGGTTCTTGATGAGATTGGTATCAACATCAATCAAGAGGTACCTTGTTTACCCTTCCACTTATTTTTTTCAGCAGTAAGTATATGAATTAGTCACTATAATGTTATCTGACAAGTTCTGATTTGATATGCAGCTTTTGAGTGCACCATCAACAGCTGTTGCTGCCCCAGCTGCAAAGACTAAAGTGCCTCAAGTTGAAACTTCTGGGGATGATGCCGCCATAGATAGCGATTTACAGGCAAGGTTAGACAATTTAAGAAAAATGTAATCTTCATTCTGATCAAGGGACTCCAGTTTTACTGGTAAAGCAGGAGCTCATTTTGAACATGCACTGTTATTTAAATTGCCTGTGTTCTACCACTGTTGATTCACTCCTTTTTTGGTTTACTACTTTTGTAAGTTGTTCAAGCTTAATTCTTCTGTAATTCTTTGAAACAATTTCTATACATGCTGTAAAGTAGTACACTTGGTAGCTAATTTCTATATAGTAATTATTTTTTATTTTTTGCTCCAAGTTCTTCGTAATCACAATGAATCAAAAAGTTACGATCTATCTCTAACCTAAAGATCATTTGATTATGACAGTAGCTGCTTTAGTTCTCAGCGCATTATCTTTTGAAATTCATCCACTGTGTTGTATAAACTTCTCAAGATACAAGAGACTGATTTTAATAATAACTGTTCAAAGAAAGTAAAGAACTAACAAAATTTAATCTTGACATGAAAAAGAGAGAGAAAAAAAGTTGTGGAAGAAAATTTATACAAATCTTAATAAATACCGATATTTATAATTTAAAAAATTGAGTACCAAAAAACTAATTTAAACAAATAAATTGTTAAGTGACAAGTGAAAGAAGCCTAAGAAAAAGATAACAAAATATCTGATTTTTAAATAAGTACCCAGTTAACTTAAAATAATTAAATGAAAATTATGAATCTTAATATCCAATCAAAAAATACAATATACTGTATGGTTAATCAGGAACCTTGATTATGTCGTTCCACTTTAAATTTTGAAGATCAATTATATTCAAAACATCACTTAAAAATGTTATGGCTCCATTAATTTATCTGTTATTTATAAAAATAATAGGATCACTATTTTTTCAACTAATGGATCACCTACCGGTGTACTAGGAATTCATTCATTCACCAACTCACACTTTTTTTTTTGCTTTATTCATTCTCCGTGGAAAGCACGATATTCTTGTATAGTTTATATAAATTGTGAAGCAATAATTGAGATACTAATTTATTAGTAAGTAAATTTGGTGGTAGAAAAGTGGTGCACTAATAGCAGTCGTAATGCAAGTCAATTTTATAAGAAGTCTTAATCATGGTGGTCATGGTCGTTCGCGCTTCAAGGCTTTCTGCAACAGTAACCTGCTATTTGTTTTTCAATTATTCCTCCTTTATGGATTTCTCTACCAAGGATTTTGCAAGAGTTGGTCTACAACATTTTCAATAATATTTCATTGTAATACCATTTTTTAATTATGTTAAACATTTTTTTCCTAACTAAAAGTTCTGAACAGACTCTAGATTATAGATTTTAAAATTTTAAAAACAGAGGAAAATGGAACAGCCGTGTAATGAATTTCAATTGCATATGAAACTCGTTACATGCTATAATCCATGTTATATTTACTGATTTTAGTGTCTGCATGATTATTTAATATTATATTATTTTATCTTAGAAGATGTTCCCCTCTTGTATAACTCCATTAAAGCTATTCGTAGGTTGGATTGAGTTAGGATTAATTTTTTTAATTTTTTTTTTAAATGTTGTCATTTTTAAGTATCAACTAATTCAAAAAATATTGTTTAAAAAAAATTAATTCAAGATTTCAATAAGTGAACAAGTCATTATAACAAGTTTGTTCAAATTAATGTAAGACATAAAAAAAGTATAACACTATCCAAATTAATCAAGTTATAATCACAAAATGATTTAAAATTTAAATAAAAGTCACAATATTTCGATATACGAAGTCTCTTATGTCTAATACTATAAAAAAAAACAAAAAATATAAGAAAATGATGAAAAATGGTAAGAAGAAGAGATGTTTCTTATTCTCTTATGTGTATGGTTACATCACTTCATCACTTCATGTATAGGAAATATATAGGGAGTTTCTCTCTCCAAATTACAATATAATTAGGTAGGGATACTAATCATGAGATTCTATCATTATTAAATTAATTGCATATAATTGGGTACAATATCGTACGATATTGCATATCATGTGATAATTATTATTTCCTTAATACTCCCTTCAAGTTGGTAGGTGAAGATCATGACGTAGCGTCAAAAACTGTTCCTTGCCTAATGCCTTTGTAAAAATATCTGTGAGTTGATACTTTGTCAGTACATATGAAGGACTAATTATCTCAGCTTGTAATTTTTCTCGCACAATGTAATAGTCTATCTCAATGTGTTTTGTGCGTTCATGAAATACTGGGTTTGCTGCTATATGTAATGCCGCTTGATTGCCACAAAAAAGTTGAGCTGACAAGTTACATGACACCTTTAAATCCTGCAACAGATATCGCAACCAAACTATCTCCAAACAAGTATTGGCCATCGCGCGATATTCTGCTTCCGTTGATGATCTTGATACGTTTGTCTCTGTTTTTTTGACTTCCATGAGATAATAGAAGAACCAAGAAAAATGCAATACCCATACTGATCTCCGAGTAATTTGACAACCTCCCTAGTCTGAGTCGCAATAAGCTGTCAATGTCAGATTGTTTTCGGATGGCAATAGCAATCCTTGTCCTGGTGATCCTTTGATGTACTTTAGGACTTGAATTGCGGCATCCCAATGAGGTTTATGTGGATCCTGTATATATTGACTTAGGGTCCGAATCAAAAATGCTATGTCAGGCCGAGTAACCGTTAGGTATATTAGTCGTCCCATGAGTCGCCTGTATTTGACTGGATCCTTTAATAACTCTCCATCGTCTGGTGTGAGTTTTAGGTATTGTTCCATTGGAAATTTGTCTGGACAAGCACCTGTGAGTCCCGTATCCTGCAAAATATCAAGCGCATATGTTCTTTGGGACATGTAAATATCAAGCGCATATTCTCCAAGATCTTTAATGCGAAATTGTTGTAATAAATAATCTTTAACACGCTGGATTTTTGTCAAATCATTTCTGTCAAAAGAATATCATCCACATAAATCAAAAGGGTAGTAAATGATGAGTTATTCTGTCTTGTGAATAAAGAGTAATCTGTCTTGGACTGTTCAAATCCTACAGATTTAATCACATGAGAAAATGTTGAAAACCATGTTCGAGATGCTTGTTTGAGACCATAAAGGGATTTGTTGAGTCGACATACAATGTTCTCCCCCTGTCGATGATGCCCGGG
>Ga0123342_1001138_pt1 | contig 44353 bp, 31 predicted proteins | sample Turbeawhitnodule_FD_89960 | JGI IMG/M metagenome (GOLD analysis project Ga0123342, IMG submission 89960) | Root nodule microbial communities of legume samples collected from Mexico - Turtle bean Mexico white nodule | ecosystem: Host-associated > Plants > Roots > Nodule | place: Mexico: Nepantla...
ACAATAATAGAAAATAATAGAAACTAATTTAGAAACCAATTTTTGTTTTAGTTTCCAAAATGGTCTCTAATTTAGTTACTATTGCAACTAATTATTTTGGTCTCTAAAAATTGGTTTCTATTTGATGATTTTCTTGTAGTGTGAGTTCTAATCCAAATACGCAATAAGTCTGAAATATTTGTGAGTACTGGAGCAAACTAAAATAGTTATAATGAAATTCCCTTACACATATGTTTTACAATTAATTCCAAAGGAATCATATCTTCTAGATCAAGATCACATTCTCCATCTGCATTTGACTAAGTTCAAACTGATGTGTAGTTACTTAGAAAAAATAGATTATCTAGAAAGCAGCACCAAATCAAATATAGGTAAAAATTTGTCTCCTAAAAAGATCTTAGTCGATATTAAACTTCGAATCCAAGCTCTTGGGACATCATCAAAAGCTGGAAGCCAGCCATCTAACTTCCACCAAAACTCAAGAGTCTGCTTTGATTAGATAAGCAGCATATACTGATTCTGATTTGCATATCTTCTGCTCTCTCTCTCTCACACACACACACAGACACAGAGTTAATTACTCACACATAACCATAAGATAAACATAGATGACACTTTAGCCTTTCGTGACACATGAAAAAGGATCATCAATGTAATCTCACCAAGGGACAAGATTAGATGAGTCAGTAAACAATGGAAAGTAAATCTAAACGTATCATACTTAATCCTTTCTTATTATTATATGATTGTGTTAGGAAGAGAGATATCTATATATTTGATAAAACTTATGTTTTGCTCTTCTATTTTTGGTATAAATTACATGCATCTTCTGGATGAGACGTAGCAACACAACTGTATATTTAGAATTTGAACTTATTCAGAATCGTTTAGTTAAACTAAAGCAATCTTACATAAGATGGCAATGTATTGGGTGATTATGTTTTTTAATGACTAGAAGTTATAGCAAGAGAGAGGATTAAATCCAAAGATATATAAGCATAATCTAAGATTCATTGTGATTAATAGATAAAAATGTGATGAAATAGCTGGCCATTTGCCTTGATAATTTGAAGTAAAAAAGAAAGATGTTATTGTTGGAAGTTAGCAACGTGAGGCAAGATAGAATCCAACAAAACCTCCAACCCACCTCAGAGTTGAGGTAACCTTGCCGGGTGCCTGTTCCCGTGGCTCAACACTCTACTCAATGCTTTGTCTGCATTATTTTATACCAATGTCCCCTCTTTTCATGCTCACCTTTGCCACTTTTCTAATTAACCACCCATTTGCACCCCTCCAAACTCTTAGTTAAATTAATAACACTTATGTAGCACAAACACAAACACAAACACTGATACGACATCAACACGAAAATATGAATCTATATATCATATAATTATAAATTATATAAATGATAACAAAAATTTATGTGCATTAAGTATATTTCAGTTTTTTTTAGTAGAAATATGTTTTTCATAACTAGTTCAAAATGACTTGTTTTTTATAAAAATTTTATATAATAAGTTTGAATTTTTAGAAAATTAATGTATTTTTTTTTTTAAAATTATGTTAGATTCGTATTAGAATTGTCAGAAATGTAAAAAATGTCACTTCAGTAATAAACGTATTCTATTCTACGAGTGTCATGTATGGGTGGATATCCGTGTCTGAGCTTCATTGGATAACACAACTACTACACTATTTTATTGCATCATCAAAAAAAAATGTTACCAAGACCACGTTCATTCCCCCTTAACTTCATTGAAATTTAAACCCTTAAAGCCTGCAAATCCCTCAGTTTTCGAGCTTGCCCACGTTCACCTAATCGCTTCCTTTTTACTCCATCAAGTCAACCTTTGCGTAGGGCACTAGCTTATATATATATATATATATTGTAGCCACCCCACGAGTAGTTCCTCAGGCTGTGTAGCGAGCCTTTTTTTTAGGGGTTTTCCCTTTCAGAAAATAGAAGGCTTTTTGCTACTGTTGCTTTGTAATTTATCATCATCATCATCGTCATTATACAGCATCCATGGCTGAGTTTCAAAACTACAGGTGCAAGCAAAAAACTAAGGTTCCCTCAAAGAAAAAGGGATATAGCAGCAAGTGTGCTTCTTTGGTGAAGGAGCAACGTGCGCGTCTCTATATCCTACGTCGATGTGCCACCATGCTACTTTGTTGGTACATTCAAGGAGATGATTGAGTTTTACACTCTTATTTCACCCTCCTTTGCTCTTGTTTGTATGTAACATATATATCCTAAACTTCTAAAATGATGATATCTTTGTTTGAAGGAAGCTCCTTGCCATGCATGGTCTGCCAGCACAGTTGGGTTGAACTTCACTATGGATTTGTCATTTTAGTCTCCTTTGTTCCTTCTTTTTTTACCCATTTGAAATATCCCAATGGGTTTTTATGGAGAAAGGAGAGTTTTATGGACACCCCCAGTGCTGTTTTTCCACAATATATGATGTTGGCAAGGAGTTCAGTAACTAAACGTCCTTTAGCTCATTCTTGAATAATTGGAACTTGTACTTCACTTGGAAACTATTCTACCCTTTTCTACCAAAACCCCATTTCCTTGTATTACATATGTTACTTCTTTCACTAATGGTATTATGGCTTAATAACTAGCATTTGGCATCTCTCTACTCATACAAAAGGGAAACTCAACAAGATGTAAAATCATAAAGTTGCTTCAACTTGAGAAATATTATGATGGCTTTATATACTTCCTCTGAATTCAAGGGATAGAGTTAGGGCTATAGGACTAGTGGCAAGCATTTTGTTCCAGACTCTTACACTATTCCAGTTATTATTTGGATTGAATGAATCTCCTTAAGGGGCGACAAAGGTTTCACTGTCCATAACCTTGTTTCAAGAACCACATAGAAGTCAACTGTGAACAAAATATAAAACGTTGGTGGGGGGTTAACAAAAATTGGTGCAATTCATGATATACAAAACTCAGTGATTGTGAAGTGAAGAAGATGTTTAAGGATTTATGAGGAGGCATCGTGTTGAGAAAAGGTTGATTTGACAGCACATATGTATTGGATCTAGCTAAGACTAGATTTCCATTATATTGGTTGGCCATGCAAAGACAAACATATCTCTTGATCCATGTTCTTTGTCATTGCAAGTTCGTACACCCTAACCAATTTGATTCTAAAATAAGCAAGTCATGTGGATCTCATTTTTAATTCGGAAAATGCTACTATTTCAAACCCTCATATGCTCTTTTTGCTTCAACATTTTCAAAATGGTCCATAGGAGTCCTTCACTCCGAGCATGGCTGCTTCTTCCTGCACCCCATGTGTTTTTGAGGCACCCATAGTAAATAGGAAATTAATGTTTTGTCATTCAGTAAATAATTTAAAACCCAAAACCCTAAACAGTTGCTCTCTTCTCTCACCCTGCGACACCCCTAACTTGTGTTGCATTCCAAGATCCCATTTGTGGTGATTCTTGACAGATTTTAAAGGTTTTGCTCTCGCTTGTGATTGTGTACTTGCAGAGTTCAGTATTTATGTTTATTGAAATGTTTTCTAAGGCCATTTCCTTTGTTTTTTTTTTCAGAACTTCTGGATTACATAAATCAAAAGCAATTCATCAATATTTTCACTTCATTCTGGGATCCAACATCTAAATTAACATTTCGATTTATATAATCCATAATACATAGTTGTGTTATGAATTACATAAGCCGAAATGTTAATATGGACTCAGGAGTGAGTTCTGAATTATTCAATTCAGAATATAATTACTAATTTTTTAAGCTTATGAATTAGATAATTCGTAAATGCACCAGATTACCCAATCCAAAACACAATTAAACCACTATATCTTTGCAGCACAGTCACGGAAAACAAGTTGAAAATTCACCTGAAAATGCTACCACCATCACAAACCGCCGCCAACAACCTCCAACCGCGGTCAACCCAACCCACCACCTCCACCTTCAACCCACACACTCTCTTCACTCACCAACCAACAGTTTCAACACCTGCACTGTCAATGCCTCATGTTTTTAACTTTTTACTGAGAAGGGCAATTATGGAATTTTAAAATTTACGGGGTGCAGGAAGAAGCAGCCCCGAGAGGTTTGTGAAAGTCTTTGCCATTATAATTAGTCTTTTAATAAGTAAGCAAGTCTTTTAATCCTTACACTGTGTTCACAATCAAAATTTGCTTCTTATAATCATTCTTCCTTTGCAGCATTATATAATTTAGTTTTTTTTAATAAATGTTTTTTCTAATGTGTATTATCTAAACAAACAAAAAAATTACAAATTTCAACTCTAAGAAAATTAAAAAATACAAAGAAATATTCATAAGAGAAATGGAAGCTGTGAAGAAAAAGGAAACTAAAAGAGAACTGCAATTTCTGAGACAAGGAAAACTATTCGATAAAAGAGAAGGTTCTGTCAATTCTGCCCATTGTTTGCACCTTCGAATTCAACAGCTTCTTTCACATTCGATTGTTCTTTATCATAGATTTTGTTTTTCTTTGCAGAAAAAAAAACTTTTAAATATGGATATAAATTTAATTTCTTTAACTAAGTCTTTGTAACATACATAGTCATATTGAAATAATTCAGTTAAGAAACCCATATTTTAGGTGGTAATTGGATACAGACTACTTGTATCTTTGGTTAGAAAGTATCATAGTTTAAGAGGATAAAACTATGGAAATTAATTCCAGTACCTGATAAATTGTGACATGTCCTCGATCGATGTTATATAAAATGAAAAAAGTATTCTTAAATAAGAGTGAGTATCAAATACATTCAATAATATGTTTTTATATTTTGTTTTCTGAAATTTCTTCTTCAAAATGTATTTTTTTTATTCTAGAACTGTTTTACCTTAACAAAACTTAGATTTTCCAATTCTATTACAGAATTTAATTTGTAGAACACAAAAATCTATTCCAGAATTGTTTTTCCAGAATGTATATTTTTTCTATTCTAGACTTTCAATTCCAAAATGAAAGACAATTTTGGAAATTAAAATCTGAATCCGGTGGCAATAAAGTTATCTATAAGCTTGAATCTCACCTAAGATGATAATTGAAAAAGTTTAACAAAAAACTGTATAAAGATTCCAACAGTTGTTTTTATAAACAAGGAATCAATTCATGATTTGAAGATTTTAAGGTTAGGTAAATTGTAGTTATAAACCAGTGTGCGAGGGCGAAATAACCAAAAGGTGAATTATTACACTCATAAAAATAATGCATATATTAGTCAGGTGAATATGTATATGATTTAATTCCACGTAAGTAATGAAGTGGGATCAGTGTAAGATTTAACACTTGACATTTAATACGCGTTTTCCACATAAATTTTGTTATGACAGCATATTATATAATATGACAAGCAATAACTAATAGCTCAGTATAACATTATTTTATGACAGATAGTTAATATAGTTGAGATTCTTTGTTGATGATTCGAAGGACAAGGCAGTATTAAAGTATATATAAACAAAATGAATAACAAAATTGAAATCAAAACAAACAGATACAATAACTCAACTAACAAAACCGTTTGGTATAACTTGATGTTGCGTATGATCATAACCATGTCAGTGAATAATTTAAACATGAGTTTCAGGGTACCAAGTAAACATATAAAAGCCTCAACATATGATTAGTTAGATCATGTTGATGGCGATTACTTTCTTGAACATGTAATTGGATCTACAAATTTTCACTTTAAAGTAAATAAAAGTGGATGTAAAACCTGAATGGTATCGCTCTGATAGGACTTTGATTCTTATTTGTCAATCCAATCCTTGAATAGCAACATCATGTAAAGTGGAACATTAACTGCTGCAATGACAGTGAACATTCGCAGTGTTCGTATCAACCTCTGGATTATAAGTTTTGTCTTTGATTTGCCTGTTCTGGGAGGTATTCTACCAACAGGATCAAGAGCAATTCCTGAATCCACGTTTACAGAGTGTTCTCCTTCCTGAGCAGTATTTTTTCTAGCTGCTGCCCGCATCACAACATTACCCCTGGCAGCATATAAAAGAAACAAAAGGAAGAAGCTAACGTTTTGCCTCACGATTCACAATAAGTTCAATATAATAGTTCTACAGGATTAAACTGCCACATATATGGAAACCAAAGTTTACCTTTCTCCTAAGCTTCGGTCGTTTGAATTTACAGTAGATGGATTCAAGGGTTTCTTTACAAGATGCATTGACCCTTCTGCATCCCACATCATCTCATATTCATAGTTAGCATCCTCATCCTTGTCTTTCGTTTCACTTCTAGAAAAGATGCCAGAGATTAGTTGTTTACAACAGCCAAATAAGCCCCAACACTGATGCCAAAAACTTGTGCCACTTGTTGGCCAAAATAGGGTGGCAAGAAGGGTCAGGACAAATAGCACAATATACCTGACATTTATAGCAAGATAGAACTCATCAAGAAAAAGATGACCCAAAAGATCTGGTGAAAATTAGACTCACTTCACTTTAGACATACCACATGTAAATGTGTAATTGAATTGGAAGATAACATAAGTGAGTCAACAAAGCATCTCTTGGAATGGAAGCATTTGGAAGAGTTGAGTTGTCAACTGATAACAGCATGAACGAAGGATACAAGTTTCCTTGTTGCCAACTTATAGTACCTAGAGTGTGCTGCATACTACTGTCAGTTAAATTTTTCCAAACAATCAAGGAGACTGTTTAAGCAAGAAGATAAGGTTTTTACCTCTTCTACAGGCCCAGATTTAGGTTGATGAGTGACGGTACACTGATCATGATCATGACCGGACAAAATAAGCTTCTGTCAAAACCAAAACTGTTAATTCAGAGACCAGTTACCCTCACTATAGTTTCAGCTCCCAACTCCCCTACATTGAGTCGTCCTCCACTTCTCAGTCATCGCAACAGATAAAATGAAAATGACCCGGCTATTTTTATCGGTACAGAACAAGGTCTTAAAAAAATGAAATACATATATTGAACAACAAATAATTGATAAACCCACCAAGGATTATTTTTCACCACACCCATATTAAGGTAGAAATAGCAACACAACATTCCAAAAAGGAGATGGATGACTCACAGGTTTGATTGCATCCAGTAAGTACTTTGAAGACTTCTCAGAAACATAATTTTGATACCTGGATAAAATAAAATTTAAATCAAACATCAGCAGTTATGAGCTACCAGCACAAGATTCATGCAGTTGTCATGCTTCTCGCATGGTTTGAAAGATGAGTAACTTACGCTATCTCATTAGTATTACCATTTAGAGCATAATTTATCCTCTGAAATATAAGAAAGATTTGTTAACAAGTTTCCAGAATGGCAGCTAATAAAACATTCAGATTTCAGACACAACTCACTGCAAAATATTATTCCAATAACCAATGCCATACTACATTCAATGTGCCTGATATAGATTTGTTTCAAGAAACTAAAATAAACTTTACCTGATTGATAACTGGGGAACTACGATGAGGACCACAGTCAGTATCATCACGTCGATATAAAGGAATATGCGTCAACAAGACTCTTGGATGAACCACATCACCTAGTAAAGTTCAAAAGAAACAAGCATTACAATGAAACAATTGACCCAACCTAACAATGAAATATATTTATTCATAGGCCACTTCATACCAACAGAGATATTCTTCAGAAAATCCCAAGCTTGAGAAGTCAGATGATTCTGTGGTTGTCCTGTAGAAAACATAATTAGTTCAGCATTTTCAGCTTTATCAAAATTTTCCAAGCACAGATAAGGACATATAGAATATGATTTAAATTTACAATATTTAAATTATATAAATTGTTAGATATTTAGATAGCTAAACTATAATTGCTTGTTTCAGATAAAAAAAATGTCAAAGAATGAAACATAATTCATAAATAAACCCTTGTCCAAATGGAGAAATGTTCATTGTTAAAGGCCATGAAGGAGGAATAAGTTCCCTGTGAAACATAGTAAATGGCACGAGGTAACACAGATACAAAAACATCTATTCCAGCAGGTACAGCTGAGAGAAGAGGGTTTGATCAAAGGAAAAAACTTAAGTGTCAGATAAATCAGGATTATATATTGCACTGAAAATTAGACAAATGTGATGACTTGGTACCATAAAATAAGAGTACTAGCAATTACAGCATTGCTACTTAAGAAACATGACAGATCATATTTATAAGGCAAATCAAGCTTACCATCCACAACTTGAGCATCAATGGCAATAAAATCCACTTTTCCAACGGTAAATCTGTAGTTCCTTGTCCCAAATGCTTCCTCATAGCGTTGGATAACCTATGCTCATGTAATGAAAGAAATGTTAAGAACAAGGAAGGAACCAAACGAGAGAAAACAATTAATGGTCAGTGCAAAACTAAACCACAAATTAGATTGTAAATTATGTAAAATTGAAGGGGAAAACTTATTTGAAGAACCATTTAATAAAACATTTTGAAAACATTTAGGATGTGGTTTAAAGCTCCTCTTCATAAATCACAATGAAAAAGACAGATATCTGACATTATTGCAAAATGTCATTTTACAGTTGTCAGTATCAATCATCAAGCAAGTTCAATGAATTTTTGTGTCATTCACAACCACCACAACATGAAGACATTTCATTGTTACGATAAAAATGTCATGTTCTATTGACATTCATATTCTAAGAATATATGAATAATGCATAAATGTCAAGGAGATTAGTTTATACAAATTTCATCTCACTCAACAACAATTTGTATGTCATCAATAGTCCAAATTTTAAATTGGGAAAGGATTATATTGACTTCCTGAACTTTAGTCCATTTCGAAATACACACGTTGAACTTGTTTTCATTGCAACTACTTCTTAATTTTTTTGTATTAATAATACAATTCAGTAATAGAGCCTTCAATTAACCTTCCATTAACTCACTACCGGACAACTCATCCTAACGCTCCATTGAGATTATATCTAAGCAGTTCAATTACTATTATTTTAAAACATAATTTCCTGATTTTTGGCTTTCAGAGGTCTAAAAAAATAACAAAATAAAATAAGAAAGACTTCGGAATACCACATAACGGACTCATCTTGTATTCTTCTCCTTTTTCATTCACCCAAGGTCATGTTTCACTCTCTAAAAACCTTTCTAACAGAAAAAGTCAGGGTAAGTCCAAATGCTTGAGTCTCTTCCATGCTCCATGCATTAATGAGAACTTGAGTACTTCTGGGTACCCTAAGGCCACACATGTCTAACTCAGCCCCTGATTTGTGGATTCCTATTGAAACTTCTAGGTGCGATCTAAGGTTTTTTTCCCAATGGTATGCAGATTAGGAGCTTACTGATATCTGAATCTTTAGGTTCTACATACATATTTCTCTGGGTTTTGTGGCAACTCAGCCATAGCCCATTCTACTGTGGCTGATGTTGCATCTATCCCATCCATAAATGAATCCTTCCACAAAATGTGAGACAAGCAGACATGTATGACTTCGGAGTGTGGATGAAATGACAAAGATGAAAATGAAGTCACGTGGTCCTTGAAGTCTTTCTTCATGTTAATTTTTTTAGATATTAAAAACAGAATAATCAGGAAAATGTGTTTTAGAAAGAATAACATTAACAATAGTATAGTAGTAGTAGTAGTAGTAGAAAACTGAAAGGCTAACATTTATCTCAAAGAAGGATCAAGATGAGTAGTTCATTAGTGACTTAACAGAAGGATCCATTGCATTAACACAAAAAGCTTAAGTAGTAATTAGAATGAATATAAAGTTCAAGGTGTTTATTTGCAAATGACCAGAGTTTGAGGGTTCTATATATTCTTTTCCCTTTTAATATCAACATTCAACAACCCTTAGGCACAATAAATGTAATTTCTCGTCCTTGAGGTCTTGAGACCATTGTAACCACGACTACATTCTTAGACTCTCAGTCATGTCTTTGGGCATTTGATTCGCTGCATAATCAGGAGAGTTATTCCGTAATTAAGTGCAGATTTCATTCTCTATTTATTAAGACAGATTTGATATTTTTTAGTGATTTGATTTGATTTGTATAATTTTAATTACCTATTATTTCTTTCCTTAATTAGGTCGTAAGTAGTCTATAAATTTAGACTGTAATCATAATTGTAAACCCATCTCAGAAATACAATCCATCTATTTCTTTCAACTGTTATACAGTATACAAGTCAATTCAAACAAGCCACTTTATAGTTATTGAACTTTGGGAATAAAAAGTTGAGCTATAGCATGTTGAAATACCTCTGGTTTTAGAGAATGAAGACTTCCGTACCCAATATCATGGTTTCCCGGAATGTAGTAAACTTGCATGTCCGTGTATTTTCCTTGTGCATTCAAACCAAAGATATGTCTGAAGCGACTGAAAGACTCTTGCCATCTATCCATCCAAAAGATTGTAAAAGCATTTCATAACAGAAAATTTGAGTGAACATGCTGAGCAGTCATTCAAGATAAATGGCTTAAACAACATATTACTTGAAATTAATCAGCAGCTCCTTAACATATAATCATATAAATGTTTGCTACAGTAATCTAGGGATTTCTTTTTCTATCTTTTTTTTTAACAATATGGAAATTTAATTTAAATATGACTAAATTATCAACTGATATAAAGAATTTGGAAAACAAGAGGGTTAAAACTTAACATTAAGCACCAAAGACCCTTTAACCATTTAGTTTCAGCATTTCACTCAAGTCTTTGACCAAAGACTTAATATCCATAAATTTTTGGTTAGATTCTACTTGGTGCTCATATGATGATTTTTTTAGGATGACTTATTTTTATACAAAAAGAGGAACTAGCACTTCATTTTTGCTTTTGATTATTTTGTCCACTAAATTCTTCTGTAGCAAATGTGAAAAAGAATCAAAATCTAATCTGTAAAATGCATCATCTCTTTGGTTTTCTGTTTTCTGAAGTGAAAGATAAAAATTGAGTTCCAAATCACTGTAGGTGGAAAAGGCTGATTGGAAAAATTATACATCGCATAATAGTTAAAATAAAAACTAATTAAAAACTATTACAAAACTAAATTAAGAATAGAAATATTAATGGCAGAACTTACTCTTCATCTGATAAATACGGACCTCCATCAAAGTAATCACCTAAAAACAATATGACATCAGGTTTGAAAGACAGGACAGATGCAAAGAATGATCTACGCATGTTTAAATCAGTGTAGAATTCCGCTAGCTCCAGTGCAAGTGATTTTGGAGGAAGATGGAGAGAAGTTTTATCCATGAGCTGTTATGTTTAAAAAGAAATTCAAATCAAATGATGAGAGACGCACATCCACAGAAACATGAAATAAGAAGTACATACACCCTTCATTGCAGGCATATTTTTTCACAGATATATGTATGACCATAAAATAACAATAAAAGAAGAAACATTCACCTGTGGATCTGCAATAACAGCAACTTTTACATAATCGGCTTGGTAATTCCCACCGTCTGTTTGAGCCTGCAAGCATAAATCCGAAAATAAGCTCAGTTAATTATGCCTTTTATCATGTTCAGCGAATCAGATTATACTTGTAATGTAGACACAATTTTAGATATACTGTAAAAGAACCAGTCTGTTGGCTTAGGCTCCCTTCATCTCTATCATAACTATCTTAGATGAACAGAGTATATAAATTAAACTCTTCAACAAAACCCCATAAATAATTTCCAACAAAACAAGTAAAATGTACAGAGTCAGTACATGAACTGCCCACATTCCTTGGTGGAACCACTAAATGTAAAAAATTAACAACCTTAACATACCAGACTACCTTAAATTTCAAAATTAAACAAACCCATAACTTATTATTTTATTTTATCTTAAGATAGAGCTTCAGTGTTCATGAACTCCCCCAGCTCATAAACAAAACATGAAATTTCTTCTGGTTTTGGTTGTGAAGTACTGAGAATGTCAACTATTGAGTATGACCCAGAAAAGAAAAAGGTGAAAAGATGAAGACTTTGTAGCTACCGTTGAAGAAGAAGAGCTGCGGAGCAGATGGGGCCATGAACAGGTGAAGAGGGAAGGAACCCAATAAGCGAACATCTCACCATAGAGAAGGGTTAGTGCCCATAAGAGGCACAACAACAGAGTTAACTCGTGCTGCTTCATCACCAACACAGATCCTCAAACACACAACTATGGAATCAAGTCAAATCAAACAAATCAAATCATGGCTTCACTCATTTGAACTCCATCTAGTTACATTAGCTATCTCGATTCTCTAAAAATTTTATTTTTTTTCTCTCATTTTCTTTCTCTGTTCTGTCAAATTGGCTCTGATATCCGCTTTTCAACTGTAATTAAACTATAGGCTTTGTTATTGAAAAAGGAAATAAAAAGAGAAAAAAATATTAGGAAAGTCATAAGAATCGTCATTTTGTCAGAATCTTGTAGTCATCCTGAAAAATATCTTATATAACCCATTGAATATAAAATATCGTTAATTATAAATGTGTCAAATTAAGATAATAACTATAAAAACCAAAAAAAATATTTTATTTTTTTAATATTTTTAATAATTTATTTAGTATGGTGAAAAGGAATAAGAAAATGTAAACAAACGCGGAAAGAAAGAAAGAAAGAAATAAAAAAATTAAGTTTTTTTAAAGTAACTGTAAAATACAATTTAGCAAATAAGGGTAAAGTTAGAAAACCATATTTTTTCTCTTTATTTCCTTGAATTTATTATTTTTTTTAATAATTCAGAAAAAGATAGCCGTAAAAAAATATTTTTTTTGTTCTTTTTTTATTGTAACTATCAAAATAATTGGTTTTTCTCATTTTATTATACAAAGTTTTAAATATAAAAAAGTTTAAATTGTTTATACGTCAAAAAGATTTTAAATTGTACAACCTGAAAGAAGTTTAAATTGTTAAATTCATGAATAATTTAGAGTATATAATAAAAATATTTTTAAATTGTATAATATAAAAATATATTTGTAGATTAAAAATTGTTGGAGATCCCACATCGACTAGAGATTAGAGCCTTTCATTGTATATAAGTGGGTGCAAACCTAACCTTATGAGCCAGTTTTATGGGGTTGAGTTAGGCTTAAAGTCCACTTCGTAACATGGTATCAGAGCCATTTCGAGCCTATCCTAGAGTATTTGTTGGGCTTATCAGGCCACCCCCTATCGGGCGTGAGGGGGGTTGACTTAGGCTTAAAGTCCACTTCGTAACAAAAATGTTTATGCATTAGATTAATGTAGTTTAGAATGCATTTTTAAATTACACAATTTAAAATGTGTTTTTAGATTTATTATGAATTATGTTATCTAAAATATATTTATAAATTAAATATATTTATAAATTGTGCAATTAAAAAAATCTATGGAAAATTTGGATTTTTTTAACACTTTGTGGAAATGTATAAAGAAAAGAAAAAATATATATAGTGATTTGGAATAAATTGAAATGGACTGAAATTTTTAAAATGATATTTTTTATGAACAACGTTGACTTTGTTCTTTTTACCTATTTTTTCAAAAGGTTTTACCAATATCTAACATTATTTCATTCCGAATAAAGACATGTTAATTTAAGTTACCGACCAGCATATAAACATTTTCTAATTTTTTTAAGAAAATAAGTTTAAAAAGTGTAGACTGGAAAGTATAAAATAATATTTAAATTTAAGCCTTTTTGCCCTTTTTTTTCTCCTCTAGAAATTGACAAAGATATTTTCACATTCCATAGTGCATTTACATTATTTGTGCTAAATGTTGTCTAAACGTCCTTACATATCAACGTTATATTAGAAATGTGAATGTAATGCTTAAACAAACTCATTATTTAAGGGTTTAATAAAAGTATAAAAAAAATGAAAAATAAGATTGTTTGGATTGAAATGATGAAAATGAAGAATGAGAGAAAAAATTATAATATATTTGATTGATGCCATAGAATTGTACTACCTATTAAAAAAATAATGAAAATATAATATACACTTCAAATAATTATATGTATAATCAAGCAACTCATATATCTTTAAAGATTGACTTGTGATACCACTAAAATCGGTTTAATTTATGACAATGGATTAATAATCATTTAATTATATTTAATTAGAAGTTTCTTTAGGTTCAAAAGTCTATAGATATAATTTATATACAATGTTCTACTAAAGTTCTTATTAACTTGAATGTAAGAAAATTTTCTATAAGTCACACTCGGTCTTTATCAAATTTCAACAACTTTTCAATTAAAAAATTATTTAATCTCAATAATTCAGACGATTCCAGTTCAATTTCGGTAAGAAAAAAAATATTTTGGTTATATATTAATATATTTAGAAAATAATTTATAAAATGAAATTTTAAAAATATTTTAATGCAAAAAATAATTTTTTGAAGATAAAAAATATTATTATTATTTTCTCTGTCTCAAATGTCTAAATATCAGTCTTCTAAAAAATGATTTGTAGCCTCTATAATCAATTACCTGTTTGGATAGCTTAAAAAAATTCATTGTCTTTATCCTTTAAATAGATGTGTGATTATTTTCAATACCTGTAGCTTTTAAAATTTGTATTTTGTACTAAGTTGATTGAGTGAACTTATTACAATTTATGGTTTAAACTAGTGATATTAATTTTTCCATAGTGGAAAGGAGAAGAAGTAGAAGAAGTGGTTCTCACTCCTCAGGTTGGAAGTGCTGGTTATCCATGTGTGAAGCTAAGTGGTTACCCTTCACTTTTGCATGGTAGTTTCGTGGTGGTTTATTACTTATTTGGTGGTGTTCATTGAAGTAAGCCTTGATAGAGAAAAAAAAAACAACAAATGAGGTTTTTAAAGGGATAATTGATTATCCATTATACATAATCGATTAACAACATTTTTTAAAGGAAAAATAATTATTCTTCATACTTAATCGATTATCAATGATTTTTTTAGGATAATCAGTTATCCTTATTGCTTAATTGATATGGCTCAATTTATTTTTCAGCACATCTTAATTCCAAATCATTGTTTACCCAACTGCTATCTTTCTTTCACTTTCTCACTTTCTCTGTATGGGCTTTTCCGACGCCTTTCATCAAGAATAATCACATCTTCAATATCTGTCGAATTAGATGGCTTTGCCAGAGAGTAATTATATTTGAGGATCGCGATTCATAAGAGATTCATTTGTCCATGTTAAAGGGTGACATTCGGTGGTGGTGGTGAGCAATCAAGGGAGAGTGGAGTAGTATGTAGTTTGGTTGATGGGGAGAGTGGTTGTGGGGGTGGTGGAGACCGTAGTTATTACTTAATTGAGTGTGAGATATCACCAAACAATTAAGAAATAATTTCAATAACGAATGATTTATTTAGTAAATATAATTATAGATGGAATGAGACGTGTGTTGATTGAGATGAAATTAACTCTTCCCAAGATACGATGTGTTTTGTTGTGATGTGTAGAAAATAAGTGAAAAGTTCAAAAATTGAAAATAGTAAATAAGTAAATAAATACAACTGGATCTAGAGAAACTCGTTAGAGATTAAAGATAGGTAAAAGGTTAACATCTCAAATTTACAAATTTTATTAGTAATTTTTATTTCAATTTTACAAATGATTGCTTTTAATTTTGATAATTTTGTGTTTATTCGTGAACTCCAACAATTTCTTGGAACACCGCATAATTTTAAAAAAGATAATTTTACTCTTCTTTAAAGTGTCTTCAGGATCATCTATTATGATTTTTTTTTTTAAAACTAACTTCCTAAAAATTCCATAACATAATTTTTGGAGTGAGATTTTCAGAAAGAATATTTTAAACATATGAAATATATTATGGAACGAGGTTTATAAACACAAACTTTCCAAAACGTATATAACACTTTATAAAATGAGTTTTTTAAAACAATTTTTTTTCTAACACTCTCTCTCTCCTTCCTTTGTAGCATTCTCCCTTTTCTTTTTATTGTTGTGATGGTGTAGTAGTGACCAAAGTGGTGGTGTGATGTAGTGAGGGATGGTATTCTAAATTTTTTCTGTTAGTAGTGGGGGTACAATTAGTAATATTGGGATGCAGTAAAAAATAGGCAGTTTCTTCCTGCACCCTTACATTTTTATTCTTGCACCCTTACATTTTTCTTCTTGCACCTCCACAATTTTGTAAATTCCGAAACTGGCCCCCACAATTTTGGGATTTGGGAATGTGATATAGATTCATCAATCCGAAAGTGAATCATGTTGCATTCTGGATGAGAGGTATTCCGGAAGCAAAATTTGCATAAATTATTCATTTCTGGATTGCTGAATTCGGAAGCCTAATTTCTATTATGGATTAGTGAATCTGGAATGATTTTTTTCAATTATGGATTTCTGAATCTGGAATGTATATTTTAAATTACGGATTGACGGATCCAAAATGGTTTTCTCAATTATCGATGTTTTGCATTTTTTATTTTGGATTAACACTATTATTCATGTACTACTGGAAGCATCAATCCGGGAGATTATCGGATGCGCCAATCCAAAAATTTACCGGATTTCATAATCCGGAATAAATAAAAAAAAATAAATGTACAATTTATATAGGAATACTTTTGTCTTTGTGCAACCTCGTAGGGGTGCAGGAAGAAAAATATAGGGGTGCAGAAAGAAACTGCCTAAAAAATATTTTAATATTGGGCTAAAACTTGTGGGAAACCCATAAGGCCCAATAAAGGATACTTGGGCAACTCTATTGTGAGCCCACCTCCTCCTGCACCACAGATGTGAGAGGGTTGTTTTTTCTTGCATCTTCATAGCTTCTTGCAACACCCCATATTTCTAAAAATATTAAAATATATTTTATTTGAATAATATTTTTTCATTTCAGAATGAGTAATCCAGAAAAACTCAGGATTATAGAATCTAAAAGTATTTCCAATATACCTTTTGGATTCTATAATCCAAAATGGGTTTATTTTAGAAAATACTTTCTAAATTATGGAATAAGAAGGTATTTTTAGATTAAAAATTCAAAAATTATTTTTGGATTGAATTTTATAATTCAGAATATATTTTTTTAAAGAAAAAAATATATTATGGACTGTAGAATTTCGAAAGTATTTGGAATTCTACAATTTAAAAGGTGTAAATAGAGAAAAAAAATTCTAGATTGTAAAATCTAGAATGTATTTTCTTAAGAATGAAATGATCTTTTCACCTTATCTATAGGTGCCAATAGAAGCTATGGAGGTGCAGAAAGAGAGAGGCACGTGAGGGACACCTAACACACGAGAGAATGAACTGAGTAACACCAACGCTGTTTACTTTTTCTCTTTCATTCATTCGAGTTTGTTCTGTTCCTTGCAATTGAATTTGAGAAGCATAATCGATTTTGTCTTTCTGGGCACCCCTGAATTCCCCTGCATCCCCCTCAGAGAGGTTCAGTTGGAAACGATGTCAGCTCGATTGATGAAGAAGGTTCTCAACGAGCAACACCATCTTCACGAACACGTGAGCGAAGAAGAAGAAGAAGAGAACGATTCTGAGCCCATCACTCGCTCCTCCATCAACCCTTTCGACCTCCTTAATGACCAAGATTCTGAACCCGAAAACCAGGTTTGAAAAAAACCCCACCTTTTTTTTGTTTCGATTCAAACTTTGATTTTGTGAAGCATTACCCTGTTTACCCTTTTTAATTTTTCATGTCGGTTCTATCTTTTTGTTCCTATCATGCACCAAGATTTTGGATTAACTAGATTTTGTAAATTTGCCTTTGTATTTGTGAATAGGTCAGAAACAAACAACTATGAAATTGAATTTAGGTTGAAGATAGAATTTATCGTTATTATGTTTTGTTAATTAAATGTCTCACCATTTAGTATAATGGAATGGTTTAGCCCTAAGTTGATTAAATGTCTCACTAGTTGGATGTGAGGGGCTTCTACAAAAGTTAACTGCATTAGTTGATTTTAGCTCATGGGAGAAATCCAATTCATTCTACTTTCCTATATTTTCTTCTTTTATAAGTTCTTATGGAGAAACTTAGAATCGCATGAAGTATTGATTTTTTACAAGAAAAATTTTGTATTGATTTTTACAAGAAGAATTTCTTGGATGTTTAACCTCAAATTTATTCTTGGATTCTTGTTTGTTCAAAACAAGGTAGACATTTAGGAGTATGCTTCTTAGTTGTCACTTAATGTTACTGTTTTGGCTGCAGGGAGATGAGTTGGCGTCCTCTAATGAAACATTGGCGAGTTATGGTGATGATGATGATAAAGAGGGGTCATCTTCATTGAAACCTACTGCTGAGGTTTCCACGTCAAATCCCACATCGAAGAAAAAGAAAAAGAAGAAAATCAAGGAAAATGCTGCCGCAGCAAACAAAATGAGAGATGATAAAGATTTGGACTTGATTCTAGAAGATTTATCTCTGAATGTCAACTCATCAGCTGAGCAACCTGTTTCTAGCAAAGACAAAATTAAATCTGTTAAACAGCAAGCAACCTCCGTATTGAAGGTGGATCCTAAATATTTGAATGCTGAAAATGAGCTGAGAAGAATATTCGGATCCAAGGTTATGAAATCATTTGAGACCAGCAATCAAGCGAGCAGTTCTAGGCAAATGCGAGGGGTGAGGGGGCGTGTACATTATAATCTTAGAAAGAGTGTTCTTGTCACTCCATCAGACAATTGGCTCCGTTGTGATGACTCTTTGTCCATGCAGTTTCTGGAGTTGAAAAATGGATATAACTACTTCAGGTAAGGAACTAAGGATCATTCTTCTTCGTACAACTGATAAAAATTTCTTCTCCGTTTGCATATAATAAACACACAAAGAACTCTGGAGTCTGGACAAATACAAGTTTTAATTAGGAATAACCTTGAGTGGAATAAAAGTGCCTAATGGGTGAGTTATGAAAAATAGTAATAGAAAGAGGAGGGGGAAATTTATCCATAGCATAGGAAGTTACGTACTTTTGCCTGGTTATTGATTACTTTCATTTCCTACACTCTCTTTCTCTCCCTCTTCATATTGTTGATGTTTTTTCCTTTTAAAAGGAGGGCAAGCATGATTGAGTCCAGTAGTTTGGGCTTTTGTTATTATTCATTTTCATTGTTAATGACAGTTGGGTTTGTGGAATTTCGTACTTAAGCTCAATCTGGCTGGTTTATGACTTTGTGGATTATTTGTGAAGTTAAGGATTTAATGTGCCTTTTGTACTTGGCATTTAATTTCATATTTTTTACAATGTAGATATGTACACTCGCCATCTTACTCCCAATCTCAGAGAGCATTTGAAGCTGCCAAAGCAATTAATGACATAAATGGCATAGCAAGCATATTACAGCACCGTCCTTATCATATTGATTCCCTTCTAACAATGGCAGAATATTTTACAGTATTGGGTGAACAACCAATGTCTGCAGATGCTATTGCCAGGTGTCTATATGCCCTTGAATGTGCATGGCATCCCATGTTCAATCCACTGCAGGGAAATTGCCAGTTGAAGTTCAAGCATGATACTAACAAACCTATATTCACAGCTCTTTTCACTCACATGAAAAATTTGGACAGACGTGGCTGTCATAGATCTGCCTTAGAGGTCTGCAAGTTGTTGCTTTCCCTAGATTCTGATGATCCCATGGGGGCTATTTTCTGCATTGACTACTTTGCTTTAAGGGCCGAGGAATATGCATGGCTGGAGAAGTTTTCTGAAGAATATAAAAGTGATAACTCCATTTGGTTGTTTCCAAACTTCTCTTATTCCCTTGCCATTTGTCGGTTTTACCTTGAGCGCGAGGCCTGCAAAAATGATGGTATGAATGCTGAAAAGTCTTCATCGACTGATCTTATGAAACAAGCATTGATGCTTCATCCCTCAGTTATAAAGAAGCTAGTTGCAAAAGTACCATTGAAAGATCGCACATGGACAGATATTCTCCAGCATGCTTTTTTCCGGTCAGATCAAACAGGAATTCCATCTGTAGATCACTTGATTAATATATATGTTGAGAGAGATTATCTTATATGGAGGCTTCCTGATCTGCAAAAACTTCTTAGCGGTGCTGCAAAACTAGTGATTGAAACACTAGAAAGTAATAAAAGTGAAGTTAAGGATTGGGCTTGTGTCAGAAAAGAAGCATTTTCATCTGAGAAAAATGAGTAAGAGATTTTCTTTTTTTTTAAGCTTAATTTTGCATGTTCACTTTGGTGGCATATCTGTTGAAGTGAATTTTTATCTGGACCTGAAAAAGCATAAAATATTTGAGGGCCCATTTAGTGTTGTTTTTTTATTGTGAGTTTAAATTTTTTTCAAAAACTAAACTGCTTTTAGTCCCCCTCCCGCAGCATTTTCTCGTCATGTTAAAATTAATGTAAGTTCGTGTGGTAGTGGAAGCAGTGGGAGGAAGGGTCTCTATAAAATGTAGAAGTGTTTTTTTTTAACTAGAAAGCATTCACAATTTTTTTTTAAATTAAAAATAAATTTTCAACTGTATGTTAGCCAAACATGTTTGAAAGTTGTATTTGAAAGCCAAAAACTCGCAACCACTCCAAATGCAACCTAATTATGCTGTTTTACAGATCATCTAAATTTACTGTCTTCTAGATTTGGTAGCTTATTTCAACTTGGAATGAGCATTTGGTAGTTGAGCAATTGAAATTATGATTGAGAACTCTGCAATGAGCTGATAACATAACTGAAAGTGGTTGTATGATGAATAAAAAAATTAAGCTTACTCATATCATGTAATTAAGAAAGAGGAATAATTGAGGAAAAAGGAAGTAGCAAGATGAATCTTATTCATTGTGCAGCTTTGGAAGCAGTTCAATTGTTTATTTGTAATATGTCTGCACTGTTTTAACATCTCTGATCATTTGCTTATGCTTTCTTATATGTTAGGTATGGACATTTGCTGGTATCTGATTTCTCTGATTCACTCTCATCAATTCCGCGAGAAAATCTTCAACAATTTATGGGCGTTCCAAGGATGATGGAGGATGGTATGCAGGATGAAAACCAATTTGCTAATCTGCCTGGCAATGGTCATGCTCCACGTGGTGTTGCAAATAGGAATGCATTAGCTGTCTTGTTTGAGTCAATGCTACCATGGGTTACTTACGAGGATACAGAGGATGGTGAACCTGATGATAACCAACATGATGACCACAGACAAGACAATCAATGATTCTGGATGCAACTGGCCTTCCTGCTCTAAAGGCCTTTTTTTGGATGGAGTGTTGAACTCAATGATGAGATGTCTTTCTTGTACAGAGCAACGCCTAGGGAGCATGATGTCTTCTGCTACTATGTTGATCATTGTCAATCATGTGGGAACTCTCTAGATGCATAAGAATGCCATATAATTTTGTGGTGTCAAATTTTGGGGAAATTGATGTCAAATGTTATACCATTTCCATTTGTTTCAAATTTTTGTCACTGTTGTTTGATAATGTACTGATCACACGAGTTTAAACATGATATCGACACCTTGAGATCAAAGTTGGATGGCTGTCAAAGAATGAAAAGACTATTTCAAAAGGAAACACTTCAAGTATCTCATGGTGATTAGAGAGTAGTTAAGAAGCATTGGGTGGAAATTAAACGTACGATTTTCTGTCAAATGGATTGTCTTCAACATAAGAATGCGTCTAATCACTCTATTAATTAATCATTGAGGTATTATCATTTTTATTTTTAAATATATATTAATATTATGAGAAGTCACAATTTTTGTTGATTGTGGACTAGTGTAATTGATGGACTACACTTTCAAAATTAATATAATAAAGTTACAGACTTCGAAGATCAGAGGATGATTTCTACTCCATGTTGTGGAAACAATGATGTTACAAAGATTATACTCAATTATTGACACGATTTCATGATTTTTTCTAAAGCTGGTTTACCTGATTTTGGGTGAAACTATGCCAGAAGTTGCTCACAATTGTAACTGCAATAGCTATAAAAACAACAGTACTCAAGTGAGCAATAGGCTAACAAGAGAATAAAACCTTACCATGTTGCTTGTTTATTAAATTAGAACTTCATAGTACAATATTCTAGACCCTATGATGCCTATAATTATTTCTCAATGCACACTTTTTACAGACTAAACAGAGAAAAGCCATTTAACACGCCGGCCTAGGCATGCTGAGGAGGAATAAGAAATGGTTTCCTGACCCTATGGTAGGTGGAACATACTTTGTTATAAGTTCCTCCAGCTCAAGCATGCAGAGATGTGTGACATTCTTTTCTTTTTCCTCCTTTCTTGGCAGATTGAGTGGATCAGTGTAAGGCTAGCCTTCAAACACACTATAAGAGAAGTGGGGGACCAAGTATGGGATTGAGTTAGTATGATAAAGTTATCATGTGAGTGGATTTTAACATATCATTAAGGTCACAACTACATGCAGCTAACATCATTACAACACTGCTAAGCATTATTGTCAATATCACTTAATTTATGGATTTTTGGATTCTCTTATTGTCTGTCTTGTCCACGCTCATTTACTTTTCTGCTTTCTTTCCCAACTTGTGATGATGCTCAACCTTCTTCTCGTGAAGATTCTCACATTTTGTTGCTGGTTTGAGTTTGGAATGAATGACACTACAAGTAACAAAGAATACTCAACCTGCACTGTTTAACTTTTCTTCACCATGTTTGTTAATTAAGAAAAGAAGAAACGCATAATATTTTGTCACTTTATGTTTTAAATGACAAATTCAGCATTGTTTTCACTTACCATTAAGTAAATATACACCCTACACAATCAAGAAAATGCCACTGCCACAGTGGCTTCAACTTGAACAAACACTGGTGAGTTTGCACTTCAGACTAAATTATAATTTGCCTAGGAAGAAGGAAATAGACACCTTATTAAATGTTAATACTATGTTGCTACCCTACTGAATTTTACTAATCCAAAGTACATTGAAGTAATAATCATTACACAATAAAATTTTAATCAAAGATCTTTATGTACTTGAACCACACCAGTAAAGATGTTATAAGTCAATTGTTATTTGAAGTTAAAGGAGAAGCTTAGAATTTTGTAACTCATCAAATTAAAATAACTTAGCTGCAGGGCTCATGGAATCAGCAAATCATTTCGTGGAAATAATGGATCATATAATCAATGAGTAGGCGAACATGGCTGTGTGTGGGGAGCCACAAGCAGAAAGCAAGTTGTGCTAATGTTTTTGTATTGACACTTATAATTCAGGGGTTGTGCTTTATCCTATGTATGAACCGAAAAGAAGTAAAATAATTAAATCTCTAATTACTCTTTTAGTCTTTATATTAAAGATTAAAAGTTAATTTAATTTTGAATTTTTTCAGAAGGTCATGATCTCAATTTTCTTTTAAAACCATTCATTCTGTTAAATTGATATCACTATGTAACTTAATGATTCTAACACTAGATATTGAATTATATTTGCTAGTTATTATATGGAATCGTTTTATAAATTTAAAGACCATCATATCAAATTTTATAAAAATTAAAATTAAATCCTTTTTTTTAAATTGAGACAATAATTTTAAAATATAAAAAATAAAATTGATTTTTATCCTTAATACAAAGATTAAAAAATAATTAAGTCTAAAATAAGTTAAAGAACAAATTTTCATATCCTACAAAGATTTATACAACTTGATATAAAATGAAATTGAGTTTTTTCATTAGTTACTTATTCAATTTGTGCAGAACAGGACTTATTCATGTTTGGAAAAAATCTACACAAGTTGGATGGATTAAGTTTATTAATCATAAATAAATTAGCATAATGTTACACACATACTTATAGGATGGAAAAAATAAAGTTATTAATCTATATGGGAAATAAAAAAAATAGCATATTATACAACAATGTATGAAAAATAGTATCAAAAGAATATTAATATAGATTAGTAAGATTTACAGAAGTATTTGTGCAAATTCCTCTATAAAAGAGGAAGCTATAAAGGACTCTATAGGCACACATTCAATACAACATAGGATCAAATCAAATTGATTCAAAGGGCAAGACAACAACATGGGAAGTTGCCGCAATTTGAAGAACGCTGTGATAGCATTTTTGGTTCCTCTTCCCTCCATCTTCTTCTACCTCTCATTCCTCAACCAATACGACTCACCAAATTCCTCATCACTGTGGTCAACTTTGTGGTCATGGTGCTATCACCACCCTCTTCTATTAGCCAACACTCTCTTCTTCCTCAACGTCAATGTTCTCTTCTGGGTCATAGGCCTAATCCAGTCCAGCCACTGGGTACACTCAAAGCCCCAACTTTTTTCTTCTTCATTCACCCACTTTCACATTTGCTTTCAAGTTAATGTCTTTTGATGTTGATGGTGCAGATGATTGACCCCTATTGGACTGTGATACCTGTGATGCTTGTTCACTACTATGCCACTCACCCTTTAGCGCATTATGATTTGTGGAGGTCTAGGATCGTGGTTTTATTGACTTGGGTGTGGAGTGTGAGGCTCACTCATAACTATTTCAGGAGAGAAGGGTGGCAATGGGGTGCCAGGGAAGACTGGCGTTTCACTGAGATGAATGAACAGTATGGAAAGCAATGGTGGTGGATTTCATTCTTTGCTGTCTATGTCTCCCAACAGGTAAACTTTTCTCATTGTTCTCCTTTTACGGTATAGATGATATGATGCGATAAGCAGAAAACGATAGAGAAAAATAAGAGTGATGATGAGGTGTTTTCACTATTAAGGTGTCTATGGAAAACTGCTCTTACATGAACCTAAGGAGATGCCTTGAATTTTATGTTAATGGGACGATCTGAATCTTGACCTGACTTGAGATTTTGGAGCAGACGGTAGGAACCTGATCCAATTTTGATGTTGCCTTGTAATTTGAGACGATTAATTGCATTGTGCAACAAGGGAAGATGAGAGAATTCATTCATTATATAAGCATTGCTCTCTAAAGTATATAATAGAAATTCCTTGTCTGCCAGTGGAAGTAAGTTGCATCAGCCAAACCACGTTAATTCTGTATCTTTTCTTGTAGCGTTTCATTGTTGTAATGATGTATATGCTGTAACAGAAGTACTTGAACCTGTTACATGTTTGGTTTGATTGTTGTTTTATTGAATTGAGTGTATTCCTTTTGTAATGTGGTTCTTGTCTATGCAGATGTTTTTGATTGCATTGTCCCTTCCCTTGTATGCGGTTCATACTGTCAATCAGCCATTGAGCATGTGGGACTTGGCGGCTACTGTTGTCTGTTTATTTGGCATTGTGATAGCATACTTTTCTGATACACAGCTCTATGAGTTTATGAATAGAAACAACAAGCTGAAGGGGCTTGGTAAACCTGTGGCTCCTGTTCTTGACAGTGGCTTGTGGTATTACTGCCGGCATCCAAATTACTTTGGTGAGCAGCTGTGGTGGTGGGGGCTGGCTGTGTTTGCATGGAATCTGGGACTTGGGTGGACCTTTATTGGAGCTTTGGTTAATACTATGTGTTTGGCTTATGTGACTAAGCTTGTGGAGGACCGAATGTTGAAAAAAGATAGTAGAGCAGAAGCGTTTAGGCTATATCAAAAGACAACCTCTGTGTGGATACCTTGGTTCAAGTCCTCTTCTTCAGAAGTTAAAAATAAGAAGGCTTGATTTTTTCTTGGTGCTGTGGTTATGGTTGCTTTTGTAAAACTATCATTTTGGTATCTTATAAATTTTGCATCGTTCTTATTTATTTAATGCAATCATAAGTTGTACGTATTCTATATATGTATTTTGCTGTAATGTTGTATAAAATCTTAATGCATCTGCTACATATGGAGTTATACTTCCTGAATTTGGCTTTTCTGCTTCTAAATGTCTTTGGTATGGTATTTGGCTGTGAATTATTTTACAGTTATTGGTTGGACCATTGAACCATAACTAGTGTTTTTACCAGTTCAATTACTTGTGTTGTCTAGTTTTTAAAATATTTCTGTTTCAGATCATGATTTCAAAATATAAAACGTGCCATCAATTTGGATGCTCTGTCATGGGTGCAAATTGATATCCAATGAATGTCTATTTCCCTAAATACAGAAGTCAAAGAAGTAGAATATATCACCATGCAGTGTGGGAAAGAGATATATCCATCTAAATTTTCTAACATAGAGAGCTTTGAAGTGTGTGTTAGCCACTTTAGATCTTTAAACAGAATGCATATGCCAAAGGTTTTGGTTTGAGATTCTGACACATGTATACGAAAAATGTTTGCTCAGGTTAGTTCATGACCAAAATCCTCCTATTTATGTGCCAACACAATTTATTTGCATATTCCATAATGTAAAGAACATACAATATTTTCAATGAGATGAGTCACAAAGATTACATTTAGACTCAAGAATGTAGGTAATGAGCCAGTGGTATTAGTGTTGAGCTGAAATTAGAGTTTTCTTTTGATGGTTAAGAAATTCAGCGAGGCACATCTTGAAGACTATTTCTTCCTGCACCTCCATATCTTCTTCTGACACCTCCATACACAACATGAAAATACATTTTTATCCTTCTTGTGCCACCCTCATAGAATAACTTCTGGATTATGTAATCCGAAAACGCATTTAAAAAAAGACTTCCGGATTACATAATCCGGAAGTTAAAAAAGATTTCCGGATTTTGTAATCCATAAAGTAATCATGCATTTGAAAAAAGACTTCTGGATTATATAATCCGGAAGCTAATTACAAATTTGAAAAATGACTTTCGAATTATGTAATTCGGAATATTACAGAGGGTTAGTTTTGGAAATACAAAAATCTATGGAGGTGAGAGAAGAAGGTATGGAGGTGCAGGAAGAAGCAGCCCATCTTGAATAGCCAACTCTTTTCAGTGTTCAGATGCCATTGGATATTTTTTTGGCAATTGCTTCCTGCACCATATCACTGCACCCGATCCCAGCGGAAAAGACGAAACTGTTCTTAAAAAAAAATTCCGAAATATGTGTTCCGGATATTTTTTTCTGGAACGAAATTTTATATTACGGATTTTTTTATCCGGAATGGATTTTTTATTTTTGTTTCCGGATTTTCATTTCCGAAACACAATTATTTCTTTTTCGGATTTTTTTTCCGGAATGTATTATTTTTCAATTTCAGATTTTTTTGTCCGAAATAGAATTTTAATTTTTTTTCCGGATTTTTATTTCCGAAACTCAATAATTACTTCTGGATTTATTTTTCTGAAATATATTATTTTCAATTCCGGATTTTTATTTCCGGAATTAAGGGTATTTTTGGCAATTAAAAAAATATGTTGGGTGCAGGTTAAAAATGATTGGGTGCAGGGAGCATTTGCCTATTTTTTTTTTCCTTTAGTTTTCTTTGTACCTGAGATGTCGGGCCTCAGGCTAATTCTTCCATGGATATTTCTTCCTGCACCCATACATTTTTCTTCCTACACTCCTATATTTTTTTGAAGTACCAGATTATCCTTGATAATTTTGGGTGATTCCGGAATAAGGATTCCATAAGTAAAGTGTGTTTCAGGAAATTGAAAAGATAAAAAATCATTCCAGAATATCCAGAACACATTTTTTTAATTTCCAGATTGGTAAATAAGAAATTCATAAAATATGTTATGGAAAATATTTTCCAAAAATATTAAAAAAAAAATTAATTTGGAAGTCATTTTTAAAAGGGGTAAAATAATATTTTTTTGAAAATATAGGATGCAGGAAGCCATTTGTTGGGGGGGTGCAGGGAGAAACAACCTTCTTCCATCTTACAATGAATTGTGCCTCCATCCATCAAAGCCGAATTCAATTTCAACCTGCACCCGATTTGTCACTAAAATGACAAAAATATTCATACAAAATGTCGAAAATAACCTCAAATAAAAAGAGTATATGAATAAAGAACCCTTTCTCCAAAATACATTTTCGGAGTTGAATTTTTGGAATGTATTTCTATATTTTTATGTTCTGGATTTTCTTTTTTAAATGTATTTTTTTTGCATTTCAGATTTACTTTTTCAGAATGCGATTTTGTTTTTTTTTTTAAACTGTATTTTTTAAATTATGAATTTCAAATTTGAAATAGAGGATAATTTTGAAAATTTTGAAAAATGATAGGTGCAGGCAACCAAATTTGCTCTTTATTTCAGAATTGAAAATCCATTAAAACAAAATACATTTTGGACAAGCAAATCCGAAATAAATTTTTGTGTTATGGAAATGAAATTTCATAATAGAATTTGAAAATCAAAATTTCATTCAGAAAAAATAATTTCAGAATAAAAAAACATGTTCTAAAAAAGAAATTTCCAGAAAACAAATTTTCATCTGAACAAGAGATTACAGAAAAGTGTTCTGAAAATCCAAATTTAAAAACGTATTCTGAAAAGAGATTTTCGGAATGTATTTTAATCCACACCTAATTTTATTTAAATTTTTACCATTTCATATAAAAATTGGATGCAAAAGTAATTTTCCAGACCTCATTTTCCTACAACCCAAAAATCTCAGCCAGTAGTAGCACCCCTTTTAAATTCCAAATTATATATTTCGGATTAACCTTTTCTTAATAAATTTGTTTATTCACATAACAATACTGACCTAAGAGAAACGTACATAAGATTAACAAGAAAAACACATTAAGAATGTTTCTCGTAATTGAACAGAATAGTCACTTTAGATAGTTTCATATGATAATTTAAGTCCAAATAGAGATTATGAGACTTGACGGTTTACTGAAACGACCTCACACATTCAAACTTTCTAGAGACTTTTGGACAAGATTTTACAAAAAAAAATATTAATTAGTTTTAAGATCAAATATCACAAAAAGTAGTTTTCATAGTAATTAAAATTACAATTCTGCATTTGAATAATACAATTGACTACGAATTTTCCTCTTGAGTTTGTCCATTCTTAAGAAATAGGAGGATTTAAAATCAAATCTATCATTTCTATGATTTTTCATGATAACATTTTATCTCTTAGTAAATTTCTTAGCAGTCTCAGTTCTCATCTCTTCAAGATTTCACATTTGTTCTGACAATATTAGTCCCTGCAGTCCCCAGTTCAAATACAACTCCTTAGTCTCTCAGTCCACCCTCAAGAAAACATGGTGTGAACAGTTGATTTTACGTGCAGTTCTTTAAATTTGTGTACCTTGTCATTCACGTAGACACACTCTTGGACATCCTTTTCTGAACAGGCTTTCTTTTGTTTATGAATTAAGTGCATAAAGTATTGGAAAATTTGTAATGGTAATGGTCATGGAATCGTTAAACCAAGAGAATGATTATCTTTCTTTTCGATCGGTCGGTTTACCTATCATTTTTTTTTTCTTGAAATAGTTTTCTTGTTTTCATTTTATTTTACTATTTCCGTCTTCGTGAACTCTAAGCTCAGATGCTACCGATAAGAAACACTCCAACATTCAAGTGAGATTTCGGTGTTCGATACTCGGTGTTATTAGTAATGAACGATGATGACCTGTTTTTAAGAATCTATGATGAGTCTTTTGTTATTGCGCAATTAGAATTTTATTAGTCGTGTCAGTCTTGAGGAGGTGTTAGTTCTTCACGGTTACGGTAACACTTTCTCTATCCTAAATGAGAAGAAAATTTTGATAAAGTAGTGTGGAAATTTTGGTCATGTTGAATGCGTGTGTTGTTATGCCCGTGTTGAACGTTTCCCTTGTAGAGTAGGTCTTCAAAGGAATGAAATACCAGTAACAAAGTCTTGGTCTTGGACATCCTTTTTTTCTACACGCTTTGCAGAAATTAGAAAATAGTGAGTAAAAGAGTGCTTTGGAAAATTTGTATTCTTCACATTTTTGTATCCTGAACCAAAAGAAAAGTTAAATAAGCTAGTGTGAAATGCTGAACTATAGTGATCGTGTTCCATCATGTGCATGGAAAGTTCCCCCTATTTTCCATGATGTTCCAAAGAAGCAGAACCTCCCCAATTAGACCATATCTGAAAATACAAGATGAGACCCCCTAAGGTTAATGCTTTGTTTTTTTTCCCTTACTGATTATGATGCTAATGAGTGATGTGTTAATAAAAATGACTTGTAAGTTGTAACTATTAGCCTCTAATTTGCTTACTAGTATTCACAGAGGATGATGTATCACAGACTGAACACTGACAAGACTGATAAGCCAAAAAACAATGAGATATCCCAAATTCCTTCCATGTGAAAGCAAAATTAACTGCTATCATCAAGACTGGACCATTAACTTTTTCAATTTTTAAAAGCAACATATAAGCTTTGGTTAATCAACTTTGAAACTGTTTGATTCCGAATCCTGACCATAACTACGAGCATTGGTTGTCTTTTTTGTACTTAATGCCCACTCGTGAAGGGAAGTGAATATTATTAAATGAATAAAATATGATTAAACTGACTAGGCCAAGAGACAAAGCATAAAGCAATGGATGAGAAGAAAGAAGGATAACTTCTCAGAAAGATCCTTCTGTGATGGACAATTTACATAGTATTATTGTAACTTTTATTTTGGTATCTGAATTCTCTAAAAATTATCGATTTTTATTGAAAAATACAACTATCAACTAACTAAAGTACTATATTGGGTTTCCACTTGTTTATTCAGACAAAACAAAACAAGAGGGTGAAATAAAAGTAAAATGCAGATCCTTAATTTTGTTTATCATTTGTTTGCATGTGAGACATTGAGACTTGAGATCTCTTTCTGCAATGGTTTCACAGATAAGAATGGCCACGAGTGTTCAATAGAGACCATAACAGAGGTTGTCACATTCAATGCAGTATTAAATATATAGTAAATGCCATATGCCACACAGTCTAGTTTTCCAGGCATATTAAATATCTTTTCTATGGTCTGGGTTTGAGTAGCTATAATTAGGTGAGTCTTAAATTCCCTGATATGATATCCTTTCAATTAAATTCAAAGAAAAATCTTATCATAAAACTAATTAATACATTAACCATTGGTAGGTTTTTCTTTTATGGGTAAACCTTTAGTTTAAATGATAATGAAATGCTTTTTCGTTTGTTTCCTCTTTTTCCTAGAAGCAGCTCATTATTGACCAGCCACCTAAAGAAACGTCAATTTCATTATTGTTATTACAAGTCAAGTCAACCACTAAATATTTAAAGAATTTACATGTAAGTTGAGTCTTCTTGGATCGTTTTATGGTCTTGGTAGAGGTACCTTTCCATTCTCGATGTCTACATTCTGCTACTCAAATTAGATATTGTGATGTATGTTGATTAATAGCTTCTAGAAACAAAATTATTTATTGGTTTACTTGATATTTATACTACTTGAACCTTGTTCATGCCTAATTTTTGGTTGATCCATATTTCACCTTGTTTGTTAATGTTTGGTATCTTTAATTAATATCTTTAATTTTGCATCAGGTGAAAGTTTAAGTTTGGTAATTATTTGAGTAACTTACATGACATTTAATTGAGGTGAACCAGTGAGTTTAACTCAGTGTCTTTTCTGTCAATAGATCAGACTAAAATTGTGTCACTTTAAACTCAGATACCTATGTTCTTCATGAATAAGTTGTGATGTACAATTATTTTATAGTATTTGTTCTAGTTCTCTCAAAGTAAAATTCCCATTGTTAAAAAAAATCATACGAAATTCCCTCTGAGATTACAAAATGGTCATGAACTACTCATTTTACGATGGAGGAAACAGAATCATGTCATGACTCTTGAATTTGTCCCTGAGAATATCCTTCGGCAGTTGCCAGTTGGCTCATACTTAATTACCTTGGTTCAATCAATCTAACTAAGCTTATCATCAACCTGACACTCAGACAATGACACATCCCTAACAATTGTTTTGTGTTCCTACTTCACAAAGCCACATTCTAATGTTACTGCTCCTTTCACGTTGTCTTCTTCCTATGTCAAAAACCAAAGCCATGAAACATATTTAATTACCATTAATCATTACCCACAAAAAAAAAAAAGATAAAGGTCCTTACTTTACTTTCCAAAGTTGCCTAGCTCAAGCCTATATATATCCCTATTTTAATCCCACCAGGAGTACGGGTTCAAGTTGAGTTTTTTTTGGTGTTTGGCTCCTAAATTCCCAAAAACAGTGATGATTTCAAGTAAAGGAAATGTGTTTGGCACCAAGGGGAGAAGGGGTTTGGATTTCATGGTTTTGGTGTTAACAGTGTCGTGGTTTTGTTTGACTGCTATACGTGTCTCAGCTGCAACACAAGCAGACCCCCCATCACCTCAACAGAACCAAAAGCTAAGGTTTGGCCAAAATGGAGAATTCAAGATATTGCAGGTGGCAGATATGCACTATGCAAATGGCAAGATCACACCTTGCTTGAATGTGCTCCCTTCTCAGAATTTTTCTTGCTCTGACCTCAATACCACTGCCTTTATTAACAGAATGATCCAAGCTGAGAAGCCCAATCTTATTGTCTTCACTGGTAACTAGTCTTGTTTTTAGTTATCATTTCATTTGATTTCTAATTGTTGCATTTTTTGGCTTCTTTGCTTTCCTTTTTCTTGATTTAAGAAAATGACCTTTTCCCTTCATTCTTTCGAGTGGAATGTTTTTCTGGCTGATAATATTTTATACCCTAGTTATTTGATAAGAAATCAAAGACAAAGAGCATGTTGTTCTATTTACTTGTAGCCGGATGGAAATGAAAGGAACTCGAGTTAAAATTTTGTTTTTTTTTTTGGTTTGTAGTTTATTTTTACGTTGGTTAATCATCAGTTGCACATCTAATTCGAAGTTATAAGTTTCATTGATTAATGATGTCTGATATAACCAATGGAGCATGTTTGTTGTGGTGTGACAGGAGACAATATCTTTGGCTATGATTCCATGGATTCGGTTAAATCATTGGAAGCTGCATTTGCTCCTGCAATTGCATCAAACATTCCTTGGGTAGCTGTTTTGGGCAACCATGACCAGGAAGGAACCCTCTCTAGGGGAGGGGTGATGAAGCATATTGTTGGGATGAAAAACACCTTATCCAAATTAAATCCTCCAGAAGTACATAGCATTGATGGTTTTGGGAACTATAACTTGGAGGTTGGAGGAGTTGAAGGCTCTGGTTTTGAAAATAAATCAGTGCTCAACCTATACTTTCTTGATAGTGGAGATTATTCCAAAGTTCCTTCAATTTCTGGTTATGATTGGATCAAGCCCTCCCAGCAACTTTGGTTCCAACAAACATCTGCAAAGCTTAAGGTTCAATTTTCATTTCCTATTTCATAAAAAAATTACAAATCCACCACTTTTTCAACATTTCCAATACAAGCCTATGAAAGTAGGAACAAAAGTGAAACTATGACAACTTCTACCAAACAAATATTTTCTCAAAACACTTTCTTGTGAATGGAAATTAAACATGTGGCTTATTTTTCAGTTTTCATTGCTAATATTTGGATTGACCTCTTACTCTTTCTTTATCCTGCAGAAAGCATATACAAGTGGACCAATGCCCCAGAAAGATGCTGCTCCTGGTCTTACATATTTCCACATCCCTCTGCCAGAATATGCTATTTTTGACTCATCAAACATGATAGGTGTGAAACTGGAACCGGATGGCGATGGCATTAGCTCTGCTTCTGTGAACTCTGGCTTCTTCTCAACCTTGGTTTCAGCAGGAGATGTGAAGGCAGTTTTCACTGGCCATGATCACCTGAATGACTTCTGCGGAAAGATTAAGAATATACAACTTTGTTATGCTGGGGGATTTGGATACCATGCTTATGGAAAGGCGGGGTGGTCTAGGAGAGCAAGAGTGGTGGTAGCTAGCTTGGAGAAAACGGAGAAAGGAGGTTGGGGAGATGTTAAGTCAATTAAAACATGGAAACGCCTTGATGATCAGCATCTTACTGGAATTGATGGCGAGGTCCTGTGGAGCAAGAGCTCTCCTGGTAAGATATCCTGTGATACTTATAAGACTACTCCTGTTCTGCATAAACTGGCTAGACAATGAAAAGGATGGAATTTATCTTAAGATTAGTCTATAATTAGGAAACAATTGCTTATGGAAAGAAATGCTAAAAATTCATAATCGAACATTTTAGCTCAAGACAAGGGAATAAGAATATTGTTCTGTCAAGAACTTTTCAGGGAATTTAGAAGAAAAGTATTAAAAGTACAACCCGAGTTTAAAAGCATATTACTGTGGTAAAGTAAACTATATAATTGGAAGAAGGTGAAAGTAAAGAAGAAATATTGAAGTTTCATCTCTTTCCTTTTTTTATTCTGAAATGCTGAAATTTTATGGTCTGGATGGTGATGAGTGGGGAGAGAAGAACCAAATTACTAACCACAAATGTGATTTAAAGAGTCAAGTTTATGAATTGCAATGACATGTAGGAATAGTTCTGCCATGCTGTAGGAGAGAATTAAGCAATTTCTGTAGGATTGGAAAGTATATGAGGATATTCCTTTTTATATTCTAAGGAAACAGTAACCCCCAAGTAGTAGTTACTTAGGTTAGCTAGTTGAAGAAATAAGGCATGTTTCCTAGAAATAAGAAGGTTGGTAAACACAGATCTTCTTATCATTTGGAAGAAAATTAGGGCCTTTTGGCTTGGGAGGTGCAGTCCCTCTAGGAGCTGCTATGTGAGTGTTCTATTAAGCTAATAAGGAAGTTCATCCCTGTATTTCTGCAATAAAGATACCAAGTTTCTACAACTTAGTAATGAATATTTCAGCAATGGCATTGCACTTGAAATGAAATAGTGAAAATATCCTATGGATTAGAATTACATCAGTAAATTAGGAAGATGTATAGAGTTATGTGTGATTGAACTTGAAGGGTATCCTTCCGGTAGAAAAGATCATAGAATACTAGAATCTCGCCTTAGGGAGTTTGGGCATGTAGTGAAGAACACCAGAAGTTCCAATAAGAAAAGTAAATTAGATGGTATCCTAATCCTTAGACAAAGGGAGTCTGAGAAAAATTATAGACGAAACAGTGAAGAAAGATTTAGGAGTCAATAATTTATCCACAGCATCATTTACTCACGTTACATAATTTCTTTGTTTTTCATTTTATTTACTGTTATCTACATGGATTCATTGTTTGTTTTGGTTTTCATTGCAGGTACCTAAGAATAAAAGCCAAATGGAGGCGCTTGAGCATTTGAAAAATATGCAGACAGATATTGATATCCACATGAGGCTGTTCTGTAACGAGTTGCTATTCCATAAATTTGATACTCTTTAATATACATATCATGTGATTAAGTAAAATAGAAGTGCAAGGTTCATAAACAAGGTGCACTAGTAATTGTTGTTATTTTTGTGTAAGGATAAAAGAAGCACAATATCATAAAAAGATTCCTCCTTAAATTTGTGCAATTAAAGTCTGAGAGAAGAAAATATTTCTTTAATATTAAGTTCTACTCTCATGTAATAACTGTTATTTTTTTTAAAACAATTTTTAAGTGACATTTATAAACATCACAATATCAACGATTCTGTGTTGTTATAGGTTTAATGAGTGTGTGCAGCGATTCTGTACTATGAGATTTGGATACTCTTTTGGCGTGTTTTTGTTAGATATACATATATCACATATTGATATTCGTATAACGGTGGTGGATGAAGGATTCAATTCAAAAAGGTGGTGGTGGAAAATTCAAAAGTATTTGTTAAAATTTAATTTTAACACGATTTTAATATAATTTTAAAAATAATAAATACATTAATTTTTTAAACACTTAAATTTATTATATAAATTTTTAGTATGTTTATAAAAATAAGTAAATCTATAAAAATTAATTTTCTGTTAAAAAAAATTAATTGTATACATAAATTTCTATTATTAATCTATATAATTTATAATCATATAATATATAACTTCGTATCTCTTACTATACATTTTAAAAATTATTATATATATTTAGACGATCCGTATTCATATCCATATAGTATGAATATCTATCAGTAATACGATTCTTTATGTTCTCATAATAGAGTTACTCGTCACAAAGTAGAATATCACAATTTATTACGAATAACACCTTGTCATGCATCAATAGCAGCTAGAATGTCACCAGAATTGGGAAATGGGTTGCCTTCAAAAAATTTGTTCTAATTTACTTTCTTCTTATGAACCCTTCACCTTGTCACCAATATTGGGAAATGGGTTGCTTTCAAAAAATTTGTTCTAATTAACTTTCTTCTTATGAACACTTCACCTTACTTATTATCAATACCATTGCATGATATTAAAAGTGAGAACCTCAATGGTTGTGTATTTGGTAAAACTATTGTGAAGATTTCAGGGCTAAGTTTCAATTTCCAATAAAAAGGGGATATAAAGGAAATCATATGCTTAATTTTCACATATTTTTCAGTGCATTTTCTCTGTGTGGTTATGAGATAAATATAATCGATTAAGAGCATTGATTTTCAGCAGGCTACCACCATCTAATGTCCCCTGTTCGTGCTAGTTACCATCAGATTGTGTTGCAGTCCTAGCATGCATGCAAAATTTGTGATTACTTCCTGAATTTACATTAAATGCATCTAAACTTAAATAGGTATTTGTACACTGAAACATCAATCTGTGCATCATTATAGAAGTAGCCATTTTACAAGCTTTCACCGACATAAACACTCCCCCTAAAGACATTTAAGCCTTACAACTTAGTTAAAACAGGTTTGCCAATGTTTCTCCATGGCTTGCAATCATAGAGTTGTTCCAACCCTTCTCACTTGGGAGTGAAAGCCTGTAGCAGTAACAGATAAAGTCAGCACAAACAATTCCACATCCATAGCAATAAATCAACTAAACTTACACAGTTATATACATGTTTTTAGTATTATTCTCCAATCAGGATTTCATTTCCACAATGCAGGTATTGAAGACTTCCACTAAATGTCAACAGATTAAAAATCACTACCTAAAATACCTATAAAAATGTATCAAAGTTTTTTCCATGATAGATTAGTCAAATTAGGCAAGAGCAGTTGTAAAATGAACTTACAGCAAAAATAGTAGCATGGCCTGGATCTGCAAGGTGAGCAAAGAGGTTGTCAATAGGACCAGTGCCAGTGTATATGTGCTGGAACCATGCACCCATCACAGCCAACATGGCCAACCTCCCATTCTTGATCTCCTTTGTTCTCAACTCCTTGAGCTTCTCTGGAGAACCACTTCCCCAGCCAAGTGGATCAAACCAAAGCCCACCTGGGTACCCAACATCGGTTCCTGTGAGCTTGTTGTTGGGAAAGATGGGGTCAGTGTTGACAGAGCCTGGCTTGATGATGTCAGCCCATCTTCTACCCTCAGCCCACCCAATGAAAAAGAGCTCAACTACGAAGAGTGTGGTAGTGTCTGTGAAGTACTCCAACTCTCCAGCAGTGTACCATGAAGGGGTGTTAAGGACACCAATCTTTGTGAGGAATTCTGGGATGAAAATGCCAGCAGCACCCAACATGGCCCATCTGCAGTGCACAAGCTCTGCCTGAACATTCCATCTCAAGCTCTCAGGATCAGATGCTGCCCAACCACAACATACTTTTATGGTCACTCACTTGAGTTCTCAAGAAGTAACAGTCTAATATTATGATGCACATATACAACAGGTAGGTATCTAACACAACAATGCCATTATTCTAAGTCTACAAAGAACAATTTCCATTTTTTTTTGTTTCATTAAGTATTATAAAATAAAATAGAGATTTTATGAAGTTGAATTAGGCTTAAAGTCTACTTCAAAATGGTATCAGAGTCATTTCGAATATATCTTAGCAAGTGTTTGTTGCACTTATGAGATTACTCGTTATGGGACCACCCATAATATATTGTCCTACCCAAGCTGTCTTTCTCAACGTGAGAGTGTGTTGGAAATCACATATCGACTAAAATTTATAGCATTTCATAGTATATAAGTGGAAGCAAATCTCACTTCATAAGTTTGTTTTATGAGGTTGAATTCTTAATTGAACATGTCTCATTTGAAACTATATCTAGTATTCATACTTTTATGAAGGCTAGTATAATTTAAAGAGCTTTGAATTGTCCTTATTGGATATGCGAAACAAATGAAAGTATTAGTGCTTCATAGGTATAAGGTGTGTATTGCTTGAGCTTACAAAGACCGAGAGGATCAAAGCCAAAATCCCCTGGCAAACTGCCATCTAGCCATGGAGGAGGAGTGCTTCCTGGGAACCACAGAGGCCTATCAGGATCAGCAACTGCACACACTGTAGTGCTCGATCGTGCTCCAACTGGTGCTGTGAAACTGTTCACCTTCAGTTTCCTCCCACTCAGAAAAGAAGCTTTTGCGGTTCCCAAGAGTGATCCATTTTTTGAACTGCATGCATTTAAAACGTGTTAAGTACTCAGTAGCAGGTTCAATTTCAATGAATGACCAAGCAAAGGGTCACATGAGTATATACATGAATCGAATCACATGTTTTCAATGTTTCATCGTTTTAGTTATAGGACAATAATATTGCATGAAACATTTGACGTAACGTTTGTATTAGAAGTAATAATATGCATGGGCAGGAGGAAATTATGAACTTGCCTTGGGGTGGAGATGGCAACAGCTGCAATGGCAGAGGAAGCACAGGAGGAAGCCATGGAAGGCTTTCACCAAGAGAGATGAAGTGTTAGCTTAGTGATTTGCTGTGTTGTGGGGATGTGTGTGTGCGTGATTAAATGATGAGTGGGAAGAGAATGCAATTTTGTTATGTGTGTTCTTATCTCAAAGGATAGGAGTGTGAATCAGAAATCAGATGGTGAGTTGCCACGTAGCATGCAGAATCTCATAGGATAGGTTTTCTTAAAAAATCAGAATCTAGTGGTTCACATTTGTCAGACCAAGAACCATGTCTTTGTGGCATACATTGCAACTGCCACTGCCACCACAAGACAGATTGTTCCATGTTGTTGACTGTGTCTTTACTCCACACCACACCAATCACCATTTCTGTGGGAATCATTCACCTAAAGATACAAATTAAGTAATACATATATTAAGAAGGATTGATATATATAATATTTTAAAACAAATGGAAGATTTGGGGATAATTTTTAAAAAATTGAGATGTCAATATAAGTTAAGAAAATCTTAAAATAATTCGGGTATCGAGAGAACAATTTGGGTTCAACATATTAATTAAAATAATTAAATAGTAAAAAAATTAGATATTATGAATCCAACAGTAAAGTAAAGAGATCCATTAAATACTATAAATAGAAACAATAGCAAGAGTAAAAATACAATATTACTACAACATTAATTGCACCCGAATCAAATACTCACTTAAACTTATCAAAACTTTCTAGAGTCTTGATATATTGACACCACCCTCTGACATTAACACACATTTGACGCTGCAAACGTATCAATGACGTAGCGAAGTGAGATTGTGCGCAAATGAGTAGCGTGAGCTATATTACATCGGTTCTTAGTAACAATCGATGTAATATATGACCCAAATTCAGAGTTTCGCCTTCGATCCTTGCGACGAAGGACCTTCCGACAGTCGAATCATCAAATGACAGTGTTTTGAGAGTTGTGTGGATCTGTTTCGACGCCGACCAGTTCCGCACCATCGTCCACGACAGCGACCACACGCGGTCCTTTCTGTTAGCGGCGAAGTTGTTCCCGGTGCGCTGTCACGTTGAGCGCGTCAATGACGATCTCGCTTGGCGATGGGTCGCGACCCATGATAACAACAACTTTCAACTCGACCTCGCAGCAGAGGAACTCGTCGAGGAGGCGACAGAGTCAGGATATGGAGATGAGCATCGGTGGAGGAGTCCTCAGTGGTGGTGGACAAGAATTCAGAGAAGTAGTCTCCGTACTTCTGAAATCATTATTGTTACAAAATTACCCTTGCCACGTCATTTTTTTGCCAAATTGACAGCGTTAAATGTGTGTCATGTGCAGAGTGTTTTGAACTTTCTATACATACACTTCCAATAGAAAGTTTAAGCATAAATGTTAAGAGTGGAAGAGAAAAAGAGAATACGATGGAAAAATAAAAATAAAAACACTAATATTTTTTATATTTTCTCAAATTAGAATTTTATTTTTTATCATTATAATGGAAGAAGCAATATAATAATTTTAGAACTAAGAGAGTAAATATGTAATATAAATAAGAGAATACTATGTAGGTTTTTAAAACAAATGAGATTTGTGTAAGAATTTTTTTAAAATGAACAGTATAATTCAATAATAACATTATTAATTGAAGTGTGAGTCTATCTGATATTATTAATTGAGATCTCAGAGTAATGTCTGGAAATTTTATAAAAAAATTCAATAACACCGTCAGTGCAAATTTAATTTACTGCAAATTAAATTTTACACGTATTTGATTTGCATTAATGTGGTTAAACTCACTATAAACAAATAAATGCTAATTTCATTGTTTGTGCAAGATTAGCGAGATTAGGTAAGATTGAGCACTTCCTACTTCTGTGTGGTCACATTGAAGCTTATTTTAGACTTTAAGAAAATTCTGTCTTCAACTCTATCACTTCTTAGTTGAACCAAATTTTAGATTTAAATTATTTAACCTCCATAATTAAGATTTTTAGGTTCTTTTTAATTGATTTAATTTAAAAAATTTCCTGTTTAGAAAATGTTCTATTCAAAATTAGTGCCGTGGATAACGAAAAAGTACTTTTAATAAAATAAAAAATGTGTTTTGCAAACGAGCATCTTGTTTTACATAGTAATTTTTAGGAGGCTTTTACTTCCTCTGCAGCCATATTTTCCTCTTGTACTTTTTTTAAAAATTGTCTATTTTACTTTTTTCTGGTTTATAACTAATTTAACTTCCAAAATATTCATTGTTGTTCTTTATTGATACTTTTATATGTGAGTTTTTGCTTTGAACATTGGATTTGATAAACATTATTGTTAAAGGTGAATGTTTTGTAGGGGTTAACGTTATAAATAGCTTTGAATTTTTTTTTTTTTAGAATAGGAAGTCGTAATAATTTGTGAGTTGAATTGGACAATTCTGAATAATAATTTCATATTTAATTAGTTACATATTATACAATTAAGAAGAAGACTCATGAAGCAAAAAAAATATTTTTAATACAAATTACATTTAGTGTTTTTGGCAGTTGAAATTTCTGTTAAATATATTACTCGTGATTTGTTTTTTCTTGAATTATTCAGCGTCGCAAATGTTGCCGACATTTTTATGAACTCTTGAAAGATAATTATATTTTTAACGGTTTTTAAATCTTCATTATTCCTGACAATTTCCACCCACTATTAATGATTTTCAAACTTCTATTATTCCCAATGATTTTCAAATCTCTACTATTTCCGATAATTTCAAAATCTCCATTGTTTCATACAATTTCGAAACCCGTTAATTTAGGTATAAAAGCCACAATTTAAATTATATTTTCAAAATCACATACTTTAATTATTAACTCTACTGGAATTGAAAATTTGACGTAAATAAAAATAATTTAAAGTATTCATTAGGATGGAATAATTTACGGGGTTAAAAATTTCATTAACGATTCGTCTACTAATAATTTATGTATAGTCAAAATTGAATTGAATTTATTGGTTGCTTACTAGAAAGTAACAGGAAAATCATAAAACATTGTCTCTGAATTTTCTTTTCCAGTTTTGTTGCTGATCAAGTCTCTCGCATCTATAAACATTTCAAAATAATGTGTTATAAAATTACTGGATCAAACATATAATTTCGTCCTTTTTCGGATGATTAAAACTAGTTCTTTTTTATATATAGAAACTATAGAAGCTTAGAATAATAGAAGCAATTATAATTTTAAGTATTGAATAAATTATAATATATATAATTTCTATTATAAATAAAGGCAAATAATATGAGAAAGAATATTTGTTTTCTTTTCTTTTCTTTACCTAGATCAAAATAAAAAGTCTAAATATATACAAACAATACACTCATGGTAGATCTAATTAAAAAGACATAATGTAAAATAAAAACCAATAAAGTCTAGAATAAAAAAAGAAAAATTAAAGGTAGACATAAGTACAAAAAGAAACAACTAAGAATAAGAAAAAACAAAATTAATATTAGTTTCCTTCTAGAATCCTTATATCCATATCCTTTGTTAGTCCCGCAAACTAGGGAACAAATATTGATAAGATCCAACTTGGAACAAATACTCATTGAGGACTTGGCTTTGGTATAAATGTCAAATAGTTGCTCTATGAAAGAAATGGGAAGCAAATGAATGAGACTTTTCTTTAATTTTCCCTAACAATGTGACAATCTATTTCTATGTATTTTGTAGGCTCATGAAACACGGAATTTCCTACAATGTATCTTATTAAGTCATTGTCACAGTATAAACGAGATGGTTGCTCAAAATGAACTTTGAAATCTTGAAAAAGATAAGTTAACCATTGAATCTCACATGTAACAATGGTCATTGCCCTGTATTCAGCTTCACAGAAACTCTTGATATTGTTCCTTGCTTTTTTTTATTTCCAAGATATGAGGGAATTTTCAAGATACACGCTCAAACCAGTCACTGATTGTCTTGACTCACTATAGGTGTCTCAATCACTATCACAAAAGGCTTTTAAATGACCAGAAGTGTTGGATCCTTACACTAAAATAAACCAAAACTCGATGCTCCTTTAATATACATAAGAATTCTAATTGTTGCATTATAGTGAGCAATTGCAAGCTTAGCAAGAAATTGAGAAAGTTGTTACACATAAAATGTTATGTCAGGTCCAATATTAGTGAGACACATAAGTCTTTCAATCAATCTTCTATAGGCTTGAATATCTGTGAAAGAACACTTTCAATAGAAGATAATTTTGCACGATAAAGATCCAAAAAAGAATCAATCTGATTCAAGTCATAATATATAGGGGATTTCCCAAGTTATTAATAGAAGGTAAGCCGCATAAAATCGAAGAATTCCAGACGAATATGCTTATCAAGATTATCAATTGGAATAGGTGCAGGTTTGCAACCTAAAAGACATGCATCTGTAACAATTCTAGTGCATATTTACTTTAATTCATCATTATACCTTTCTTACTTCTTCTTATTTCAAGACCAAGAAAATATTTTAAATTTCAAAGATCCTTAATATTGAATGTTTGATTTAAGGCTTGTTTGATTCGCTCAATCTCATATTTATCATTTCTTGCCAATATTATATCATCCACTTACACCAATAATATTGTAAAAGATCCTTTAGAAGAATTAATGAACAGCGAATGATCATTCATAGATTGAGTATATCCCATAAAAAGCAAAAAGGATGACAGTTTGGCAAACCATTCTATGTTGGCTTGCTTAAGGCCATATAAAGCCTTTTTTAATTTACAAACTTGTCTTGGTTGAATAGAAGTCAATCTAGGAGAAGCAACCAAGTATACATCTTCTTTCAACTCTCAAAGTAAAAATGCATTGTTTATGTCTAATTATTTAATTCCCAATTATAGATAGAAGTTAGAGAAAGAAGCAACCTTATGGTGGTCATCTTTGCTACTGGAGAGAAAGTATCAAGATAGTCAATGTCTTTTGTTTATGTGTATCACTTTGCTACTAGCCTTGCTTTATACCTTTTAACTATCCCATTAGCCTTATTTTTTTTCTTTAGGCAGAAGAATAGTCTCCCCTGTATGATGTGATTCCAAAGTAGATATCTCACATTGTATAGTTTTTCTCCAAATAGTCATGTTTCACAACTTCAGAATAAGTGTTTGGTTCAACATGTGAAGAAAGAGACATAACAAAAGATATGTAAGAAGTGATGGGAAAAACGCACGCGGAAATAACACACACAATCACGAATCAACTACAAAAAAATAAACGACACAAGATTTAACGTGGTTCGGTCGCCAACTGCAACCTACATCCACACAGGCAACTATTAGGTTTTCATTCTGTCATGTGATGACTTTTTACGGCAAGTGCACCGCTTTGTTAGAAGTAATAATTGTCCCTAAGGACGGATATCGATCCCACAAGGAACAGTGGATTATCAAGTACAATAATCGCTAAATATAAAAACAGAACAACAATTAAAAGAGTTTTGAATTAATTACGGTGGCACTAATCAATAAGAAAACAGACAAAGAATTAGTTGTTTTCAATTGGAAAAATAAGGATTAGTTTCATCTCTCTCACTCTCAAGTATTTTGATTAGCATGTCAATATTAAGTTCTTTGATAGAAATTGATGCCCGTATAAAAATCATTTATATCGATTCCTCGCATATAAAATCCTTAAGAATGTCCCCTAACTATCGATCCCTCGCATAATTATAAGAACAACTTAGAATGAAGCTCAGACATTTAATAGCAATTAAAATTCATTTCAAGTTTATTCCTAGCACTCAAATATGTTAAGTATTGTTGTTTAGGTCCGAACCCTAAAAATACCTCCCGGTCAGATTTAAGATTCTCAATTTGTCACGGAAAATTAAAAGTAAAACA
>Ga0123342_1001139_pt1 | contig 44348 bp, 14 predicted proteins | sample Turbeawhitnodule_FD_89960 | JGI IMG/M metagenome (GOLD analysis project Ga0123342, IMG submission 89960) | Root nodule microbial communities of legume samples collected from Mexico - Turtle bean Mexico white nodule | ecosystem: Host-associated > Plants > Roots > Nodule | place: Mexico: Nepantla...
ATTTTTCTCTACAATTAGGGTTCATCAAAACCTCTCTTTCTTCATTACGATTACGTGCGATTACGTACACTACATTAAAGCATCACATCAGACAAGGAATATTCATCTTCATTTACTGTAATACCTTGAAATTTAACCCTACTGGAGGGTGATAATTGTAAGTGTTTGGCGGTTCCTGAAATGTAGTCAATCCATTATCAGTTGCGTGCTACTGGAGTATGATTAGTTGCTTGGAAAGTGAATGCAAATCTAGATTAGATAGTTTGATGCAAGTTAAGTTATGCAATGTTATTTTACTCATATGCATTACACCATTTTTTTTTACGTTACACAACAACTAAAAAACGTTGCGTAAAGTAAGAAAAGTGTTGCCTTAACTTTAAGCAACAATTTGACAACATTTTTCAGACGTGAAATATGCAAACATGACTTAGGTTTAGGCAACACTATTTTGCATCCGTCGTCTTATATTAACAGAATAGACAACGTTTTTCAGGAAAAAAATTAGGAACGTTTTTTTACCTATATGTTTAGGCAACATGTTTTCAGTGTTACCTATTGTTTAGGCAACATTTTATAAAATGTTGTCATTTTAAAAGACAACACTTATTTACATGTTGTCTATCTTTTAAGTAATACATATTAAGTGTAGCATATTGGTAGAATAAACAATTTTTTTGGGAGAAAAGTTTCGGGCAACGTTTTCCTTATAATGCAATGCTTATTTACATGTTTTTGTCTTTTTTGACAACACTTATTCACATGTTGTCTATATTTTTAAAGAACACTTTTTTAATGTGGAAAATTATGAAATACATTAAACAACATTTTATAATTTTTAAATTATTGATATATTTATAAAATTGCACATTATGCAACATTTCCAAAATGGTTTAAAACGTAATTGCACATGTAAACCACATTTATAATTTGACATTTTGGTTATTCATTTATTCAAATCCAATAATATTTGTAAATTATGTTATGCATTTATATTTCATAACAAAACTTTAAAATGTGACATTTTGTAACTAAGAACAATGTATATAATATTAATATTTCAAATGTACAAGTTACATACTTCAATTTATATCAAAATAATAAAAATTGTAATCATTAAAATAAAGTAACAACAAGAAAGCCAAAGATCAAGAAAAGAGAAAAAGAAAAGAGAAAAGTAGGAGAACAAGAAAAAGACAAAATTATAAATATGTTCACAACTTGCTACTTGCTTTGTGTAGCTTGTGCTAATGCCCCTTCAAGTTGTTTCTCAAGAGTTTGCAACTCCTTTATTTTCAATGGTCCAAGATCTTCTCCAAGCAAATGCCTAAAATGATAATGCATTGAAAAGTTAAATTTTACACAAGGTAGTTATCATTTTCTAAATCCTGTTACCATATTGACTTTTATTTGTTTGTGATTAACATTTACTTTCATGCCACTGTTGAAAAAATTTTATGTATATATATTAAAAAGTAAAATAAATTTATCCTATAAAATTGAAACATGTGCATATTTATTATCATTCATGCATTCTTACTTGGTTATTTTAAGAACCAAGTATTATATACCACTGATAGAACATAAAAATTAGGAACTTGGTTATTTTCACATAATGTGTTGCATATATTTACTTCTCTCTTACTTAGATTAACTTTTGTTTGTACCCTATTCATTAGTGCCTTCCAAGCAAAACATTATGTAGATGAGAATGCCTTTAAACTCCATAGTTCAGAGTATATGTCAAAATTGGTCCTTTGACATTTTTCTTCAATTTATTATAGACAAATTTTAGAGTATACTCCTACTCCACTAAGTCTCTCCATACCCATTTATCATCTCGGACCTTAGACACAAATTATTATGCTAAACACATAATCAAATCAACTAATTGGATTTTCTCCCACTCAAATCATTCCCTCCTCTACCTCAGGTTCCATTCTCATCCATTTATTGTTCATCTCCCAAAATGACTTATTGACTTATCTTTCATATAAGAGAGTATATATAACCTAGAAAACCTAATACAAAGCTTTTTATCACCTATCCAAGTATCTCCAAAAATTTAATCCTAGATCCTCAACCAATTTTCTAGTAAACATTGTGATCAAATCAAACTTATTATCCTGTATCCTCTGCAATCTATTTAGATAAATAGACAAATAAGAAACTATATGTATAAGTAATTAAGAGATACGTCAGCTAAGTTTGGTATCAATCCTTAACCCTCATATTTATTAATCTTTTATAAGTTATTCCAAACACCAATTAGAATAGGAAAACGAAGCAGGACGAAATTTTACATAAACCCAAGACCAAACCTTTACTTGCACCATTTCAAACACTTCTGACACATCAACCACACCCCTTTTGAAAATGATAAAATTCCTGTGATTCCAGATTTCACTCACAACCCCAACCCAAATTGTACTCCACACATCATTAACCTAATCTGAAGACTGGCTCATCCTTAACTGAACAAAGTTTGACATAGGATCAATGTGAGACACAAACGACACTCCAAGTCACTCATAGCAAAAAAACCAAACTCGCCAAGAAAAACTGCAATCGAAAAACAAATGGCGGTAAGATTCTTCCTCCTTCCCACACGAACAACATAAAGAATTTTCAACCATCACCCCACGCCTTTCCTAATTGACCCTAGTAGCAATCTTATTCGCAAGCACCCTCCAAACAGTAAATAAAGCAGAAGACACGACTTTACACCCCCATAACTTACTGAATACCGGAGAAAGTTCCACCTCACGATCCCTCCTAACATGAATACGTCTGAAGACCCCCAACCTTCCAAACCCAACTATCCGCCTCTCCTAAAATCAACCTAACATCATGCAAAATCTGGCACAACTAATTCACCAAAGGCTTCTCCCATTCGAAAAAAGGTTTTCGCCAGACTAAATGCCAAACCCAAACACCATTAGTCCAAGACCCAAGCTCTGCCACCTTTGCATCTTTGGCCGAACAGAGAGAGAACAGTCTCAAAAAAACTCTCTTCAACGCATCACAACCTAGCCAACTATTCTCACATAAAGAAATATTATTTCCATCACCAACTTTTCACTTGAATTCATCTTCAAAACTTCTTTCCCAACCTTCCGAAGCCCACACCTCTTTCAAATCTTTTCACCAGAAAGAGCTCCTATGACTTTTTCATTCCTCTCTCAAACTTCTCCAACCACCCTAATATACATGAATTTAAGTACAAATCGGAGAATAAAGAACTAGAAAAAGGAAAAAAGAGGGCATAGACGTGTACATGCGTGGCTGAAAGCTTTTAGATAATGGAATCATGCAATCATGGTATAAATCTTATTATTTATATTTGTTGTAGGCTAAAGTTTATCCATATAGCAAAGTGTATGAAAGTATTAGGTGAGATTGATATTCGAAATCCAGAGACCTTTACTAGAAGGAAATCAAACTTTTAAAAGAATAATGATAAAAAGAGGTGCCTCTTGTGTCGGTGAAACAATCATACATTTGCTAAGGACTCAAAAGACATTGTGTGCAATAATACAAAGTGGTAGATTTTAACAAATATTTGTTTGCATACGTAAGCCTAAATGCAGGCGTTGAGAGAATTTACACGGTAATGGACCTTTAATTAGAGCATTGATCATAGAAAATGGTCATTCATTGCATGCATCTAACTCCTTCTGTCCTTCTCCTTCCCCACTTATATACTCAGACCCATTGATTGCTATGAAGGAAAGTGTCAGAGAGGAAGGTAATTTAGATGACAGTTGTTGAGTAAAGCTGTGTTGTTGCCCATTTTCAATAATGGCTTAGCCTCAGACCCTTAGGGCTTAGGAACAACACAAATTTAACGAGATGGCCTATGCATAGAACTTTTAATGGAATTACCAACTCAGAGGTAAAAAGATTGAATATTTAATACGAAAAATATCTCTTAACACCACTGTTCCTTAAATATATCTACTTAACTAAAAATTAATTTTAAGTCTAAATCAAATTTTCAAAATGAGTTCATAAAATAATATTAAAATTATAAATTTGTATATGAAATTATATATTTATGTAAAAATTATAAATTTAATAAATTCTTATTAAAATATATATAATATTATATTTAATAATAAACTTTAAATCTAATTTCACTTTATAAAATAGATTTATAAGAGGATATTTACACTTACAAAATATATGAGATCTTCGATCTTAACTATATTTTTTAACAAAACATTATTATTATTATTATAATAATAATAATAATTTATAGTTATAAGAAAAGGAACAATGTATAAGGATTGTATTGAATATTGGGGTGGAGCCCCATTGTAGCAGTGCAGCCCCTTTGGCACACTCTGACATTAACATGAAACTGGTATTCAGACACAGAGATGTTAGTACAGTACCTTGGAGTACTATGAGGTATTGTAGTCTATCTTCAATCAAGAATATCGATCAATGCCCACAGCTACTAACATTCTTGGAATAAAGATCAACCAATATTTTGTTTTCATTTCTTTTTTTCTCTCTTAATTTAATGTTTGTTCCTAAATAATAATGGAGCAAGTGAACAAAATAAAACCGATCATCTTGTTTTCACTCTTAATTTAATGTTTGTTCCTAATTAATAATGGAGCAAGTGAACGAAATAATTTAATATATAAATTGTGATTTGATTTGTTTAAAATCAGTACATTTAGTGATCTCTCCATATTTAATTTTGTATATTTGATTTAACATGGATTACATAAAAATTTATTTTAAAATATTTCAATATCGAAATGAATTTTAAATTTTATAATAAAAATAGTTTTGATGGATCAAATCTTAACATCAACTCCTAATTAATATGGAATTAAGAAGTGGATCGAACAAGTTTAGTTGAAAGCTAAGGAAAAATGATTTATCTTTGGAACATCATATCATTTTCACTAACAAAGTCTATTGAAATGACATTGTTTGAATCAATCACAAGGTATTATCTGTTTTGTATCTCAAAATTCTATTACGATTTTATCCTTAAAAAGTATTTCTGTGAATTGAGGAAAGAATGTGTGTCATTTAGCTCGACTCCTAAACAACTCCTAAACAAATGTGAGATTATTGGTCATACAAAAACAATTAACTTAATCTTTAATTTTTTTAAAAATTATTCTAAATATTTGTAAAGAACTTTATAATTGAAAGAAAATAAATCGGTTGTTGTTATAAGATTATTGATTGAGTGATTTAAATTAAAGACGTCCTTTATATTTTTTTTCCTTCTTATCTAATTCTATAACCTGTCTACCTAATTTTATTCTTCCTTTTTAAGCTCTTGAGTGTGTTTGTTTTTCAATAAAATGATAAAGGTATTTCTTGTTATATAATTTCACATATGATGTAGAAGATCTTGGACAACTCAAAAATCTTTTTTTTGTTACGTTTTTATTTTATTTGTTTAGAGCGTATAAAATTTTGAAATATAGTGAATTAGTTTAATAAAACGATAATATAACTTTCTTATTACAAAGATAAACCAATACATTACCTCTGAATTGGATGCTGTTTGTGTTATTTTATGTCCTAACATTCTATAAAGCGTAAATTTTGTTTTCTTATAATAAATATCCCAATTTAAAGAAAACAACTCATTCCTTTGTAAAGATTAAAATTAATTTTCTTTCACGTTAGTATTGAAAAAAAGTATTTTAACATAAAAAATATCACAAAAATTAATCTTTTTTTTTCAGCAATAAAACAAAAAAACATAATCTAATATAAATATGGACGTAAAAAAAGCAATGAAATAAAGAAAAGTTCCAATGAAACCGTTTTATTCGTTCTACGTTATTAATTGGTGGAAAAATGGGCTTCAACTTTCTGAGCTCACGTAAAACTTCCACATCTTTTCAGTGAGAAAGAAAATGGCCATGTCTCGTCTCTTTCTCTCTAAGAAACAGTGTGTGATGCAGTCCATAAGATTTTATTCTTTTTTGAGCCTACAAATAGATGCTTTTTCTATTCTTCAATGTGCCATCGATCAACCTGAAACCTGGCTTTGTAATTTAAAGTTGTTTGGACGCATGTTCAGATCGTTGTGATTCCAACTCTTTTGGCATTTTCTTGTATCAGATACTTAAATAAAACTTTAATGCAGTTTGGTTCTATTGAAAAAATGCATTGTGATTAATATATATATTTCTAAACAAAAATTACTATTTCTGTTTGCAAAACGCATGGCGTAAAATCTGACATATCAGTTAATATTCCAAAAATGAACAATAATCTGTCATATCATAAAAAAAATACAAAAATATGAAAATCTAACTAAATCTATGTAAAAAAAAAACACTATTATTATATAAGAGATAATTTATATATATATATATATATATTCTTTAACTTCCAAGATTTTCTAAATGTAATTTGATTAATACAATTTTTTTTTTAATTTATATACTAAGATAAAAACATATCAGTTATTAAAATACTAGTCGTAAAAAAATGTGTGATTAGGAAGAACCCCACCTACTACTTAACCTAATAAGCTTAACATTATCCCTACATTAATTCCGAGTCTCTTTATGTAATCTTTTTAATAATTAATCGGTCGAAAAAAGAAATTATTAACAAATATGGATGGACCAAACTAAGCATAAGTTAAAGATGCAGAACCCATTATGGAGTGTATAAGTAGCTTTTTTATCCACTATTGTATTTTGATATTGTGAACGACCCTATATTCTTATCACTCAAGTTTATCTTTAAAGCATAGCCCGGCTTTAGAATCTACTTTACCAAAAGAATAAACAGCCCTTAAAATAAGCATTAATGAAAAGGCATTAGCTAGGTACGAACTAAGTGCATTAAAAAATATACGTTGAGTTGCAAACTTTATAAACCTTATTATTAGACATTGTCATAAATAAAGACGGTAAATAATTACTCTGACTATTGAAGCTTTCAACTTGAAACCTCTGTTTGGTTGGTAGTTTACGGTTTATAATCGAGGTTGAGAAAATAATTGTTGTATGCTGTTTTTCAAAGGAGGTAACAAAGTTAACCAAGTACATTTTGTGTTATAATGAGAAGCATGTTCTTAGAAGAACACGGGATGAAACATACAACCATGTCTTTAGTGAAGAGAATATTCTATTTATCAATCCTTTTAAATGCATCAATGGAAACATAAATCATATTATATGTTTTTAATTCATCCACACTTTTTAACTACTAATTAATGCTTTTAATTTTGATAGGCTTCAGAACTTGGATGATGTAAACCCAATAATATTTTATTAATAGATTTTTAAATAAATAATTTACAATAAGTATAAATAAAAGTTATCATCCTCCCTTAATTTATTTTAAAACTTTTAGGTTTTTTAAAAAATGTTTTTTTTTTTTACATTCTCTCTATCACAACAAATGAATTTTTAATTCTAGTTTCCTTACCAAATTAGATCCTATAAAGTTGATGAAGTTGTTGGAGATTTCACATACTAGAGATAAATATATTTCATAATATATAAATGAGTGCAAATCTCACATTCTAAGTTGATTTGATAAGGTTGAGTTAGACTTAAAGTTTACTTCTAAATAGAAGTAAACTGAGTTGGATTGATGAAAATTTGGTTTTATTAGTAAAAATCATTCTATCTAAGTTTTAATTCTTTTTTTCTTTTAGAATATGTGAAAGGGAGGTGTTGCATGTGTATGATTGAACATTTGAAGCTTACGTGAGTTGATAAAGTTGATTAAAAGGCTTTAAAGATCATTTTAAATTAAAGAAAAAACTTCAATCCAAATAAGGGGATTTATTACACTTCAATAATATTAGGATTGATTGGATGAATGGGTGATATGAATTGATAAGATAGTATTTTTGTATGTATTGAAGTATACGTGTATGTTGAGGACTTGGAAATGATGGAATATATTGTTTGTATGGAATTCAAAGTTATATTCAGGCATTTAAATGGTGTATTTTTGAATCTGAATGCAATAGAATAACTTTAGAAGTGTGCAACATTAAAGTTTCATGTGAAATTTGTATTGAGGTTGTTATGGGTATGATATCGCTTGAGCAATGTGTTGTTGCTTAAACATGGTCTAAGCGGTATTAATTGCATTAACCACTTAACATTGCTCAAGTGATGAATTGGTTGCTCAAACGACATGGCATATAACTCAAGTGAGAGCTTGCATCGTGAGTGATAGATATGTCGAGTCGATTCTCTCGATTCTAGAAACATATCGTTCAAGTGTTATGCTTGATGCTTAAGTGTCGTGCTTGATGTTGAAGTATTGTACTTGATATCCAAAGCGATGTGACTTGTGGCTCAAGTGTTGATTTTGAATATTTAAGCATGGTGTGAGATGGTGTACACATGTCATAATGTGTGGCAATACATGATAGGTAGCTTATGCACTTAAGTGCTAGTTGGATGCTCAAAATGTCATAAGGCCATGGAAGAACTTTCTAGAACTTGTTGGATGATGTTCTAACATGTGGGCTCACTCCAGTGTTAGCTACAATGATAAAGTGATAAGACAGTCGCTAAAGCGAGGAGACCCTTGTGAAAATTTTCTCTTTATTTCATTTCATTCAAGTGGCATGAGCGTCACTCAAACAAAATGGTTGATGCTCTTTGTATGTTGTTGACGTTGCTAAAGCAAGATGACCTTGCTCAAGTGATAATATTCTAAGGTGGATATGAGGTTATGTTAGTCACGTATGATTTTTAAGACAAAAACTAGGTTTCTCCTAATGTAGTACGTGACTAACCTAGGTTGAATCCTCAAAGGTGCATCTCATATATTTCTATTGTTTCATATTCTCCTTAAGCAAAATTAAGACTGGGGGAAGATTTGAATGGAGAAATTTCGTTAAACAAAAACACGAAGACAATGAACAGTAAATAAAGAAAAAAATAGAGCATGTGAAAACGAAAGATTGAAATCGAAAATAACTGAAATTAAGCAAAAGGAGTTAACAAAAACTTTAAAAGTTGGAATTGAAAACTAATGACAATCAAAAATTGGAATTAAAATGACAGAAAAACGCAATTACAAAAACGAAACAAAAAATTGAGCATATTTTTTATGATGAAAGTAAAACTACACTACAATTAGAATTATTAGAATTTTAAAACATGTAAAACATGGATGAATTCATAAATAAAAAAGGCCAAGTACAACTATCTAACTGTCTAATGGGTAATCGTTTACCATATCATCTAATAGTTGTACCAAAATGTAAAAATGAGCATCTATTGAAAAAATAAAAGGAAAGATTGTAAAATTGTAGAAATGTAAATGAAATAAACTGCAAGCGATACAAATTAAAAAGAAACAAAATAATTTCTTTAAGTGTGAAATAAGCAACTGTAACATATATTGTCAAATGAACTAAAACTGTAAAAACAAAGAATAGAACAAAATTGAAATCAAAATTTCAATTGAAATGTAAATGTATAAATTTAAAGGAATTACAGTAAATAGAAGAAAAATTCTTAGAAACGTGAAACATCAAACATAAATCATTGTCAAGTCATCTTCAACCTTGAATGCAAGAAACCCAAAGTTGGATTACTTGTTTAACGAAAAAACCCATAATCAATTAGTTTGTACAATCAAGGAAAATGATTTTCAATCGAGAATAGAATTCTAAAACAACTTCAAAGAAAAAAAAAAGTTGAACAAAGTATCGTGTAACACAATTTTGAATTTGTTGTTACCCATTTCTAGAATTCCATTATCTTCCAAATGTAAAGTTGCATAAGCAAAAGCGGAAAAAGAAAATAGAAGATGGAAAAGTAGAAGAACTTGAATGGACAAAACTGAATTGCATTAAATTGTAAAAATAGAAAAAACTTACCAAACTACCATATACTCCTAAGTAAACATAAACATAAATAAATGAGTCAAAGTATAAGTTGTCTTAATTGTGTCTAAAGTTCCCTATTTATAAGGTTCTAAAACTAAAAATGGATAAGCCTAAACTAAAACAAAATTTGAGCTGTAGACCGTCTAACACTTCCTTTATTCAACATATATGTGTGATTTGTTCCTTTCGGCTCAACACTTCAATCTCCATGGTTCAAATTTCTCCAATGAAGCTCCATAAGTTAGAATTTTATTGCAAAAAAAAACAACTCAAAACGTTATCGTCATTGAATCAATTCATCAGGGAGTTTACACAAATTTTTCAACTAAAAGCATAGTTTTTATGCTAGATTTATTGCAACTTTATATTTTTTTTTTTTTAAAAAATGCAAATCTATACTAGCTATAAGAAATAGCAAAGATAAAAATGGTTAGAGAATACAACAAGTCGATACAAAAAATAATAAATAAAATGTTATCATTAGATTGATGCTTTTATACATGTTTATTAATGTTATGATATATAAAAGGTGTTATTTATTATATATACTCAAAATAGATATATGGTTAATTAATGTTGAGATGCATAACCTTATGTATGCATGACATGTGGCATTTTTAGGTGGTCTCCATGGATAGATCCTAAATGGATCACTTATATCCATTAGTAAAATGTTCCATTTTTAATTTATTTTAATCTTTGCTGAAAAAGGAACTTATATACATTAGTTTAAAATGGTCAGAAAATGGTAAATTATTTTTTTCCTGTTGGGGATGTCTATATAAATGTAGTACTTTATTCATACTTTCAACATATTTTTTTATAGTGGTATAATAATAATATTGAAAGTATATAACATATTTGGTTTGAAATGAACTAGATATTATATCCTATTTGTCTTGAGATTTTGGGTGGAAAGTAGTAGTTATAAAGTATTTTTATCACTCAAACACAAATATAAAATAATCATGCTTTATACATATTTTTATTTTGTTTATATACCTATTATCACACTACAAACAAAATCCTCTTTTAATAATTTTTTTCTAATTGACATAAGAAAATAAACAAATAAAAATTTAAAATTTAAGTTGATAACTTTATGACTTAATTAAGTTTTAAGTTTCTTATCAATTTTAATATTTTAGTTAGTTCTTATTATTTTTTTCTATTAAATTTTTTATATTTTTAAATTGAGTTTTTATAGTTTAATTTTTTTATTAACCAAATAGACGATGTGGTTATTATCTTTTCATGTCATTTTACTTGCTTGTCTTCACGTGTTAAAAATATGAGATTTTATGATTAATATAAAATAATAATACATTTAATGTAAAATGACAAGTGACATTTATTATTTTCATTTAAAACGTGTTAAACAATAAGGAATTCTCACCATCACCTACATCAATGGTGGTGAAGACTACAATTTCTTGATCACCTTAAGTGATGAATGAAAGTCATAAAAAAGTATGATATTTCATTATCTAATAGTTTTTCAACTAAAGTAATTAAAAATATTTTTCATTTTACATTAACTACAATATCATTTTATATTAATTAAAAAATTAAAAAATCTCACATTTCTTAACACTTACAACTAAACAAGACAACCATATATATATAAGAATATTTGCATCACCAGTCAACAGAAAATTAAATGGAAAAATAAAAAATTTTGAATCCTAAAAAAAATAAAAATTTAATAGATTAAATTAAAAAAGATTTAAAATTTATTTATATTTAATTTTATGTTAACTTATTTTTTAAAAATATTGAAAAAGTAAGCGTTCGATATTTATATCATTATCACATCAATATAAACTATTTACTATTTTTTTTATAGTTGGAAAATCTTATTGATTGCATTTAGCGAAATAAAAGAGTATGATTTTTAAGAAATAGGAAATATTTATTTTAAATTTAAAAACATTAATTTAATGGTTGTAAAATTTCTGAACTATTTATCTTCTCAATGATGAAATATAATAAAACTGAATCAGACAGGAGGGATCTCTCTAAGATTTGATCCACTTTGGTATTTTGTCTACTTTAGGTCTTGTTTCTTCTTCAACACACTTGACCTACGTACCCCACCACGCGACCACATTAAGCACCCAACTTTAAGCCGTCAAACTATGGTCTCTTTCAAGTGATTACTATAATCACTTCCAAAATAATTAATCACCATTTTTAATTTGTGTTGGCAAATTTTTTTTATATTTAATATTAATTTTTATTTGAAGTAAATAAAATTATATATATAAGAGATAAATTACTTTATTTGTAACTTTCGTAAAATTTTCTTTTTCAATTTTATATAAATGAAATCTTATTAATTTATTATTAAAGTTGTTTTTATATTTATTGATATATGTATATGTAGTTAAATACCGTGGTAACCATTAAATTTATGTTGAAATGTTTAGATTAAAATGCAAAAAATTAAGTACTCTTAACTTGAATAGTCAGAAATTTATTTCATTATATATTTTCCTTTGAATAATTTCAATTAAAATAATAAGTATGAGATAACCAACTTACTATGTTCATATTTACATTAAACGTAGCTAACTTTTTTTTTTCAAAAGTAATAATATTATTGTTTCTCATCTCTGCTTTGAAATTATAATTTCTCTTTGAAACTGAAATCCAAACAAACTTTATATATTTACAATTAATGGAAAACATATGGTGATGAATTTTGTACATATTAGTGCATCCTTACTTTTCAAATTGGATAAATCATGTAATAGTGTTGGGATATAATGATAGGATAAAAAGCTGATTTTATATGTGATATAATGTTGTTGTCAATAATTCTATCTAAAAAGATTGTAGTGTAATATATGCATATTTTTTTTTATATTAATTGATCTTTAAATTTAAATTAATGCAAGAAGTCGATAATATATTAATTGTAGGAAGAATTGATATAATATCTAGTTTCTATGTCAATTAAAAAATCTAACATATGTGAAAGGAGACAATTTTCTACACTAATTAAGGGTTAACTGAGATAGATTTTTTTAAAATAGAGTACTAATACATTTTTTTTCTCACTTTACACTTTTATTTTAGGGATGAACTTTTAAGATCATCTTTAGAATATACATAACTTTTGATTTTAAGTCAAAGAGGAGAGACTCTTAAATCATTTGATAGTGTAGATTGGAGTGCATTTTGTTCCATTGAAGTTTGAGTTGATAGTGTTTAGAAGTGATTATTAAATTGGTAACCTAGAAAATTGAGTGTGTATGGTGAAATAGATGGAGAGAAAGTAAGGTTGTGGTTGGAGTATTAGAATTGGCATTATTTTGTCCAACATAAGTGTACTCTCATATTCAACCCCTCCTGAGTTATATAAGATCCACCCCTCGTGCCCTCCCTCCGAGTAGGACAAATCTCTCTCAATTTTGTCGGTTATCATAAATAAAATCTACTTATGTCTTCTGCACGTGCCTTAAATGCCCCTATTCATTATTTTCATCCCCTAAATTATTTTCTCTAATTTCTCTTTCAACTATCTACTACAAACATTTCCATGTGTTCTCACGTTTTTTTCCAATATTTTGTTAGATTCCACCCAAATAAATAACATTTTTTTATAACAAAAATGTTTTGTTTATGTGAATAGTAGAACATTATAATATCTCATTATTATTCTATGTTTTCTTTTTTATAAAAAGGGATCATTCGTTTGTTTTCTCGCACTCACATGAATGTCTTAAATTGTCCCTGTGAGAAGATAGCATCCCATTGGTAAATCAGTGAAAAGATGCAACTTACCTCTGCCACTCCAAATTTTCTGAGAAGCATAACTGAAAACTCAGTTCCTATTATCCACTCATTCACATTCACATATTCAGATTCCAAACTCATGACGTGTAAAATGTTATAATTTTTTAATTAATTTATATGAGAACCGAAAATTACTTATCTATCAAATTATTCAATTTTCAAAATATATAGTAATATTGTTTTACCATTTTCAAACAAATTTTTTAATTAGGTTTTTGAGAAATAGTTTTTTGGTGAAAGGTGACTAAATGGATAGATAGAATGGATTTATTCTATATTAACAGAACCAGGGCCCAGTTAATGTTAACAAAGGCATGATCTTGTTTTGATTACAAGATGCTAATGTAAATTTTGCATAATATTCCTGCATACATTATTTTATAATAGAAAATTTTCAGTATCACTTTACTGAATACACAGTTTGTCAGTAGCATTGGTTAGAATAATAATGGTAGAAATGAAAATGATGATAAAAAAGGGTGGCGGAGTTATTTTTGATGATGAAAAATACAGGAGCATAGCATATATGTGTACTGACACACACTGCAATGGTATAAGTTGTTGTAATGTAAAGTAACCTGCAGTTAGAAAAGGTAATGAAAATAGCAGGCACATAGAACACAGGGGAAAAAACCAAAAACCAACAAAGACAGTGACATAAAGCAGGTGAAATTACAGGATATTTAATGCCGTGGCATAAGAAACTGGTGGGTGGCTGTGTGTGTTATGCCAGCAATGAACAGTGGGGAAGAAGTACTACACTGTAATCACTAAACTCACCTACCAAAAGAAGGACGGGATAATTCAGAGTAGCATGCTATAAATGAAAGCCTGAAAAAAGTTCAATTAATTAATCAAAAGAAAAAACTCATTTGCGTCATGTAAGCTTTGCAAAATACTCTTGTCTATTATGATGACTCTATGATATCAGTTTCACCCAGAATAAATGGGAATGGACTGCCTTCCTTTTCCCCTTCCATGGCATTATTGCTATATTCTTCAAATCAAACCTTTCTCTCTCTTATGTAATGCATAGAATAGGTAGCTAAAGTTGTATTAATTGTTTTAAATAATTATGTATGGTAGTGGAAATATTTTAAATACAAGAATCTAACTGGTTAGCAATTTTCATAATTTCTATTTTTACTATGAATGATGTCCTTTTTTATCTGACATTTATCAGAGTCCTTTCTAAGGAACTACAAGTCTTGAAGTGAGAAGTAACATAGTCCATAATTAACTTTATATATTCACACATTTCAACTATAATTTTTTTACCAAAACTATGTAAAATCAGCGTAAATATGTGCGTGGTGTGTATCCTACATCTTTAATTTCTCAAATGTTTGTTTTATAGGATGAAGTTGAAAGCTAAACTGGAGACATGTTTGGAAAAAATTAATTTAGAGAAATATTTTTATAAAATTCTGAAAAGAGTAATGAAACAAAGATATTATTTTGAAAAAAGATGAATAAATGAGGTAAGACTTGATTTGGGAGCTTTTAGCCTGGATTGCATGATAGTACTTTGTTTGAAATTTTATCTTGAAATGAAAAAGTGATTGATCACGAGCCTAGTCGTGGTGCTCCAACCCCGCGAATCACGCAGCCATTTTGGGAATTAACAGTCACATGGAACCGTAATCACCCATTAGCAAAGCATGTCCCAGAATAGAAACGGTAATTATAAAAAAAAAAAAAAAAACTCCAAATAACATGTCTCCTTTTGGAAAAAATGTCTCACACTACTTTCATTAGTCCAAGTTAGTCAAAATCAGAATCAGGAAACCAAATAGGAAAAAGAAGAGAGGAAGCTCTACCATATCACTTTTATTAACTCCTATTCACTCAGACAACAACAGATAAAAAAAACATCAGGACCTTTTTTTTTTAATAGTCACCTAATCTTGATACAAGTCCTAATCTTGATACAAGTCAAATAGTAAAAATTAAAAAAAAAAAGAAAAAAGAAGAACGCCGTTAGCGAGAGTCTTGCGGCGGCACCTTGCAGGGACTAGGGGGCAGACTAGTCTTTCCGGTAACAACAAGACGTTGTACGAAACTCTCGATTCGGTCAGAATTAGTTTCCTGCAGTAATAGTTTACCCCCAAACGGTAGCGATTCCAGCACTCTCTCGTTCAGCACTTTCTCTTCTTTTCCTTCTCCCAAACCGAAGGCCTGCATCATAAGACAACGTCAAGTAACTCCGTTAAAAAATGGTTATATTGCAATTTTATTAGTATGAGGAAGAAGAGCAGAGTTCACTGAGACCGAGGCGATTCACTGAATGGAATTTTAATTAGAGAGTATTAATGGCGTACCTGAATCCTGACATAATCCGTACGGTTCCAGCAGAAGGCGTTCCCTAACATCTGGTCAACGGTTTCGGAAACGCCGTCGAGCGCTATGTCAACCACCGCCGACGTGGAACACTCACCGGCGGTATCAACCCTCTTAGTCGGCGCTCCGTTTCCGATCGAGAGCACGAGGAGATCCTCCACGCCGTTCACTGAGGGGAAGTCGCGCTTGTTGTGTATGACGTGCGTGACAGCCGCTGCGGCCGGGTTGTTCATCACAAGGCCGCCGTCGACGGCGGCGCACGAGGTCTTTCCGTCGACGGATGAGAAATGGAACGGCACGAAGAGGCCTGGCGTGGCTGAAGTGGCGCGGCACGCCTTCCAAAGGTCGAAGTTGAAACTTGGTGACTCGGACGCGTCGGCTCGGGAGAACACAAATGGCGCAGAACTCTTGAGGTCAAAGCAAGGGATGAGCAGAGGCTTACACGTGTCCTTCATAGTCAACATCCGCCGCTCTTCCTCTTTTCTTTGGAAAACCCGCTTCAGTGCGTTTTCCATGCTCCGCGCTGAGAATCTGCGGCGGCGGCGGAACACGCCGGCGCGCTTCGGCTTGTACAGTTCGCGGTTGCTGTCAGCGACGAAGCGGACCGCGTCGCGGGCGGTGTAGAGAGGCCGGCCAAAGCCATCGTCAGCGGTGATCATGGCGGCGAGGATGGCGCCAATGCCGGTTCCAGCGATGATGTCGAAGTAATCGGCGATTTGCGCGTGTGGATCGGATGTTTGGGCTCGGATCTGGTCCTCGAGGTGGACGAGGGCGGCGCCGGAGACAATGGCGGTGGTTCCTCCGCCGTCAATACTGAGAATGCGGGTTTTGGACGTGGCTTCGTAGTGGGAAAGCCATTGCTGCTCGAGTTTGGAGAAGATCTCCAGCGTTACTTTGCTAAGCTCCATTGTGTTGAGTTCAGGCGTTGTTGTTGTGGTGGTGTTGGTTGTTGAGTGCGCTAGAGGCAGAGTGAGGGAGTGAAAGGTTTGTTTGGCAATGGGGTAATTATAATGGTTCTACATAGACGGTCCTTCTTCGTCCTTGTCGTTCATCTTTTTCTTGCTCTTCTTTTTTTATTAGTGCGTTTATTTATTGTGTTTTGTTTTTTATGTGTATATTTAATTGATAGATTAATAATTATTTATTTCACTCCACATCCTCTAGTCACTACACTACACTACCCGTGTTGCCACTTACATCAGTTCACTATTGCTGCAGAGAGTGGTGGGAGTCTTACGTGTTAGACGTGTGTTTGCACGTGCAAGTGTGCGTGTTATTTTGCGGCAAGCGCTGAACTCGCCATATCAGTCGCTTCTCTGCTACCTAATATATGTTTAAGGTTTGTCTTAGTCTTCCTCTTGTTTTTTTTTTATCAAATCTTGATTTCGAGTGAGTTCGTTACGTGTTTCCTTTTAAATGTTAACTATATTTTTGCCAGCTTGTTTTTCTATTGCACACCATTCAGATGTGGAACTTCATCTCAGAATCTTCCCTGCCGTTTCCAGAACGTAGACAAACTTGTATGCATCCATCTTCTACTCTTATATTACCTGTTTACTTTTGGGTTACAATAATATTCTAGACTTTTATCTGAATTAACCGTCTACAGTTAAAAAATAAACATGAAACAAGCGTGTCGCTAAAAACTCTATATATTTTTTTCTATCACCTAAATGGAAAAGGACGTGCACAAAAGATACATTTTGATGTGTTTTTTTGAATGCTTTATCTCAACTTATGTATCTTTATCTGGACTTTATAGAACAAGACTGTTTTTTTTTATATCAAAATTAGCAAGTTTTTTTTGCTACATTTTCAAATTTGAATATAGTTTATCTCAATTGAAATTATTAATGTTGTGTATAACTAACTTATTTCAATTAATGCTCATCTAAGGATGGTTATGAAGAGACTAATACTCGAAAAACACATGGAACGCCTGAGAGTTACACATGTGGGCACTCAAGCAAGTTGAGTTGAATAAATAAAAGGCGGAATCCAAAAGGAGGGAATTGGATAAAAAATACATTAAAAAATATTCTCAGTTTTTAGTTAAAAGAATAAACTAAGTGAACTCTTCTTTGAAATTAAATGATTTCGCAATAAACATATTGATGCTTAAGACACAAACACGAATGTCAATTTCTTTGAAATTATCATTTTACAATAACCTCCAACCAATAAGTCAATTAGATAATGATAGTGAGAGAAAAATTTAAGCAAATATATTTTTATATTACTTTGTTCCAACTTAATCTGCATTTAAACTCCTGAAACAACCTAAGTTTAAAAAGTTCCACTTATGTAACAATTTTGATTGCAATCACTTGTTCACTTGCAAATGAAATGTAACCCATTCTTCTAGTTACCCACTCCAAGACCTCTGAGTGTTCAAAAACAACTATACCATTTATATAACAAATTTAAGGAAACATATCACCTAGTAGAAGTTCAACAATTTTGACATATATCCTATCTCTTCTCGTGATTGATTTAATCCTAGTAATCTATGCGTAGAGTTATTTATTTATTGCTCAAAAATTAAAAATAGATTATTTTAGCTTCATAATCTATTATTTTAGCCCACCTCAATAAGAGGTAAATAGTAAGAACAGTTACATTTTTTTTGTTGTGGTGTGAAATAAAATAAATATGATCATTTTAACTACATTTTTTTGAAAGTAAAGGTGAAAGAGTCAAAAGAGCGGTGAGAATAGTAGCCCCAATAGAGAAATACCTATAACCTATTATATTTCTTTTTAGGGGTTTTGCATTCTGCACAATTTCACCGCATGAGGGGTTAAATGACAAAGCTAACCTAAAAAATAGATTCCGAATTGTATATTTTTGAATCCAGAGTGTATATTTCTGAATGTGCAATCAATAATATAATAATATATTTTGGATTGTAATATATGAAATTATTTATTGAAACAAAAAATTATTTTAGAATATATAATACATTCCAAATTGTAATTCCAGGTGTATTTTTTTTTTTTGAAAAAAATAGTTGTGAATAAAGAAATTGAGAGTTTGCATTCCCAAACTCTTACAATAATAAAACAAAAAAGTATGCATAAATAACATTAATTGTTTGCTTTGTTGTTATTGTAATTCTTAACATTTGTGTAAACACTTATGATCTACTACATAATATGAAGACTAAAATTTAGCTTTCACATGTTGATTGCAATATTTTTATAGTTGGTATGAGACAATCATAACAATTTTTTTCATGTAACGTAATTAATAAGTAATTGAAAATATAAACATAAAAGAGATATTAAAAAATACCTGAACAAAATTTAAATCATACACATATTCTATACATACTATACATATGAGTGGATGCGTTTTGATATCTGTAAAAATGCATAACTCAAACTAAATAATGAAAAACACGGACTCACCAAAACCACTACAACAACCATCTTTCATCTAAATCGACACCACTCCAAGCTAACACAAACAATTACTAAGCACACCAATCATCACCTGCAACCACTCCCTTCAACCATCGCGAGCCACCAAGAATGAAAACCTGCAAAATGCTCCAAACCAACACATTGCCACCACATTGAACATTTATTTTCAGGAGGGCAAACTGGTCATTTAAAATTATACGTGGGTGCAGAATGCAAAACCCTCTTTTTAGCCATTCTGGACTATTCTTCTCTGTCAACTACCAAAGCGGGTTTGCCGCAAAATAAAAATATAAAAGCCCAAAACCAAATTAAATGTTAGGGCACTTTCTTCCTGCACCATATCAATTCTAACCTGCACCCTATCATTTTAATAATAAAAGTAATAAATATGTGGCAAGCTAAACAAAAAGGACTATTTTTTAGAAAACTAGTCAATAATGGCCTTCAATGGATTCACTTATATAAGCCGCAGCTAAAGTAGCAAAAATGAGAGCTTGAATACCGCTTGTAAATAATCCAAGGAACATCACAGGTATAGGAACTACTAAAGGTAGAAACAAGAACAACAACTACTAATTCATCAGCTAATATATTTCCGAAAAGTAAAAAAAAGAAACAAAACATTCGGGACAAAAAAATCTGGAAAACAAAATTAAAAATGCATTCTGAACAAAAATTTCTGAAATTCAAAAATATGTTTTAGATATCTAAATCCAGAATATTTCTGGACAAAAAGTTCAGGAAGTAATTTTTATTTACACATTTTTTATTTAAGGTTATTTTCATTATTTTGGAGGAGTATTTTTATTATTTTCAATAACAGGTTGTTGGAATTGATACCGTGGAGGGAGAATTTACCAAATGTTAGATTGAAGGTACCAAAGAGGCTGTTTTCTTCGTTAAATTGGGCCTCAGCTTATGAGAATCACATCATAAAACGGGTCCATGATTTGGCAATTAATTACACCCAGTCTAAAATGATAAAAATGCCCTTCAATAAAATAAAGATATAAATAAAAATACAACCCCTTTTTAGAATATGTTTTCGAATTTCTTTTTCTAAAATGATTTTTTTTATTACAAAATTATTTTTTCAAAATGAGATTTTGGTTTTTAAATTTTATTTTTAGTTTTTAATTTTTGGAACACAATAATCTTTTGATCTATTTTTTTGAAATGTATGTATTATTGTCAATTTTGAATTTTTATTTTTAAACTGAAGGGTATTTTTAGAAATTTAAGAATGTGTAGGGTGCTGATTAAAAAAGATTGGGTGTAGGAAGAATTTGTCCGTGATTTTTTCCCTTAAGATAATGTTTAGGGACAGGCAATCTGTAGTACTCTATTAATTTGTTCTATACTCAACTAAAAAGTTTCATGTCTATAGTAAGAATATTTTATATTTGAATAAAGTTTTAAAAGTATTCTATTAGGTCCAAATATTTAAGAAAACTGAAAACATTTTTAATTAGTTATTGGGATTACGAGCATTTACTATATTACTTATTGCCTTTTTTCAACTCTCATGTATTATTTTACAAAATCATTTACTTTAGTATTTAGTATTAGTAAAAAGGTTATTGACTATTATGATTTCGAGGACGAATTTTGAATTCTTTTTCTCTCACAGTGATTCCCCATGTTTTTATATTGCAAACGATTTATTAAAATAAAATATACTTTTTTTTACCAAATTATCATAATGTATTCTTATTTAATATGTTTTCATTTTAGGAGTTTATATTTGAATTATTCTAAATATAATGAGTTTACTTTATTAAACTCAGTTTGAAGGAGTACTAGTGGTATTTTTTTAATATATTTCTACTTTTATGTTTTTTAATAATTCTCTTTATATGTACTTTATCAAGAGAGTGCTAGCATCACACTTCTCCTAACATTTAATCTACTATTTGATAAAAATTATTGAAGATTACAAAAGAAATTCATAACTAATCATAATTTATCATTAAATTTACATTAATAATATGAATGATGAGAGTTTATATATGATATTCCACATGGGAGGGTTTGAATATTTTGTATCACGTCACACCCAAACAAGTTAACTTTGGAAGTTCTATCGAATAAAATAAAGAGTTTAATATTTAATTTTTCTAATCATAGCGACTTTCACTTATATTTTTTAATACAATATTGAATAAATTTTGAATTAAACATTGTAAAAAGTATAGTTAAACACATATAATTTCACAAAAATCTACTTTAGATTACTTCCACAACAAGATAATTTCACATTCTCAAAAGTAATTATTATTTATAATGTTACTCCAACGTGGAGCAATCAACGGTGGCCAAGTTAACATCATGTTCGCATAAAAACTATGGTAGTATTTCCAGTTGTTCTATGTAGCAGACAACTTTAATTCAACATATTTAATTAATCAATTAATTAATATTTCTATTATTTTAGATGCGAACGAATTGGTTCGTTACCCACTAAAACTTTTTATTGTTTTAATATTATATAGGTAGAGAAAGAAGATTAGGTCAACAATGCAAGCTACTTTAATAAATGAATAAATAAATAAAGTATTTTACTAGTATGCTGAATGTTGTTGTCATGCTCATGCATGTGTACTTGGCGGGTAGAATCTATTAATTAACAACCAAATCTATTTAAAAGTGTCTTCTATATTTTAATCAGCATGAAAGGTATCTATAGGAGCAATAAACACTAACAAACATTCAAAAATAATAATAAAAAAATAGGACAAGTGTTAGAAAGTGGATCTTTTCCCTTCCATTTATTATCTTATATTTATTAATTTAAAGTATATTCTTTTATAAATATATAATTTGTTTCCTTTCGTCTCTATTTATCACTTTTTTTTTCTTTTTTTCAATCTCTTTTTTTAACCCTCTTCCACCCAAAATTTGTTTTTTCTTTTCTGTAAGCAATTTGGACTGAACTCGAACATTTTCCAAATTCAAATTAAAAAAAAAGTGTCCGAGTGGAAAAGGATAATAGGTTATTTATATATTTAAAAAATTATTTGTGTCTGGACTACGAGTTTATTATTTGCCTGAAGTATATAACATATTAATAGGACATCAACTAAACACGATAAAAACGAAGAACAATAACAACTTAATTTTACAATATAGTTGACATAAAAATTAGCCTTTGGGAAGGTATGTTGGAAAGAGATATTCTATGACCCAAAAAGTTCATTCCATTAAAAAAATTGATGTATTTTTATTCCATTTAAAACAAAAAGAAATATACATGTATAGCTAAAGGGGCCTAGACATTAGTTGTGACTTAGCGTATAATTGTTGATGTGTCGGTAATCTCTTAGTTACTTCCTTCCTCAAGTGTTGATGCTCAGTCGGTCGGGAGGTTACCTGCAAAAGGTACTCCAATACTTAAGTAAGTACTCTAGTTTAAGAGTGTTATGGTAAAATGGGAAAAACGTTCCTTACTTCTTCACAAAAGGCTTTATTTATAGTATTGGTTTATGGGCTCGGGTCCTGATGGACTGTCCACCGGTTATTATTTGACGTGCATCGTGATCCCTTATTACTAGGGACGTGCATCTTTCAGTTAATTCTGTTTAGCTGGTTTGTCAGAGATATTTTCGTATATTTCAGGATATAGATTGACTCATTCAACACTATTGTAATTGTTGTTACTGTTATTTATTACATGCCTTAAGATGTTCTTTGACTCGGACGGTCAGTCACCGAGACCAAAGTTGACTTGTCCAGTACCGACCAATATAATAAAATATATGATATTATGAACTTGGGCATAATATAGTTTCCAGGTTCATAAATTAATTATCATAGATATACTAGCTAGTATAGGATATATAATATTTTGAGAAGTACTTTCACAGTTTCCTTTATTTTAACCTATTATTTCTCATGTATATTGTGTTTGCAACGAAGATGGAAATGTGGGATGAAAGACTATTTACTTCATTATGTGTTGGAAGTGAAAAAAAAAGATGAATTATGAAATATCATAATCTTGCTCGCATGGTGAGAAATAAAAGGAAAGCTACATATATGCATGTAAAAATACAATATTAACCTTATTTTATTTGTGCATGACAACTTTCACTATTGGGCGCAAAGCAAACACAGTGGTGGTGGTGTGTGTAAGTGGTTGGAACTGATTTCATGGTGCTTGGATTTGTGTCTCTGATCATCGTCGAGGTGGTGTGGTGTTGGCCAGTGAAGGAGATGTTGAACAAGGTGCTTTGATGTCTCCAAATCCAAGAGGAATTCTCGAAAACCTTGCTGCTAGTTGTGTGTGTGTCTATTAGTCTTTGAATTTGTTAATCCACTCTTTATGATGATCCAAGGTTAATTGAATCTTAATCCTTTTGAAAAAGATGAGTTTTCTAAAGAGTGTGAGATTTCAACCTGTTGAAGTGTCGATTCAATCAGTTGTTTGACACTTAGTGGATTTTAAAATGAGTTTGAAAAGCTTGACTTTGTTTTGACTTTGTTGTCAAACCAATTCAATCGGTTGTTTCGAGAATTCAACTGATTGTTTTTCTGAAAACCTTAACATAATTATGTTAAGTTGTACCAATATGTTTTAAATGATTCAGACTGATTTTGGTTCTTGATTTAACTACTTTGACCATCTGATTGGAGTATAAAAAAGGTTGTTTTACGCTTTTGGTCATTAACTAAGAAAGAGAGATTAATCAAAAACATTTTTCAAGAATTCAAAGAGCTTTTGGATCATCTCAAGTGTGGAATAGGATTGTCTTATAATTTTGAACTTTAATATTTGATTTACCCAAGTGTATTCTATTTTCTTCTTCTGTGTTACCGAAAGTAGCTTTTGGGTTAAGAGTGAACCAATATAAACATCTTGTGTGAATCTCTCTATCCCTACACTTACTAAACTATTTTATCTTTGTTTTTCAAATCTGTTGGTATAAACAACCGATTGTTTCGCAAAAACAACAAGTTGATTTTCTGGAATCAAACTAAAATCAATTTTTTGGTTGAACAAATTTCTAACTAATTGATTCTTCATAGCCTTTCACTCTACCTTCAATACTTGCGAAAATCTTTCAAAAGCAATTCACCCCCCATTTTGTTTAAGGCCTATAATTCTAACAATTGGTATCAGATCTGAGTTCTTGAAAGTCATTCAAGTTTTCGATCTTAAAACCTTTTTAAATGACTGAAAAACTACCCTTTGGGGAGGGTGCTTCTATAAACAGGACACCTCTGTTTTGTGGACTAAATTATTAGTTTTGGAAGGTTATAATGAAAATCTTTATTGAATTAATTGATAGAGGAATTTGGGATGCTATTGTAAATGGACCTTTGAAAAAGATGATGTTTTCATTGAAAACCTTGGTCCCAATGGACTGAGAGTGAAAGTAAAAGAGCTTAATATGATTGCATTTCTAAGAACATCATCACTTTTGCTTTAAATTTTGATGAGTTTTTTAGGGTCTCACAATGTGCTTTTACAAAGGAGATGTGAGATATCCTTGAGGTTACCCATGAAGGCACCAGTGATGTAAAAAGAGGAAGGAAACATGCTCTGATTCAAGAATTTAGAATGCTTAAAGGGAAAACCATCTCAGATGTTTTTATTCACCCACATAGTGAATCATCTGATCAGCCTTGGCAAGATCTTTTAAAGGGAGGAGCTGAACATCAAGATTCTCAAATGCTTGGATAGATCTTGGAAACCAAAGGTCAATACAATTTCTGAATCCAAGGATTTGACAACATTGACCACAACCTCCTTGTTTTGTAGGCTAAGGGAGCATGAATTTGAGATGAACCGACTAAATGACCAAGAACATGAAGAAAAACATGTAAGAAGCATTGCTTTAAGAGTTGTTGGTCATAAAGATGGTCAAGATTCAAGTGAGGGCAGTGATGGTGAGACTCTCAACTTGCTCACAAGAAAGTTTAGCAAATTCTTGAAGAAGAACAATCGGGACAAGAATCAATCCTCAAACAAGTATAATAGTAAGAAAGTGAATGAATTCAATTCTACAAACTATACTTGTTTTGAATATGGTAAATAAGGTCATATCAAGGCCGATTGTCCAAATAATGAGAACAAAGAGAGAGGGGGCAAACAAGAAGATTGAAAGGAAGGACAAAGCAAGAAGAGCCTATATTACTTGGAAAAATAATGATGATTCCTCCTCTACTTCATCATCAAAGGAAGAATGAAGAAGTCAATCTGTGTTTGATGGCAAAGAAAGAATCAGAAACAAGTAGTGTAAGTTCCAACAGTTCCATAAACTTTGAAAATTGTAGCCAACTTCTTGATGCTTTCAAAGAGACTCATGAAGAAGCTAATTTTCATCTCAAGTGTGGAATATGATTGTCTTGTAATTTTGAACTTTAATCTTTGATTTCTCCAAGTGTATTCTATTCCCTTCTTCTCTAAACATTTATTTCTCTGTGTTCTAGTGTGGTGCAGTTTCAGAAGGTGTTTATGGAAACAGTGTGGTTTGCTAAAAGTGCTGTGTGTTCTTGAAGGGTTCAAGATCATCACTTGAGTGTGTGGTTTGTAATTTAGGTTTTATTACATATTGAATTCTTAATGGTTAGCTGAGAATTGGATGTAGCTCTTGGGTTAATAGTGAACCAATATAAACATCTTGTGTTCATCTCTCTATCCCAACACTCATTAAACTGTTTTATCTTTGTTTTTCAAATCTGCTGGTATAAACAACCAATTGTTTTGCAAAAACAGCAGGTTGATTTTCTGGAATCAGACTATAAAAACAGTTTTCCTTTTGGTTGAACAAATTTCTAATTAATTGATTATTCATAGCCTTTCACTCTACCTTCAATACTTGTGAAAATCTTTCAAAAACAATTCACCTCCTCTTATTTAAGGCCTATAATTCTAACATGAGAGACGTGTACAGGTAAGCATAATCGATTATGGAGGAGGAGTAATCAATTATACATAAATTTTGTGTGTGATCGAATATAGTTATGTTTGATGTGTTAATCAATTCTAGCCCATGAATAATTGATTAAGGCTTTGGTTTGAAAGTATGGATCATGATTAATCATTTCCACACGAGGTGTGTTAATCAATTCTAGTTCCGTTGAATCTTGGTAGAATAATTCGTAAGGCCACACGAGGTGCAAATGCCTTTGCTCTCTTCCTCTGTTAAATAGCCATAACCTTGCGGATTTCACCACAAACCAAAAGACCTTTAAATCAACTTTATTAGAATTCAAGGTAAACTCGTTAAATTGTAGAACAAATATTTAATTTATGAATTTAGGAGATAATCAAGAAATTTGTGTCACGCTAAAAGACAGGCACAATAAACACTAGCATGCAAAACATTGTCACTTTAAATTTTATAATGAAAAATGATTAAAGATAATCACAACTTGAGTTTACCTATCTGAAAGGGCGATAGAATCAGAGAGTTGATGAACTGTAACACAAAAAAGTGCTTCCAACAAAAACTCCACAACTTATTCGGGTGATTTCAACAACCAAATTTATAGTGGGAATGTCATCATAAAAATAAAAATTATCAATATTAGACAACCCCTCCCAAAAGTACTAAACAAATGTTTAAAACTCACCAGGATCGTAGAGAAACTACCCACAATCAACGAGCTTCAAAGAATGTTCTCAAAATGGCAATGAACAACTTCAATCCAATCAAACATTTTAAAACAAAATCCAAAAAATAAATATTAGAAATCGAATCCAATGAAGTTTATCCCTAAACCCTAAAGTTGATTTTTAATCCTATTTTGACATTGAGAACCCTAAAATATGCGAAAATGGATGGAAGAAAACTTCAACCCTGTCTCTTCACATCATTTTGCTTATGGCAACGTCACTATGGTGAATGAATTTGAAGAACGATCTTCTTACCTTACTCACACACTGAAACCCCTAGTTCGTAACGAACCGCTTAGGATTTTTGGTTTCGGCGCGATTTTGGTGTATATGCAATCGAGTCTTCAACTTGTTCAACTTAGAGCTCAATGATGTGGTGAATTCTAGTAATTTAACCACGTCATATACTTACATTATAGACAACAGGTAAAATTGTGTGGGCTTAATTATCCATAATTTAAAAATTTGGTATAAATGTTATTTAAGACACCTACACTTTAAAAATGTTGTCTAAAATATTAGTTAAAGCACCGCATTTTAAGAAACATTGCCTAAAATGCTATTTAAAATAGCCATAATTTTAAACATAGAAAACACTTTTCATAAATACTTTGAGCCAAAAATAAATAAACCTTATTACATGGTAACAATAAGGTAACAATAAAAAAAAAGTTTGCTTATACCTCCAATAATAAGAACACTTTGAAAACTTTTCTACCTGTGACTCACAATATTATTCGAATGATACAAAATTATCTTCCATTATTCTGATAGAGCTTTAGGATTGAAATCAAATCCTGCTTCCGTCACTTTCCTCTTTCTTTCTTTTTTTTCTTCCCTTCTCCTCTCACCTATCTGTGTCATTTACCACGAGTGACTACACAAATTTCAACCTGCTCTTGTTGTATTAAACATCAAAAACCATACCTCCATTATCCTAAAGATAAATAATTTTAAGTATTATTTTCATATTTTTGTTGTATACAATGTTTGCATATTTTAGGTTGCAAATGTCGAACTGAAATCTTACTTTTATTCTATATTATATAAAAGAGATAAATAATAAAAAATAAAAACCTACTTTACCTTGAGAAAATTAAAGTTACTCTCTGATCATATTTTACTTTAAAGTAAAGTGTGATTTAAAATAGTTCGAAAGAGAAATCTATAAATAAATGAGAAAAAAAAAACAGAAATAAAGAACGGGGAGAGAAGAAAAAGAGAGAAAGAGGAACGAAATAATGTGTGTAAAGTCAAAGAGAGTGAAACATTAAAAAGTTAATTTTATTTTAAAAATTAAACAATTTTGTATAGAATTAAAGTATTTAACTTATTAAAAACTTTAAATAATGTTTTAACTAGATAAACAAATGTATTTAAGATGACTTTTTATTTAATTTAATAATAAAAATAACTTCATTAAATGAATATATTATACAAACATCTAAGTACATGCATGAATGGGAAGAAAGTTGATTCAAATTGACTTGGTGGGTTAAAGGTCGTGGGTTTCTCTTTCTAGAAGATAATAATTAACATAGCCTTTTCTTTTCTTTGGTTGAAACATCAAAATAAAAAAGAATGTAGCTAGCTTGATGATTGATATAGTAATTGATAAAATAACGAAATCCATAAAAGTTTATATTTCACTTCACGCTACGCTTCCTATCTTTAGTTGTTGTGACTTACAACCCAAAGTCACCATTCATGATTAAACTTTTAGTTCTTTATTATTCATTTAGTACAATGAATCGAAGAGGTGTGATGATATTTTAAGTTAGCACCAAATAAAGGGTACTATACCATTATAATTTGTAATCTTTACTTCAAAAGAAATTATTATGGTTCGAAACGTGGTGTTTATCAAGTTTAGGTATTCGGAATTGGACATTCAACACTCAACAGCGGCGAATGAGAGCATTCAAAGTTTGAAGAGTAAGCTTATCCACTTTTGTATAATTAGTTTTCCCTTATCAAAGTACGATTCGACTCTCATTCTCATCAAGTTCCTGAAACTGGCTATTAACCATGCATCAACGAAACCCAAACTTTGCTTACCTCCCATTATTGACTTATAATTTCTATAAACAAATTGATAAAAACGATTTTTCTAATATTAACTACTCTTATAAAGAATATATTTTATACATAGTGTAACACCTCCCAAAGCTATATCCATCATAAAACTCTAGACCTATATTATAACATTTCTATATAAATACATTTCTTCGAAAAAAGCCATCAAAATAAAATAAACTAAAATATAGTTTAAATTTTTTAAACTAAAATATAGTTTAAATTTTTTAAACTAAAATATAGTCTTCACTTACAACATTAATTTTTTTATTTTACTTTTATAATATAATTTAAATCTTACAAAAAAATTTATATCAATAGAAACATAAAAAAACAATCAATTTTTTATAAGAAAAAAAATTATTTTTATGTTGCGAAAACATAACAAACACAGAAACAACAAAATGAAGAACAATAGAGGAAACAAACTGATAAAGAGATGAAAAGAATTGACATAAATAATAAAAGTAAAAACTTTGATAAAAAAAACTCAAAAAATATCATAAAAAAATAGTAAAAAAAATAATATAAAAAATTATTAATATAATAATAATACTTCATAAATAATTATACTTGTATTTCTTTCTTGTGCAATGCACGGTTAGTAGTATTACAAATACAACTTTAACAATATCACCTTTTAGAAGCTTGTTCACTTTCCAGTGCAGAAGAATATGCTATGGTAGAAAGTAAAAATAGAAACATACAATAAGAGTGATGTACGTGACATATACATATACTATTAAGCTCGATGCAAGTGTTTTTTATCAAATAAAGTAATAGTAAAATCGAAATATCTTTATGTTTAAGTTTTAAACCAATCAATGTCATTTATGGTTTGATATCACATTAGTATTCATACATGATCCATAAGGTCAAACTTTATAAACATATATACCAAATTCATATAAATGTATATAAGTGATGAAATAATATTTATTACCTATATGAAGGAAGGGTCACACAAAATGGACACATATTATGCATATACCATATTATGCTTGTCAACATCAGTTATATATTTATTTATATTTATCTACAACATATATAATCAATCTAACATTTTATACAAATTATAGTCATCATAGGCAAATTCTTCCTACACCTAACTTTAAAATTTCCAAAAATGTCTTTCACTCCAAAAATGAAAATTCAAAATAAAAATATATTTTGGAAAAGAAAATCTGAAATAGATTATTGTGTTTTAGAAATAAAATTCTAAAATAGAAATCAAAAATCAAATTCTCATTATGAAAAAGCAATTTTGGAATGCAAAAAAATACGTTCCAAAAACCAAAATATGAAAACGTACTCAAAAAAAGATTTTGGAATTCAGAAAAGTGTTATGGAAATTCAAATTTGGAAAAGTATTCAAAAAGGGTTTCAAAATGTATTTTTATTCGAACCTCCTTTTATTTAAGAGCATTTTTTATTTTACATAAATCGGGTGCATGTTCAAATTTGATTGGGTGCAGGAAGGCTTTAGATCATTATCAAACCAACGTAGTGTTACTTGAGCAATCTCCTCTCGCTTCAATAACCTCATCAACCTTCATAAGATAACCTCCATTTTTGCTTAACACACAACCACCGTTTGAGTGAAATGTAACATAAAATCAACAACCTCCAAGCTCTCTCCTCACTTTAACGATCACTTTTTCACTTGAGTGGTACAACCCATGCGTGAGCCACTTCCACTTCTTGGATTCCAACAAGTTTCAGAAAACTTTTTCACCGCCTTTGTTAGCTTGAGTAACTAACCCAAAGTTTGAGTGTTGAACCTAGTGCTTGACCACCCAAACCACGTGTCAAACACTAACCTACATTCAGGGCACATTAGTCATGCTTAAGTGTCTAACACAATGCTTGAGCCACAAGAAACATCGCTTGAGTGCTCCTCCAATGCTTGAGTAATACACTACAAAAAATAACAATTTACTCATCGAATTAGCGACTGAAATACAATTGTCGCAAATTGCGACTGAAATAACCACCGACTATTCTCAATATCGAATCTGTGACCGAAAGTGAAAGTAGCAAAAAATGTGATTGCTAAATCGGTGGCTGTATTTAATAAATTAAAAAATAGTTAAATCCGCGATCGAATTAGCAACCAAATCTGTATATTTTTCAGCTACCAAAATAAATTTGGTGGCTAAAGGGAAGTGCTAATTTCTATCACCAAATTAGCGACCAAAGCTGTTTATTTCTTGCGATCGAAGTCATTTCAGTCACTAAATGAATAATATAATTAAAATAAAAATAAAAATCATTATTTCCCCCTTTTCTCTTTTGTTTATTTCGGGTTCTCTCACTTTGCTCTTCTTCGAGTTCTCATTTTCTCTCTTGTATTTCAAGCTTCGGGAGCCATTATTAGCTTTTAGCTTACTAGAGTTGGTAAGTTTTCATAAATCCTAACCTATTTTGGTTGTTGTGCTGTGAGTACTGTTAAAAAACCCTAATACACAGAGTCATTGGAGGAGGAGGAGCAAGCAACGACACTGAGGAGGAGCAAGTGGCAACACTGAAGGAGGAACAAGTGGTGATGGTGGTTTAGGAGGTGGAAGTGGCATTAGAGGGGAATGGGTGGTGGTCATGGACTTGGTTGTGGTGCTGGTGGAGGCATTGGCGGTGTAGGAGTAAGAGACAGTGCGAGCGAATTTAATTGGTTGCAATAATTTTTATTGCTAACCCTTCCTATTGTCTCCTATTGTTGAATAAACTACTTACGCTCAATACCGTCTGAGAAGAAATCTAAGTAGCCAAGTAATACTAGGTTATTGCCACACTCAATACCTTTTATTTTTTTTTGGTTTTTCAAATTTGTTAAAAGTTTGATAAAGGTTCAGTCAGTGCTATCTTATCCTTTAAAAAGGTGCCACCCATTGTTCCTTAGTGAAGATAACAGGACATATAAAAAAATTATGTATGGTTTACTTTTAATTTTGTATACAAGTTTTTCTTAAATTATGTATTGGTGTTCATTTCTATTTAACTTAATTGAATTTTGAGTATTTATAAACAAGTTTGATTTTTTTTATAAACAGGTCAAAATATCATTTTAAATAAGTATTAATACATATAAAAATAGCCATCGAAACTAATTTGGTGGTTAAATCTACAAAGCCGTTGTTTAGCGATCGAAATAGGATTAGTCGTTGTAATTAAAAAAAATATTTAGCTACCGAAATCAATTTCATCGCTACCGAAATAGCCACCACAATTTTTTTAAAATTAATTATTTCAACCCATTAGCGTCCGAAAATGGTGATCGCTATTACTTTTTACTTCAGCCACTGATTTAGCCATCAATTTTCCATTAAAAATTGGTCGCTAATTTGGTCATTGAAATTATGGTGACCAAACTTTCTGTGATCAAATAATGATCACAATTTCGATCATAAATATGTGACCAATTTATAATTCGATCGCTAAATGCTTTGCGATTAAAGTTTTCGCTTCAATTTGATGACTATTTTGATCATGAATATACTTAATGATCGATTATAAAATTTTCAGCGGCGGTAGTTTAAAGTGTTTTCTTTTTTAGTAATATGTTTTCAAAGAGAACAAAATCACCGTCGCAATATTTCTCTTGAGCTACAAATCATACTTTAATTACACTATATTGCTTGACTAACCAACCCATCACCCAAGTATAGAAGATGGTGAGCACACCATCTTGATCTCATCTGAATGTCTCAACACTAAGTTTTTTCGTGATTTTTTCAATCATTTTTAATTAGTTTATATTCACACTCATCAACTATAGTATCCCAATTCATAAAACAATGAAATAATAATACAAACATACAATTCTACCATAGTAAGACATACAATTCATATCACTTTAGTTTCCATACATTTTTTACATACAGAATAATCATGATATTGTATAAAAAAATATTAACTTTCCTTACTTGGATTAAAACTTGTTTTTATAGAACAACCTTTTGATAATTACTTTTAACAATCTAGGTACTCAAACCTACATTAGCACCATATTTCCTTAACCAAACACTAAAAAAAGAAAAACAAAAAGATTTCAACTTGAGATAAAATTAATTTTACTTTCCATAAAAAATTTAGTCTATACTGCAATAACTTTGCAGAATATCAATCTAATGAAAAAATTACAGTCACAACTTATTTTTAAACGAAAAAAATAGAAAATTAGAAGTTAATGAAGTTTAAAATTATATATAAATATATATATATATATATATATATAATTTAACATAATTACTAATTCACTCTAAAATGTATTAATAAAATAATATTAAATTTAAAATATATTAACTGCACTTTATTATATTTATGGTTATTTAAAGCTACTCTACTAATTAATGTAGGTTTTTAGCAGTAAAATAGAATTGGAGTAGATATTCATTAATGTTAGGAGACTATTGATTAAAGAAAAGCAAGAAATAATATTAGTGAACCAGTTTATTTGTATTTATTTTTTAAAATAAATAAATTCCAAATAAAATAAACATTTTGATATTTTCGTTGAATTTATTTTTTACTGTCTATTAAGAATTTATCATATCAGTTTCTTAAATAAATAAAACTAAGTAAAGCAAGTAATCTCTATTTATCTCAAAGTCAATAATTATTTTAAGAAAATCCTAAAACTTAATGAAAGTGGCGGTCATTTTCCAGGAAACAAATAATTTCAAATTCAACTGTAGACAGGATTATATTTAGGGGTTATCTCCATTCAGTTTGATTCAATTTTTAATTAAATTTTTTCTCAAGCAAATATAAAAATTAAAATTCACTTTTAATTTTAAATATTTTTTTATTAATTATTGATATTAATTTTAATAATATCATATCAATAATATTTTAAATAAAAAAATTGATTTAATGATTGATTTTCAATTTAAAATTTAAACTAAATCATTAAGTTAATTTTTTTTTGAAAAATGATAAAAATAGTAAATTTTCAATTTTTCGGATTGATTTATTATTTAACACGTAGTTGTTATATATATATATATTCACTTAAATTAAAGAAAAGTTTAATATTTTTATTTTTAATGCAATGTTAAACAACTATTTATTAATTTTTCATTTTTCTCTTTCTAAACGTTTTTTAACAAAAGTAAAAGTAAGGATATAATTGAAAAAAGTTATATGATTTTAAAATAAAAATTATTGTATTCTATTATCATATTTAATTATTTTAATTTGATAAAATTATGTTTAATAAATCATATAATATAACTGAACAATATAAAAATGTAGAAGAAAGAATTAATTAATGCTACTTTCTTATATAATAGTTGTTTAAGTAGGAAAAATTATTATTTTTAACTGTTATTTTAATTTTTTAAAATAATATAATATTTTTTTCAATTATATCCTTATTTGGATTGTTGTTAAAAATGTCTAGAAAGATAAAAGTGAAAAAAAATAAATAAATAAGATATTTAACATTGCATTAAAAGTAAAAATATTAAATGTTTTATATAATTTAAGTGAAAGAATATATAGAAACATAGTATCAGTGTAAGAAAATATAATTAAGAAATCGATATGTTCCAAAAAGTTAATTATTAGTTTATTAACTACAATCAACAACAGTCTTAATAGGAGTGAACGCAGGCGACACCATCTTCTTAATTTTCTCTTATATTAATAATAGAAAATATATTTATTTAATATCTATGGCAGTATCACAAGATATTTTCGTACTTCTTCCAAGTTCCGAATAAATGAACACGAGTATGCTACCCCACAGCAATATCTTCACTGAGGCGTTTTGGAAGCACGCGCCAGTTTAACGCGTAGGAGTTGACAGAAAAGATATAATAAAGTGACACATGGCAAAGTGCGCAGTGGTGATATCATATTCCACCAGACATGGACGTGTGTGCCATGTAGGCAGGAGGCCAGTGACCGTGCGATGTGGAAGTCATGAACGGCCATGATGGAGAGAGAAAGCCTATGGGACTGACGAGGAGTGTGAAAGCGAAATATATAAAATAAAAAAAATAAAAAGGAAGAGAGATAAGGTGATTTAATTAAAATATTGATTTATTAATATTTTTGGTTTAATAAAAGAATAGAGAAGGAGGGAGAAGTGAAGTGAAGTGTTAAGGGAAGGGACAGAAGAGAAAGAAAGGGGAGAGAAGCAAGGTGATAGGAAAGCGAAAAGAAAGGGAGAAGGAAGTGGGAGCATTTTTTCAGCACAAAACACCACCACTCCTTTCGGTCTCAAAGGAATCCGACCCTTACGCCGCCGCTTCTGCTGGGATTCCGCTGCCGCATCCTATTCGACCGTTCTGATTTTTCGCCGCTTTCCATACATTTCATGACACAACAACAACAACGACAAACCGCAAATCCGCCATGGATCGAACCAGAGGAAGATCGTCCTCTATGTCCGCAAACGCCTTCCCTAGACGCCGTCACCCTAATATCTCCCTCCGACCCACTTCTCGTATGAATTGTTTTTTTTTTCTTTTCTTGATTTTCGTGTCGCCTATCTGATTTCTCTTATTCGACAGAGGAGGTGCAAGGGATGAGGTTAAAGGATGATAATGATGACGATGATAATAATAATAATAAGAGGGAATGGACGAAGAAGAGGAGAGGGAGCAACTCTCACAGCACCGAGGAAGAGAGTGTGGGGAATGAACAAGACGCGCGGTTGCATTCTAATAATACGGCGTCGTCCGCATCTGATCATAACCACCGGGGACGGAACGTAATCGATGAAGTGATGATCGGAGCTACAGTGCCCAGGAGGACTCGATCAGGTATTGTCATAATTCTTTTTATTTTTGGTTTCTCTTTGACAGCACTGATTTTTGCTTTTTCGATTTGTTCTTCTCCCAGCTTCTGTGAAAAGACCACATCACAGTTCGGTCGAGGAGCAGAGTGCTGAAGCTGCGTCGCCTTCTTCTTCCAATGCTTCTCTTCCCAAGAGGATGGTCTGAGATACCTCTGCATTTTTTTTATATTTATTTGCTCGATCTGTTTTTTTGAAAACAAAACTGATAGGATGAGTTTTGTTGCAGAAAGCAATTGGACCGTCTTCGTCGAATCAGGAGGACATTGAGATTGAGATAGCTGAGCTTCTGTACAGTTTAAGAGCTTCCCAGAACCATGATTATTCTTCTTCGCAGAAGGTTGAAGCAAGTGATTCGCCTCCACTTTCGTTTTACCCTGCCATTGATGTTGGTGGGTTGAATTTTCGAATCAGATAATGAATTTTGCTCTTGTCCTTTACGCTTCTCTCAACCTCCTCTCCTTTCATCTTTTTCGGGTTTTTTTTCCGTTGGCGTTTTTATTGGCAGAGAAGAAGAAAGTGGAAGGATACAGTCCTTCTTTTTTCACTCTACCTCCGAACAATTCAGTTCCCGAGTCAGTCGTAATTGAATGTCAGCAACCTGCGAAAACGGAGAAAACTTCGTCCGAATCGCCTAGGACGTCTGGTGGTCATGGAATTGGATCTTCCCAGGGTCCAAAACAGGAAACAGAGGGAAATAATTTGAGTCCAGGTTGTGGATGTGGAGATGCTGTAGATGGAAAATCAGAATCCATGTTGGATGTCGACAAACATGATTGTGCTTCTACTGTAAGGTGAGCATTGTGAAATTAGAGAAAGGACGACACACCTTTTTGTTCTATTTTTATTTTTATTTTCTTATTGAGGTAACTGATTATTGAACCCATTATCTTGTTGCTGAATTTTACTAGGACATGCGATGATGTTTCGGGCGGCAAAGACAAACACAAGTTTGAGATTGATCTAATGGTATATATCTCTTTAGCATTTCTATTACTGTATCTCCCTTTGCGTATTGCTGTTAAGTGTATGAAGATGAATCTCTTTGTTCCAATTACAGGCTACCCCTCCTGTGACCTTATCGCCAGAATGGGATAACTTGTCTAGGGGTGAAGACAGTAACAAGGTTGAAGACAAGATAGAAAGTTTCAGTAAGAAGGAGAAAACACTGGGAGAAATTGAAGTGGTGAAAATGAAAGTTGATTTGGAGAAGTCAAATGAACATAATGACCTAACGACAAACTATGAATCAGGAGAGCTGGGTAGGAATACGGAACAACCATCTACTAATCCCAAACTGGAGAAAACTGGTAGGTTGAGAGATTTCTTTTTTCCTTTTCTTCATTTAATTAAGCATACAGCACCACCTGCAAACTCTGATTTTGCTTTCTTGTTGAATAGAGGTCTCTTACACTTCTTTACTTCTTCAGCTCAATGTAGTGCAATGTCTTTTTCAGTGGCTGTATCCGAAAGGCCAAGCAGTTTCTCTCCCCTTGGGTACTAGATCCTTTAATTTCCTCACAACTTTTTCTTTTCGTCTTTTTGATCCGTATCTAATTTTACTTGACGGTTGGTCTGGCGTGAATATTGTGGCTTTGCTTTTCTAAGAGCAGTAACTATTATCTGCAGTTACATGCCGCCCATGGGGACAGCTCTGAAGACAGATAACACAACAGGATTATTGACAACCCCTCAAGTAATGCTATTTCTCACTAAATTGGATATTGTTATACTTGTTTAAGTCCTTTCTTTTGTTCTTACTAGTGTCCCTTCTCATTATCTTCCTGTAATATGGACCTGTGTTATTAATGTTTTCTGCATAATTCAAACATACAGCATGGGAACTTTGCTCTGTCTCAACCTCGACCCAAGAGATGTGTAACCCATGGTTACATTGCTCGGAACATCTTCATGCACCAACAGTGCACAAAGATGAATACCCTTTTGCCGTCTGCAATTGGCTGTGGTTCTATGTGCGACACAAAGCTCAGCAAAGTCCATTCAGCTGAAAGTGTAGTTGTTGGGAAGCAGTTTCATAAACAGTCACCAGTCGTCAGCCATAATGCTGAACCGGAGAAGGGATGGGCTACCTCTAGTGATTTTAGTCTTGCTGCAATGAAAAGAAGTTCTGGTCCTGCCAACTCAATGGATATGACCCAAATGAAGCAGCTTATGCTTCAGCAAGGTCCACATTCAGGGTCTTCTGCTAATATAGTGGTATGATCTTGTCTTCCAGTAGTTTCTATACAGTTCAATAATAAGAAATTGTCTATTTTATTCTGGAAAGTCATGTGTTTTAACTTTGAATGTAGCATGGTCCTGCTTTTCTAATTCCTCATGGCCAGCATCAAGCATCTGTAATAACAGGTACTAGTAGTCCAGCTGGTGGTGTGAACAACGCTAGCAGTGCTTCCTTGTCTAATAAATTCCAAAGTTCCCCAGCTGTATCTCTTGGTGCCCCCACACTGCCAGCAGTTGCTGCTGCAATGAGCTTTAGCTACCCAAATTTGGCAGCCAATGATGCTCCATACATGACAATAGTTCCGAATAGTGGGTATCCATTCCCCTTTTCAACTCCCCTTGGACCATCTGCAGCTATCAGAGGTGCAAGCCCTGCACAGTCAACACCTATTCTCAATGGACCTTTGTACTCTTCTCAGATCTTCCACCCACTTCAGTATCCACAACAGCATCCTCACTCCCAACCACTTGTTCAACCTAGTTATCTTAATGCTAGCACATCTAGTGTTTCATCATCATCCCATAAGCAGTCGCAGGGAATGCAAGGTAACAACAACCATATTTTGTCATCCACAACTATGCAACTTCAGCAGTCACAAAAGCAGCACACCTCACAACCTCATCTTCGCAAGCATGAGACTGGGATGGCCAGAGAGAATGCTCCATCTGCTCCAAGTGGAACAGCTTACTCCCAAAAGCATGTATTTGGGCAAAACTTCCCTATTCCAGTTCAGCCACTGAGCCTTTCTTTAACGCCATCTGCAACATCAGATAGTGTTGGTGGGAACAGTGGAAATTTTGGTGACAAGCAGCAACAGACTTTGATGGGGGGACTTGAGCATATTCCATCTCAACCACATGCAATCTCATTTGCTGCATATAATGGGACAAGTGTTCCTTCAAATCTCAACTTCTCAACCGTGGCACAAAACCCAGTGATATTTCAGAGCCTGCCAGATATTGCATGGCAAGGATATCATGCTGCAAGTACATCTCATGCAACTCAACAAAAGATGTATCCTATAATAGAAGGGAACAGTGGGGATAGTTCTTCCCACCGAGATGATGAAAAGAAAGCCACTTCCGGAAAGCCATCAACCAACGGAACAACAACCCTTGTTTTTGATAATTCAGCAAAGAATCTTAGCTTAGTTTCATCTCCCATGAATGGAAATTGGCCTAGTCGTTCCATTACTTCAACTGCAACAACCACAAGTTTGCCTCTTTCTAGTAATGCTGCAAAGTCTCAACAGGCATCACAGCTGCTTCATCTTCAGCAGCAGCATGGAATGTTACAGCAGCAACCTGCTATGGCTACTCGATATAAAGCCTCGTCAACTAATGCTACAAGTGGTGCAAATTATTTTACTTCCCCAGTTTATTCACAAACTCAAACTCAGAGCAAAAGTTCGATTAAAGGCTCCCAGTCTAAAATCTGTGTAACAGCCCCGGATTCTCTTGTTCATAACCCATGCATCATAACTTCTACCGCCCCAACTCTCCAAAGTTTTTCTCAGGATCAAGGAAGAGTTTTGCAGGGTCATACCCAAATATCTTTTGGTGGAAATTACATATCGTCCATGCCACTCCAAGGGCAACAGCTATTCAATAACAACCAGTCTCTTGGTACAACAGTTGCAGGAATTCCACCTAGTGGAGCCAACTTGAAGACAAATTCCCAGGGGAGCAAGGTTAGTTCATCAGTGAACTCTTCGCAGATGCAACAAACTGAGAATTCTTCCACTGGAACTGGCCAAAAATCTTCCCCAGTTTGTGGGAGAAATGTCCCATCGATCTTGAGCTCGTGCCCCAGTCACTTATCTGAGCTAAAGTATTAGAAATCAAACGGTATACTGCACAGACAAATAAGGATTTCTCTGCAATCTCACTCTTTTTTGTGTGTCAACAGTCAGTACTTCATGGAATGGAGGTCCTTGTGGTGAAGCACGGCATTACATAGTTTGCAGTATAAAAGGCTTACGCCTTAACCTATTTCCAAAACAGCAGATGGTTGAAAATATTTTTTTGGATTGGTTTGGAGGCGTGTGTTTATATTCCTTTTGACGTGGGATGCTCCTGGGCCATGGATTATTGTGGCAAATAGTATACAAGAGACGTGAAAGAAAGCTCTGTTGATATTATATACTCAATGATTTTCGTTGTCGTGACAGAACAGATGCGGCCACTTACTGGTGAGTGCAGATAATGAAAGGAAGTAAGGGCATTGGGCCTACAATTTTGAAATCTGAGAAGGGATTGCTATCTTTGTCGACACTTTTTGAAAGGCCAGTGCATGTGAGTTTGGCCTTATTATTTTACGCGTTAGATGCAATTCTGATATTGTAGATATATATATCATATCATCATGTCTTTTTCTTTTGGTTTTTAGTTCCCATAGCAGCAACTGTACTTAATAAATTATTCTTTTTTTATATATAAATCTTCAGTTATTACTTTTCCTTGTCATTGTATTTGGTGGATTGGTGTGGCGTTGATTGGAAGAAAATATAAGCCAATCAAATTGTATAAATGGAACTAACCAAATTGGAAAAAAATGGCAATGAAAGTCGGTGAATAATGCATCTAATCCGAGTGACTTTCAATGATGTGAACTTTTCAATACACACCAATCGTCACGTTTGCTTGGATGGAGGTACTTTGGTGAAAGTTGATCTTCTTCAACGAGGCGATTATGGAAGATGCTCGTGCCATTCTTTCAAAAGATATGGCGGGACACTTTACTATTTTTAAATTACTTATCATCAGTTTTGATCGATATTATCTTAAAATTGATTCATTCATTACATCTTCATAAATAAAGGATTATATTATTCTTTGATTGTTTTTTATGATTCTAATAGTATTTAATAATAAATACTTTTATTCTATTAACACAATATTAAATAAAATAAACTTATAAAGATTTTATTCGTGATTTTGTTAGTGTTTACTAATTACTATTTTATTTTATTAAGACGTAATGTTAAACTTAAAAAGATTTTACTTTAAAAATAATATTATATTATTAATTATATTTATAGTTATTCAAATTCATATTAGTATAACTCTATTTAAATAAATTTATCTCAAATTTAAATATCATATTTTTTAGATTTAAAATTCAATCTATATAATTGGATTTAGATTGGATAATTTTTCTATTTTGAAAATTAAAAAACAAAGTATGTTAGGTTGGACATTTCCAAGGTAGCACTAGGTTATGCTATGCAAGGTCAACTTGAATAAGTTTGGATCAGAGTCAAACCAACTTGACCCAAGTCTAAGTTGAGTCGGGTCAACTTCAATTCAAGTTGAGTCTAGTTTGCTTAGACTTAAGTAGATTTGATCCAGCCCATATTCAAATCGAGTTGAATTAGGACTAGACCACATTCGGTCTAGACGGGATGAGTCATCTTAATTCAAATATGGGACAACCCACATTCAACCATGTTGGACTAGGTCTAGGTCTAGGTCGACCCTAGTTCGATTAAGACCAGGTCGGGTCTAACTCGATTAAGACCAGATTGAGTTGGATTTTAATCAAGACAAGTTATCCAAGTTTAGGTTAAGTGTAGTCGAGCCAAGTCCATGTCAAGTCATGTTCATTTGATTCTAGGTCAGGTTGGACAAAGATAGATCGGGTCAAGTCTAGCCAAGTCAAGTTGGGCTCGTGTTGGTTGAGAAATCACACCTACATTGGATCAGGCCATGTAAAATTGAGTTAGGTCAATCCCACATCAAGTCGAGCCTAGCCGACCTAGGCACATGTTAACTTTAGTTGGGACAAGTCCACATTCAATCAATCAAGTTAAGCCCAGGTTTGGGCGAGTCCATTTGGATGGGGTCCAAGTTGAGTCAAATTTGGCTAGGTCCAAATGATTTGCGTCTTTTTTGGAATGAAATGGACTGCGCTAGGTTAGGCCTAAGGATTCCAAATGAAGTCGTTCATGTGGGTATTGTTTGAAACCCATCCCAATTTTACCAAAAATCCTCGCATTGACTAGGTACATGCATTAGTATGAGTAATTCCCAACTTTTTAAATTGGGTATGGGAACGAAGATATCCATGCTAAATTTAGTATATGCATATTTATTTCATCTCCATGCTTCATCCATATCTTTGTGTCCATCCATGTTTTAAAATACTAAGATTGTTTTAGTTTATTAAGTAACCTACATATAAATTAACTTTTCTTTGGTCATATTAGTTTCATAACTTATTTTAATGGGTTTCTATAATTATTTAACTTTTATCTATTTGTTATATAATAATCTGATTTGGGACTTATGCAATTATAATATTTTTCTCAATACTTGATATTGGAGAAACAAAAATGTAATTTCTTTTGATATTAAATCCTTGATAAAATCATGTTTTCTTTGTTGTAATTATTTTTGTAAAAAATTATTTAATTAATATTTAGAATAGTAAGAGACAAGTACCGATACTTGATGGAGATGAGACAAAAATTCCATACCTATTAGGTATGAAAATATGGATGATAATGAATTTTTACTTTGGGGATGTGTTGGACTAGGACATCGGGCCCACATCGAGTTAGTGCCATGTTAAGTTGAGTTGGATCAATCCCACATCAGGTCAAGCCTAGTCGGTCTAATTAGCTAGATTGGATTGAGTTCCCTTGACCCTACATTTAGCTGAGTTGTGTTGGACCCAGATTGAGCCGAGTCTAAACGAATTTAGGTTGAGTCAGACTCAGGTAGAATCGAGACAAATCGAACCAAGTTAAATCTTGTCAAGTTGGACTCATGTTTAGTTGATACATCGGCCTACATCAAGAGTGAGACCTTCAAATTGGATTGAATTAATCTCACTCACTTTGTAAAATTTAATCTAATTCATAAACTAAATTTAATTTATATTTAATATAATTTAAATTAAATTAAATTAAATACAAATCAATTTGATTTGGTTTAGCTAAGATAGATCTAGATTTTAGATCCAATTCTAGATTTTACAAAATTATGACAACTATAATAAATTATCACACACTAGTTATTGCTTTATATACAGGTTTTGATGCTTAAATGGTTTCTCTTGTTAAATATTTTGTGTAAAAAGAATAATTATTTAATTTTGATAATGATGTATGATTTGAACTTTCTAATTGAAAATAAAATTATTACATATTATAATTCAAATTAATCAATTATACTAATAAAAATACTTTTATTTAAATTTTTCAAAGAATAAATTAAGAATTCCCGTGGGATTTCTTTTAGAAGATTAAATATAAAATAAATCTTCCTAAATTTAATTTTTTTATTAATTGTAATTTATAAAATAAATAATATTATTAATACAATTATCATCTGTACGATTTTCATATGAAAATTAAAAATGATATCACAAATATATTATAATTAAAAGAAATTTATAATATATATAATTCAAATTAAAAAAATACATTATTTAAGTTTTATAAAAGAAATATGTATATAATTTTTTGTATGAAATCTAAATATTTTCTATTTTTAATATCTCTTGTGTGCATATTCAACTTATACCTATATGAAATATATTTATAAAGTTACAATTTTCAAAAAGGCATTTATAAATATATTAAAATCCTAATTGTTTATGTGTAAATATACTGAAAGACAGGTCTAGTAACATATTTTAAAAAGTTTAAATATAATAAATAATAAATAAATATATTCAAAGTTATAAGAATAAAAATAAAGTACACATTTTAAACTCAATACTAATATAGGATATTTAAGTATTATATATATAAGTTTGTGTTATTAATACTAGCATGAACATAGGCACAGTTTAAGTTTATTTTTATTTTTATTATTATTATATGTATATTTATTTAAATAAAATATAAATTTATATGTATTCGTATATATGAGAAACATAAAGAGTATGAGAGACATATAGATAGCATGAGATCCATGCTATTGGATAGAGATTTGAGGAAGAAGAAAGATAAAATGAGAAAAAGCAAAAGAAGAAAAAAGATGATAAAATCTTAAAAAAAAAAAAAAAAAAAAAAATTTATAAAATAAAAAAAAAAAAAAAAAAAAAAAAAAAAATTTTTAAAAAAAAAAAAAAATAAAAAAAAAATAAATAAAAAAATAAAATAAAAAAAAAAAAAAACTAAAAAAAAAATAAAAACAAAAAATAAAAAAAAACAAAAAACAAAAAAGAAACAA